>Ga0209742_10000058_pt1 | contig 60916 bp, 52 predicted proteins | sample DeeMarSeWOR38_10_FD_187462 | JGI IMG/M metagenome (GOLD analysis project Ga0209742, IMG submission 187462) | Marine sediment microbial communities from White Oak River estuary, North Carolina - WOR-3-8_10 (SPAdes) (version 2) | ecosystem: Environmental > Aquatic > Marine > Intertidal zone >...
AGTTGGAATGCCCGGATACCCCCATTGGGCTGTCGGCCCATAAAATCTTATTACCGACCCCCGCCCGAAAACCGGCGAGCCAGGACGTTGGTAGCAAAATGGAGTAATGGGAATAACGGACAGAGCACCCTCCCTGGCGGTTATTCATTCACTATAGGGTAAGACAAAGCCCTGCACAATCTGTGGTGAATAAGCGCCGGCTAATATAGCGCCGCATGCGCCGGGAAATCGCCACTCACCTCTTGCGGTTATGGTTGTCTTTACACCGGCGCGAACCACTGTCATGATTTTTTGCCGGGCCACAACACAGTGCAGGAGATTCTTCCGTGACCATCAGTAAAACCTTCTCGACTTATTTAGTTCTGCTTCTCTTTTCTCTCGTTTCCGCTAACGCCGGTGCTGCCAGCCTCTCCGACAAGGCGAAGGAAAAGCGCTGGGAGGACCAGATTGTTCCTGATCTCTTTGTTGGCGAGGCCGTCAAGCTCAAGGCCGATGGCGACGAGTTTCTCGCGATCTACACCGAGGCCGGTACCGACAAGCCCAAGGGCGGCGTGATCGTATTGCATGGCATTGGCGTGCACCCGGCCTGGGCCGACGTGATCAACCCGCTGCGCACGCAACTGGCCGAACAGGGCTGGCACACGATCTCGCTGCAGATGCCGATCCTGGAGAATGAAGCAAAAGACTCCGACTACGCGCCACTGTTCAAGGAAGTGCCGGGTCGCATCCAGGCCGGCGTCGACTACCTGAAGGCGAAGGGCGTAAAGAATATCGCCATCGCCGGCCACAGCCTGGGCGCGGCCATGACATCGTATTACCTCGTCGCCAGCCCCGATGCCTCGGTCAAGGCATTTGCCATTACCAGTGGCGGCCCGGGCCTGCCCAAAGACTCGCGCATGGACGCTATCGCGAATTTCAAGAACTCCAAGAATGTCTACATTCTCGATCTAAGGGGCGGAGATGACACTGACCGGGTAAAAGGCGCGTGGAAAGAGCGCGGTGGCATGGGCAACAAGATTCATAGCAACCGTTATGAATCGAAAGTGATAGCCGGGGCCAACCACTTCTACGCCGGCAAGGACCAGGAGCTGGTCAAAGTGGTGGGCGACTGGCTGGACAAGGTGATGCCGAAGTAACCCGAAGGGCGCCGGAAGGCGCCCTTTTTCGTTGGAGGGCAATAAATGCTTCCGTCGTTTCTAATCGTGCTGGATTTTTGTTAGCGTAACTGTGTGAAATCGCTCACCCCACAGAGAGGAATTGATCATGGCTGTTAAAAAGAAGGTATCCAAAGCCGCTACGGCTGCGCAAAAGGCTGCACTGGCAGCAGAAAAGAAAGCGAAGAAGGCAATTGCTGACTGGCGCAAGGCGGCGACGCGCGCCGTGAAGTCTGCCGAGCAGGATGTGAAGTCGGCAGCGAACACCATCGTCGCGATGGAAAAACGAGCCCAGAAAGAAGCCACGCGTGCCGCCAAGGCGAAAACCAAACAGGTGAAAACGGCGGCGCAGAATGCGCGCAAGCGTATACAGAAAGAGATCAAGGACGCACGCGCCGCGCTGGCTCATGCACGCCAGTCGCACAGTGCGAGCAAGGCAGCGCACCGCATGGTCGAGCAGGCGGAAAAGAGTGTTTCCCGTGGCGTGAAAAAAGCGAGGCGCGCCGTCAAGTCTGCCCGGCGCAAACTGGCCTAGTTAGAATTCGTTATTGCGCTGGTACCCGCCCGCTCCCGCCGGGAGCGGGTTGTATTATTCCTTTGGTAATCCCGGCCAGTTCTTCACGTGCAGATCCTGCTGCGGGAACGGGATCTCGATACCGGCCTCGCGGAAGGCGGCGTCAACGGCGAAGTTGATGTCGGACTTCACCTGCAGGCGATGATCGATATCGCGCACGAAAATGCGCAGCTCGAAGTTGAGCGCACTGTTGCCAAAATCCATGAACAGCACCACCGGGACCTGCCCCGGATTATTGGTAATGACCTCGGGATGCTCGCCGGCAATCTTTAACAGGATCTCTTTCACCCTTTGCGTATCGCTGCCGTAGGCCACGCCAATCGGTACGCGCACGCGACCGGTAGAATCGCGCAACATCCAGTTGGTGACCTGGCTGGCGATCAGCTCGGAATTGGGCACGATGACATCGGCGCGATCGAAGGTCTGGATCTGGGTGGAGCGAATGCGGATGCGCTTGACGTGACCCTCGGTGCCACCGACCACGATCCAGTCGCCGGTCTTGACCGGCCGCTCGATCAAAAGAATCAGGCCGGAGACAAAATTGTTAACGATATTCTGCAGGCCAAAACCGATACCGACCGATAACGCACCGGCGATGATGGCAAGGTTGGCAAAGTCGATACCTGCCACCCCGAGTGCGATCAGCACTGCTACCAGCACACCGCTGTACCCCAGCACGGTCACCACCGCCTCGCGCGAGCCGCGCTCCATCGGTGATTTCTCCAGCTGGTGATTGACGCGGCCCTTGAGCCAGCTGCTCACGGCGATCAGTGCCGCCAGGGTCACCACGGCCAGCAATACCCGCGACGGTACGATCTTGAGTGAACCGATCTGGAAGCCTTCCATGATCAGGTGATTGAGATCCTGCACCGCGCTGGCAGACAGATCCCAGATCAGCACGAACAACCATGCGAGCAGTACCCAGAAACCCAGCGTCACCAGCATGCGTACCCAGAAGACGCCGCTGAGATGTTGCTCGGTATCGCGCAACCCGAAGAAGCGCCTGACCTTGCGCCCCAGCGGCGTACCGCCGTACTCCAGGCCAACGAGCAGGTCGCGCACCAGGTGCGCTGCCGCCATCACCAGGCCAAAGGCGACCAGCGAGCCGAACACCGAGCGGAACATCCAGCCGGAGAGATTGCTGTAACCGGCGAGATCGGCAATCACCGCCACGATCAGCACCAGTGATAACAGGTTGCGGAACCAGGCCTGCCGTTTTACCCCGCGAAGATAGCGGAACAGCCACAACACCCAGACGATGTTGATCGCCAGGATGATGCGGACGATGGTATGTGCCAGTGACTGGCCAAAGTCCGGCAGGCTAAGGCCGATGGTGGTATTGCCCAGCGGCGAGATCACCAGCACGATGACAAACAACGTGCGCAGGCGCCGGGCCATGGGCTGTGCCACCGGCTGCGGTATATCGAGGAACAGCTGGCCCGGCGCTACCGGGTCAAGGAAGATGCGCGTGATCAGCTTGGCGATAAAATAGAGCGTGAAGCCGTACGCCAGCGCCGAGAACAACGGCAACGGATCAATTTTGTAAGTGAGTATGCCGAGACTGATGGCAGTGCCGAGGCTGGCCAGCACGAAGGGTGCCTCATGCAGGCTGGAGGCAAGGACCGAAGCGCCGAAACGGCCGCCGGCGGTTTTTGGCCACTTGCGTTGCCTGACCGCCGGCAGCCACGCCCGTCGTAACCAAAGGCCGATGCCCAATCCCAACAACAGCGCGCTGACCATCCACAGCATATCGAGCACAACTGCCTGGTTGATCAGCCAGCTGTTCTTCTTGATGTAGCGTCCGCTATCGAGCAGCCAGGTGCCTGGCTCTTTCAGTACCCGGCCGATGACGGTGAAGATGTCCGGCCCCTTGAGCAGCATGCGCGCTTCGAGGCGTTGCTTTAGTTGTTTGTCGAGCTCCTCTTGCAGGCTGGCCAGGTGCAAGGCCAGCGCATTGCAGTCGGCCATCCGGGTTTCGATGGCCGCACGCTCGCTTTCATGTTGCCAGCGCTGCTTGATGACTTCCGCCGACTCGCCGCGCTTTTTCTCACCCAGCTGCGCCAGCGCAGCATTGACCTTGGCCAGCTCGGCTTCTTTATTGGTGATACACGTGGTCGCCTTGATCTTGAAGTTGGCGACGGTCTTGTTGGCCTCGGTCAGTTGTTTTACATCGTAGCGCTCCCACCGGAGATTGCGCTCGATCACCCGGACCTGGTCAATCATGGCCCTCAGTTCGTCGATCGGGGCTTCAGCCGCCGCGGCAACGCCGCCGGCTGCCCAGAGGGCAACCGCTGCCAGGGGTATCAGTAGTTTTTGCAACGTCGAGCTACGCATAGGGGCGTCAGTATCCTGCATTCCGTGGAAACGGTCGAGTGGGAGTGTTTACCACTCGCACGGACAGAACGCGCTTCCGTCTACTGGCATTCCTTGAAGATCTGGCTCGGGCAGGTCTTGCAGATCTCCTTGTCCAGGCGCTTGTAGATATGACGAACGGCGTCGGTCTTGGAGTCGAAGAACCGGTCCCAGCCGATTTTCTTGACGAAGCAGGTCTTGGCCGCGAATTCATAGACCTCTGCCTTGAGCCCGACAAAATACAGGCCGCCGCCGAATTCCTTCAGGCGGTTGTTCTCCTGCACCAGTGCCTCGGCGCTGGCGAGGTCGATGAAGTTGACGTTACTGGCCACGATAAGAATATGGTAGATGCGCTCGTTGTCGCTGATCTGCGACAGGCGCTCCTGGATATAGTTGATCGAACCGAAGTAGATCGACATATCGATACGGATGATCTTCAGCTGCGGACACTGCTTGAGCGGCTTTTTCTGGATGTTCATGAACGTACGCTTGCCGGTCTTGGGGTCGGTATCGATCGACAGCGTCGGGATGTTCGGCGTCGAGGTCTTGGCCAGGAAGAACAGGATCGACAACAGCACACCGAGGTAAATGGCGAACTCCAGTTCCAGGAACAGGGTGGCGAAGAACGTGGTCAGCAGGATGGACGTTTCGGACCGGCTGAATTTAATGGTGGTACGGATGTGATGAAAATCAATCAGCTTGTAGGCCACCAGCAAGATGATGCCGCCCATGGCGGCGACCGGCAGGTAGGCCGTGAGCGGTGCGATCAGCAGGACGATCAGCATCAGGAAAATAGCAGCAAAGATGGCCGACAACGGCGTGCGCGCACCCGCCGAGTAGTTGATACCGGAACGGGTAAACGAGCCACTGCCGGCATAACTTGAGAAGAAACTGCCGACCACGTTGGACAGACCCTGGCCGACAAACTCCTGGCTGGAATTAATGCGCTGGTTCGATTTGCTGGCCACCGAGCGGCTGATGGAGACCGCCTCGATCAAACCCAGCAGGGCGACAGCAAATGCCTCGGGCGCCAGCAGCTTGATCGTCTTGAACGAGAACTCGGGGTGCGACAACGGCGGCAGGTGTGCCGGGATCTCGCCCACCAGTGGAATGGTGGTGACATCCTTCAGCGCCAGCGCCGCCAGGCTGCCGACCACCATGCCGAGCAACAGGTTCGGCGACTTCGGCATCAGTTTCTTGAAAATGATTGCCGAGGCCAGGGTGACGGCGGCAATACCAACCAGTGCCAGGTTGGCGTTACCGATATCACTCACGACCATGCCCCAGGTATGCAGAAACGAAACCCCCTTGGTGACCTGCAAACCGAGAATGTGCTTCATCTGGCTGGTGACAATAAGAATGGCAGCGCCGGCGGTAAAGCCAATGACCACCGTATGCGAAACGAAGTTCACCAGTGTGCCCAGGCGCGCGAGACCAAAGGCAAACTGATAGACGCCGGCGAGGAAGGTCAGGGTTAACGCCATCGAGATGAATTCCGGCGAACCGGGCTGCGCGTGGTGACTGATGGCAGTAAACACAACAATGGAGATGGCCGTGGTCGGGCCCGAGATCAGGTGATAGGACGAACCGAACAGCGCGGCGATGATCGGTGTCACCATCGCCGTGTACAAACCGTACTCCGGTGGCAGGCCGGCGATAGTGGCGAAGGCAACGCCTTGCGGCAGCACGATTACGGCACCGGTGATGCCGGCAAACAGATCGGCCTTGATCGTGTCTTTCGACACAAACCTGAACCAGTTCAGGAACGGGAAGATATTGCTTAACTTCATTCGGGTTTCCAGATAAATGCAAAACGGGCCGCGGCGCATCGCGGCACTGATTATTCAAGCTCGTTTAAACGAACAGCGGTTCGTGGCTTTGGAAAAGCCGGTCTGACGCTACCCCAGCCAGACCCTCGCGTTGCGGAACATGCGCATCCAGGGACTGTCTTCGCCCCACTCGTCCGGGTGCCAGGAATTGGTCACCGTGCGGAAGATACGCTCCGGGTGCGGCATCATGATGGTAAAGCGACCGTCCGGTGTCGTGAGCCCGGTAATTCCGTGCGGCGAACCGTTTGGATTCTGCGGGTAGACATCGGTCGGGTTGCCCTGCGCATCTTCGAAGCACAGCGCGATCTGCTTGTTAATGATCGACTGCGCCAGGTGCCCTGGATCACGAAACTCCGCGCGACCTTCACCGTGGGCGACCACCACCGGCAGGTGCGAGCCGTTCATGCCGCTCATAAAGATCGACGGGTTCTCCGGCACCTGCACCATGGCCACGCGTGCCTCGAATTGCTCCGAGGTGTTGCGCACGAAGTGTGGCCACATTTCAGCGCCCGGGATTATATCATGCAGATTCGACATCATCTGGCAGCCGTTGCACACGCCGAGGGCAAAAGCATCCTTGCGCTCGAAAAAGGCCGAAAATTCATCGCGGGCGCGGCTGTTGAACAGGATCGACTTGGCCCAGCCCTCGCCGGCGCCGAGCACATCGCCGTAGGAAAAGCCGCCGCAGGCGACGGCGCCCTGGAAATCCTTGAGTGAGACACGGCCCTCGATGATATCGCTCATGGTGACATCGACGGCGGTGAAACCGGCGCGGTCGAAGGCCGCCGCCATTTCCATCTGGCCGTTGACGCCCTGCTCTCTCAGGATGGCCATTTTCGGGCGACTACCGGCAGCAAAAAACGGTGCCGCAATGTCGTCTGCCGGGTCAAACGTGAGGCTGGCGCTCAGGCCGAGATCGTCGCTGTCGAGAATGCGGTCAAATTCCTGTTGCGCACACAACGGGTTGTCGCGCAGCGCTTGCAGTTGGAAGGTGGTCTCCGACCAGGCCCGCTGCAGGTTCATGCGCGAGTCACGGAAGATATCCTTGCCCTTGTAACGCACGGTCACGCAGTCGTCGGTCGTGAGGTGGCCAATGATATGGCTGTAGCGCCCGAGCCCCGCCTTTCTGAATGCGCCGAGGATGCCCTCGCGACGATCGCGTGGAATTTGCAGTACTGCGCCCAACTCTTCATTGAACAGGGTCGCGACGGTATCGCGGCCCAGCTTGCTGATATCGACCTCGATACCGACCTTGCCGGCGAACGACATCTCGCACAGTGTCGCGAACAGACCACCGTCGGAACGATCGTGGTAGGCGATGACGAAGCCGAGCTGGTTCAGCGCCTGGATCACGTGGAAGAACAGGCGCAGCACGCGCGGGTCGTCGACATCCGGTGTGTCGTTGCCAATGGCTTCATAGACCTGCGCCAGCGCACTGCCGCCGAGACGGTTGCGACCCTTGCCGAGGTCGAGTAATAACAAATCGGTTTCGGCCTTGTCGGTTCGCAGCTGCGGTGTCAGGGTCTTGCGAATATCCTGTACCGGTGCGAAGGCCGAGACGATCAGCGACAACGGCGCGGTGACTGCCTTGTCCTCGCCCTCGCTGTCTTTCCACACGGTCTTCATCGACATCGAGTCTTTGCCGACGGGAATCGAAATACCCAGCGCCGGGCACAGCTCCATGGCGACCGCCTTGACGGTATCGAACAGCGCCGCGTCTTCGCCCGGGTGACCGGCGGGCGCCATCCAGTTGGCGGAGAGTTTTACGTCCGGCAGTTTTTCGATGCGCGCGGCGGCGAGATTGGTCAGTGCCTCGCCAATGGCCATGCGACCACTGGCGGCAGGGTTGATCAGCGCCAGCGGCGTGCGCTCACCCATGGCCATGGCTTCACCGGTATAGCCCTCGTAGGTGGTCGCGGTAACCGCGACATCAGCCACCGGTATCTGCCACGGGCCGACCATCTGGTCGCGGCAAACCATGCCGGTCACGCTGCGATCACCAATGGTGATAAGAAACGACTTGTTTGCCACCGTTGGCAGGCGCAGCACCCGGTCGGCGGCTTCCTTGATATCGATACCTTTGGTTTTGAATTTGGGCAGCTTGCGCTTCAGGCGGGTAACGTCGCGCGTCATCTTCGGCGGCTTGCCAAGCAGGATCGACAGATCCATATCGATCGGGCTGTCCTTACGTGAACTGGCGCCGCTGTTGCTTACCTTGTGATTCTTAAAGTAGCTGTCTTCCACCAGCAGGTGTTGCGCCTCGGTGGCTTCGCCGACCACGGCATAGAGGCAACGCTCGCGTTCACACAGTTGCTCGAACCGGGGCAGGTCTGCTTTCGACACCGCCAACACGTAACGCTCCTGCGCCTCGTTACACCAGATCTCCATCGGCGACATGCTCGGCTGATCGTTGGGCACGTTGCGCAACTGGAAGTGACCGCCGCGCTCGGCGTCGTCCACCAGTTCCGGTAGCGCATTCGACAACCCGCCGGCGCCGACGTCGTGAATCGAGATGATCGGATTGTTCTCACCCATGGCCGTGCACTGGTCGATCACTTCCTGGCAACGGCGCTGCATCTCGGCATTGCTGCGTTGCACCGAGGCAAAGTCGAGATCCTCGGCACTGGTACCGGACGCCATGCTGGAGGCGGCACCACCGCCAAGCCCGATGAGCATGGCCGGGCCACCGAGCACGATGATCCGGGCGCCGGCCGGGATCTTTTCCTTGAAGGCGTGCTGGGCGCGCAGGCTGCCCATGCCACCGGCGAGCATGATCGGCTTGTGGTAGCCGCGAATCTCGCCGTCCACTTCCTGCTCGTAGGTACGGAAGTAGCCGCCGATATTGGGTCGACCGAATTCGTTGTTGAACGAGGCGCCACCGACAGGACCTTCGAGCATGATGTCGAGCGCGTTAACAATGCGCCCGGGCTTGCCGTGATCGTGTTCCCACGGTTGTTCGGCACCGGGGATGCGCAGGTTGGAAACGGAGAAACCGGTGATGCCGGCCTTGGGCTTGGAGCCGCGGCCGGTGGCGCCCTCATCACGAATCTCGCCGCCGGAACCGGTTGCTGCACCGGGGTCGGGCGCGATCGCGGTCGGGTGATTGTGCGTCTCCACCTTCATCAGGATATGCAGATCATCCGGGTGGTAGCGATACTCGCGCGTATCAGGGTCCGGGAAGAAACGACCGGCGTGGGCACCCTCGATGATTGCCGAGTTGTCGGCGTAGGCTAGCACCGTGCCCTTGGGATTCTGTTCGTGGGTATGGCGGATCATGCCGAACAAGGACTTGTCCTGCTTCTTGCCGTCGATAACCCAGTCGGCATTGAAGATCTTGTGACGACAGTGCTCCGAGTTCGCCTGGGCGAACATCATCAACTCCATGTCGGTGGGGTTGGTGCCCACGCGGGTGAAATTCTCGACCAGGTAATCGATTTCGTCGGGTGACAGCGCCAGCCCGAGCTCGACATTGGCGGCACTCAGGGCGTCGGCGCCACCGCGAAGGATATCGACGACCTTGACCGGTGCCGGCGTCGCCTCCTTGAACAGGGCGCTGGCATCGTCCAGGTTCGATAACACCGACTGGGTCATGCGATCGTGAATCAGCGGCAGGATTGCCTTGCGTTCATCGGCGGTGAATTCGCCGTTGTCTTTTTCGAAGTACCAGCCGATGCCGCGTTCGATACGAATCAGTTTGTGCAGGCCACAGTGGTGGGCAATGTCGGTGGCCTTGGTCGCCCACGGTGAGATGGTGCCGAGTCGCGGGACCACCAGCGCATCGAGCCGGCTGACAGTTTCATCGTCGATCTTCGGCCCGTAGGTCAGCAGGCGTTTGAGTACTTCCTGCTCCTTTGCCGACAGCGACTCGGTAGCCGCGGTGCTGTGAATGAACTGGGTGTGAATACCGGTGATAGCAGGTACCACCGACTGGATCTCGGCCAGCGCCTTCAGGCGACGGAACGGCGACAGTGCCGCGGAACCGTAGAGGTGCATCACCTCGCAGACGATCACGCTTGCTTCATCGGTTCCGTTGGAATTTTTTTGACTCATTCTTGCTCCAGTTCAGGCAATGGCATGCCACGGCAAACCCTCATCCTGATCCGCGACCTGGACAAAGTCCGGATCACATCCTGCCTCGGTCGACAGGGCGTGGCGCGCAAGCGCCGGGGTGTTGTTGGTCTCGCTCAGGTGCACCGCAACCAGGTGCTGCAATCGACTGCTGTCGAGTCGCGATAACAGCCGGGCGGCAGTAACGTTATCAAGATGCCCCTGCCCGCCGGCCACCCGGGACTTGAGTGCAGCCGGGTACGGCCCTTCCATCAACATCTTGCGGTCGTGATTGCATTCCAGTGCCAGTGAATCACAACCGCTTAACATGGTCTCTATATGCGGTGTCGATTGCCCGACATCGGTCAGGATGCCGAGACGCACATTGCCATCGGAAAATACAAACTGCACCGGCTCGCGCGCATCGTGCGGTACGGTAAACGGGCTCACTTCAATGTCACCGATGCTGAAGGCCTGCCCGGGATCGATGATGTTCATCGCCGGCACCTGGCCCATGCGTTTCTCACTGGCGAGAAAGGTGCCGGACGTAGCCCATACCGGGATACCGAGGCGTCTTGCCAGGACGCCGACGCCGGCGACATGATCACTGTGTTCATGTGTGACCAGGATGCCGTTGATCTCGCTGCCGTCACGCTCGAGCCGGATCAATCGCGCCAGGGTTTCCTTGACGGTAAACCCGCAGTCCAGCATCAGGGTAGTTTGCCCTGCCTCGATGATCGCGGCATTGCCGCGACTGCCACTGCCTAGATATGCGAACTGCATCCGATTGTGCCGGTTTGGTTGGTGGATGGCAGTGGCATTGTATCAGCGATTAGCGCAGTGCCTCGTGAAGCTGTTTCATGAAATTCTTGCCAGCGGTGGTGGACACGCGCGTGTCTTTCTTTTCTTCAAGCAGCTGGACTTCGGTGCCCTGCTTGAGTGCCACGATCCTGATTCGATACGGTGTGGGTTTGATCTCGGTCTTGCCCATCATGCGTGAGAAGAAGCCGGGTTTCTTGCCCTTGTCTTCATCGCGGATGACTGCAATGGCGTAAACACCCTTGTTGCGATCCTTGCTGGTGACCTCAACGCCCATGCGGTCGAGCGCCTTGCCAACGCGCTGCCAGGCGGAGCCGAACGGGTCAGTGGTACGCATCTGCGCAACATCGTTGCTATCGAATTCGAGCGAGGCGCGGGCACGGCCGACGCCAGCGGTGAGCATGCTGCGGGCTTTCACGTCTTCGACACCCAGGTGCACCATCAGCAGGCGCAACATCTCGGCCTCGAGCTCGGTATCCGGATCCCGCGGCTGCCAGACAGTCTGTACGATATCCTGCTGACCGCCTGCAGCGACAACCTCGATCAGCCCCTGATGTGAGAGATAGACGCGGGTGCTGCCACGAGAGGTACCTTCCTCGACGCGTATGCGATAGCGGTCGCGCACGCCGGTATCACGAAAGAAGCTGAAGGCCTTGGCGAACCAGCCACCGCTGGGCATGCCCGCCTTGTTCTCGGCCCAGCCGGTTTCGATCATGCCGGTGGCGCGGTTTTCACGCGCAATGCTCAGGCCCAGCCCGAACAAAAATTCGCGCAACTGCGGCCAGAGTGTGTCGGCGTTTTCGGAGACAACCAGCCAGCGGGCGTTGCCATCGCGCTCGAGTGTCACCTTGCTGAAAGTTGGTAATACGTCGGCGCTGCCGGACTTGGTCACGTTCTGCTCGGCGGCATACCCGGAATACGTGGTTACGCCACTGCCCAGTTGACCGGATGGCAGGCTCGTCAGGTCCGGCGGCACTTCCAGGGTCGAGCGTGTCGCGGCTGATTTGTAGTCAACCTTGCGCCCACTGGTCATTGAGCTGCATGCCGCCATCGATGAGACGAGCAGCAGTAGCAGGGCAAGCTTGATTGGCTTCAACAACTGTAGATTTATCTGATTCAAAACTAATTTAGTATCCCGGCACTACGCAGGGCACCGCGCAGGGTTTCATGGTGCTGTTCCGAAAACGGGGTCAGCGGTAAACGAATGCCGGCTTCAATCAATCCCATCTGCTGTACCGCCCACTTGACCGGGATCGGATTGGATTCGAGAAACAGGTTCTTGTGTAGCGGCATCAGGGTTTCGTTGATCTTGCGTGCCGTGGCGTCATCACCTGCCAGTGCGGCCGCGCACATTTCGTGCATCAACTTCGGTGCGACATTGGCAGTCACGGAAATATCTCCCTTGCCGCCCATCAGGATCAGTTCCACCGCCGTGGCATCGTCACCGGAATAGACATCGATCCGGTCACCGCATCGGTCAATCAGTTCCCGGCCGCGGCCCAGATCGCCGGTGGCATCCTTGATCCCGATAATATTGGAGATGTCGGCCAGGCGATTCACGGTATCGTTCTGCATGTCGACCGCGGTGCGCCCGGGGACATTGTAGAGTATCTGCGGTATCGCGACGGCATCGGCGACTGCCTTGTGATGCTGGTACAGGCCTTCCTGGGTCGGCTTGTTATAATAAGGTGTCACCAGCAGGCAGGCATCGACCCCGGCCTGCTGGGCACAGCGTGTCAGTTCGATCGCCTCACTGGTGGAATTGGCGCCGGTGCCGGCAATTATCGGGATGCGGCCGTCGGCGTGCTCCACCACTTGCTGCAGGGTGGTGCAATGTTCATCCATATCGAGCGTCGCCGACTCGCCGGTGGTGCCCACGGCAATGATAGCGTCGGTCCCGCTCTCGACGTGAAAATCGATCAGGCGCCTGAGTGCCGGCACGTCGATGGCGCCATCGCTGTGCATCGGCGTGACCAGGGCAACCATACTTCCGTGAAACATTGCAAAAAGATCCGAACGCGGGAAATGAAGCACCGGATGGTACTTGGCCCGTTGACTCCTGACAAGCTGTGGCCCCAAACTGCCAGTGAGCAAGCAACCCGGAGATGCAGGGCCCGGCGCCCTCCAGGAATGATAGAACAATGACAGAAAAAACCCGTAGTACACGTGAAATCCGCATTAACCCGATTGTCCCGAGCGAGTCGGTGCTGGTGGCCACTGCCCGCGGCATGCGACCGAAGAAGGCCGAGGAACCGGCCCCGCGCGACACCCGTGCTCACGTCGAGACCTGCCCGTTTTGCACCGGCAATGAACACATGACCCCACCGGAGATTGCCCACTTCCCCGCCGAGGGCGACTGGCAGGTTCGCATTGTCGAGAACCTGTACCCGGTACTGGGCGATGACCGCATCGACTCCGGGTTTTCCTTTGGCCTGCAACAGACGATCGACGGCTACGGGCGTCACGAAGTCATCATCGATCACAGTCAGCACGGCATTGCTTTTCACGAGATGAGCGAGGCACACATCGCACAGGTGTTCAGTGCCTACCGCGAACGCATGGAGCAGCTGTATCGCTCTGACGAGCGCCTGCGGTATGTACTGGTATTCAAGAACTTCGGGCCCGCTGCCGGCGCCAGCATTCCGCACACCCACAGCCAGATCATTGCGACACCGGTGATACCGGAGAACGTGATGACCGAGGTGATGAACAGCCACGCCTATTATCAGAAGAACCGCCAGTGCATTTTCTGTTCACTGATCGATGAAGCGCTGACTTTCGAGGCAACGATCTACGATCGCACCTCCGGTGAAATTCGGCGCAAGATCGGCGTCGGCCAGTACATCATTGAAAAAAGCGAACACTTCGTCGCGATCAAACCGTTTGCCAGTCGCTACGAGTGGGAGGTGCATATCCTGCCGCTGCAACACGCGGCGGACTTCATGCGCACCAGCGAGGAACGAATGGCTGACCTGGCACACGTTATGCGCCGCACCATGGCGCGCCTGGAGGCTGTGCTTGGCGGTGCGCAATACAATTTCTTCCTGCACACCGTACCGCATGACCCGGGCAGCCCCGATTACAGCAACAGCTATCACTGGCACCTGGAGATTTGCCCGCGCACCAGCATCCCCACCGGTTTCGAGCTTGGCTCGGGCCTGTTCGTCAACACCATCTCGCCGGAGGATGCAGCCGACAAACTGAGGAGCGCAAAAATTGATGAGCTATAGATTGTCGTTGCTCGCCTTGTGCGGGCTGATCGCGCCGCTGGCGTTTGCCCAGTCCGGCGAGCCCTGCCAGGGCAGCGGAGAAAAGTTTGCCGCAATTGAACTGCAGCAAATCGTTTCCGGACTCAGGCAGCCGGTACACCTGACCCATGCCGGTGATGGCAGCGGTCGCCTGTTCGTGGTCGAGCAACAGGGCGTGATTCGCGTACTCGTCAATAACAAATTAGTGAAGGAGCCGTTTCTCGATATCCGCGAGCGCGTCAGCGCCGGTGGCGAGCGCGGCCTGTTGAGCATTGCCTTTCACCCGAACTACGGCAAGAACGGTTACGCCTACGTCAATTACACTTCCGATTCGGGTGGCCTGCATACGGTCATCGCGCGTTTTCAGCGCGACGGCCGCAACCGACTGGATCCGGCGAGTGAAAAGATTTTGTTGAAGGTCAATCAACCTTATCGCAATCACAATGGCGGACAGATCGCCTTTGGTCCTGATGGCTACCTATATATAGGTATGGGTGATGGTGGCTCAGCCAACGATCCGAAGAACAACGGCCAGAACCCGGCGACCCTGCTTGGCGCCATGTTGCGCATCGATGTCGATCGCCCCGCTCCACCGCTGGCTTACGGCATCCCCAAAGACAATCCCTTCGTTGGAAAGCCGGGTTACCGTGCCGAGATCTGGGCGCTGGGCCTGCGTAATCCCTGGCGTTTTTCCTTCGACGCAGGCAGCGGCCTGCTGTATGCAGCCGACGTGGGCCAGGATGAAGTCGAGGAAGTCGATATCATCAAGCGGGGTGGCAACTACGGCTGGCGCGTAATGGAGGGTGACATCTGTACACCGGCGGTGAACCGCCGCTGCGATACCGCCGGCTACGAAGCGCCGATCGCCACCTACCGACACCCCGACGGCTTCTCCATTACCGGCGGCTTTGTTTACCGTGGCCACCGGATTGCCGGGTTGTGCGGTGCCTATCTCTACACCGATTACGTAGCGCCCATCATTCGTGCCCTGCACTATGACGGCACACGCGTGACCGCCAGCAAGCGGCTATACATTGGCGACGGGCTTGGCATCAGCAGTTTTGGTGAAGACGAGCAACACGAACTCTACGTGCTGGACCACCGCGCCGGGAGCGTACTGAAGATCGTCCCTGCGACTCAGTGATTCGCCGATGGGCACTGCCGGGCGAGACAGCACAGTTCGCATCGAGCCTTCGTGCGGCAGGTGTCCTTGGCGTGAATCACGATCAGCGCGTGATACTCGTTGAACAGCTGCGGATCATTCGTTAGCCCGGTTTCAAACAGTTCGCGTAACTCCTCATAGGGCTCACTGCCGTCAACCAGCCCCAGGCGTGAAAACAACCGGCGGGTGTAGGCATCAATCACGAATACCGGCCGGTCTAATGCGTAAAGCAGGATATCGTCGGCAGTTTCCGGACCGATGCCGTGGACCGATAACAGCTCCCGGCGCAGGGTAGCCGTTTCGCGCCGTGCCAGTTCCGCTTCGCCGCCCGCGGCCAGTAACCACTGGCAAAAGGCCTGCAGGCGCCTGGCTTTAACATTGAAATAGCCCGACGGCCGAAGCCATTCTGCCAGTTGCTTCGCCGTTGCACTGACGATTGCCTCTGCCGTGAGTGCCTCGGCGGTTTTCAGATTCTGTATCGCCTTCTCGACGTTGGTCCACGAGGTATTCTGGGTCAGTACCGCACCGACCATGATCTCGAATGCACTGTCGCCCGGCCACCAGTGTTGCGTGCCGTAGTGCTTGTAGAGAGCCTGGTAGATGTCGAACAACTTCGACATGGCGTTATCGACGCCTGGGTTTGCGCCGTTGTTTTGGATTGGCTTGCTTCGCGGTGTGCTCGAGACCGACTGCCGCCAGCAACTGGCGAGCCGCGTCGTCATCGATATCCTCCCAGTGGCCCAGCTTGAGGCCACGCGGCAATTCCACCGGGCCAAAACGGACACGAATCAGGCGACTGACACGGGCACCGACTACATCCCACATACGCCGCACTTCGCGGTTGCGGCCTTCGCTCAGGGTCACGTGATACCAGTGATTGCTGCCTTCACCACCGGCATCGCGAATACTGGTGAATTTCGCCGGACCGTCTTCCAGCTCCACGCCCTGCTTCAGTTGCCGTACCATCGCCTCGGTAACTTCGCCCTGCACACGCACGGCATACTCGCGCTCGATCTCGCTCGAGGGATGCATCAGCTTGTTGGCCAGCTCGCCATCGTTGGTCACCAGCAGCAGGCCGGCGGTATTGAAGTCGAGCCGGCCGACGGTAATCCAGCGACCACGGTGGATGCGCGGCAGGCGCTCGAATATTGTGGGTCGACCCTTGGGGTCAGAGCGGGTGCAGAGCTCACCTTCAGGCTTGTGATAAACGAGAATGCGCCGACGCGGCGCCGAACCGGTGTGACGCATGATCTGGCCGTCGACACGAATGGTTTGATTCGGAAGTACACGGTCACCCAGGGTGGCGACACTGCCGTCGATACTGACTCGCCCTGCCTCTATCCAGCGCTCCATTTCGCGGCGCGAGCCAACGCCGGCACGGGCCAGCACCTTTTGCAGTTTTTCGCCCTCGGGCTGCGAATCGCGCTTCGGGGTAGCGCGTCGCGGTTTGTCACTCATGGCCTCCGCCAGAAGGGGCAGCGGCAACCTCCGATTCGTTCCCGGCATTCGGATCGTTCATCGCTGATGAATCGTCGCTATCACCGCTGGTTTCACCTTTTTCCTCGTCTTCTTCCTCGCCCGCTTCGGCGGCGCCGAAGTCAAGACTGAAATTCAGCTCGCGGCTGATTTCCTCGAGGTCGCGCAGTTCCGACAACGGTGGCAGGTCGGACAGGCTCTTTAGATTAAAGTGTTCCAGGAATCCTGGCGTGGTACCGAACAACGCCGGTTTGCCCGGTACATCGCGGTGACCCACTTCACGCACCCACTCGCGCTCCTGCAGGGTGCGCATGGTGTCGCTGCTGACGGTAACGCCGCGGACATCCTCGATGTCGCCACGGGTGACCGGCTGGCGATAGGCAATAATGGCCAGGGTCTCCAGCAAGGCGCGGGAATAGCGCGCCGGGCGCTCCTCGGACAGGCGCGATACCCACTCGGAATATTTCTCCCGGCTCTGGAAGCGGTAACCCTTGCCCACCTGCTGCAGCTCGACACCGCGATCCGCGTAATCAGCTTCAAGCTCCTCGATCGCTGCCTTGAGTTCCTCGGTATCCGGTTCCGAATCCTTGGGGAACAGGCTTGCCATGCGCTTGACGCTAAGTGGCTTGCCGGCAACCAGCAGTGCTGCTTCGAGAATATTCTTCAGTTCTTTATTTACTTCTGACATCAGGCGGCCGTCTTGATATGGATTGGAGCGAAGGGTTCCTGTTGCACGACGGTCACCAGCGATTCCTTCAGCAACTCGAGGATTGCCAGGAAGGTCACGACGATGCCCATGCGGCCTTCCTTCAGCTCGAACAGGGTTTCAAAATTGACAAAATTTTCCGCGTTAATGCGGTCCATGATGATGGTCATGCGTTCGCGCACCGACAGCGGTTCCATCTGGATATGGTGATGCTGGAACAGCTCCGCGCGCTCGACGACTTTCTTGAAGGCGTTCAGTAACTGGTCCAGGGTAACATTCGGCTGCGGGCGCTCCACCGGATCGCCGACATACTCGGCCACCGCCAGTTGCAGCTCGCGACCCATGCGCGGCATATCATTGATTTCCTGTGCCGCCTTGCGATAGCGCTCGTATTCCTGCAGGCGACGCACCAGTTGTGCGCGCGGATCCTCTTCTTCCTCTTCTTCGTACTGCGGGCGCGGCAACAGCATGCGCGATTTGATCTCGGCCAGCACCGCGGCCATCACCAGGTATTCTGCCGCCAGTTCCAGCTTGGCATCCTTCATCAGGTCGATATAGGCCATGTACTGTTCGCACACTGGCGCGATCGGGATATCCAGAATATCGAGATTCTGTTTGCGAATGAGATAGAGCAGCAGGTCCAGCGGTCCCTCGAACGCATCCAGAAATATCTCCAGCGCGTGCGGCGGAATATAGAGATCCGCCGGCAACTCGGTCATGGCCTCGCCCTGCACCATGGCGAACGGCATCTCGGCCTGTACGGCGTTGCTATGCTCGGTAGATCCGGGATCGATCGTTTCCATATTATTTATAATCCAGGCCCATGGCCTCTCTGACTTCGGTCATTGTTTCTTCAGCAACCTCTTCGGCTCGCTTGCAACCGTCCTCAATAATATTACGTGCCAGCAACGGATCGGAAGCATATTCTCGCGCCCGCGCCTGTATTGGCTCCAGCTCTGCCAGCACCGCCTCGATCACCGGCTGCTTGCATTCAATACAACCAATGCCGGCCGTGGTGCAGCCTTCCTGCACCCAGGCGCGGGTCTTGTCGTCGGAATAGACCTCGTGAAACGGCCACACCGGGCACTTCTGCGGGTCGCCGGCGTCGTCGCGGCGAACGCGCGCAGGATCGGTCGGCATCGTGCGCATCTTCTTTTCGATCTCGGCCGGATCATCGCGCAGGCTAATGGTGTTGTTATAGGACTTGGACATCTTTTGCCCATCCAGGCCCGGCATGCGTGACGACGGGGTCAGCAATGACTGCGGTTCCGGCAGGATAATCTTGCCGCCACCTTCGAGGTAGCCATACAGGCGCTCGCGATCGCCGAGACTGATGTTCTGCTGCTTATCCAGCAACACCCGCGCCTTGTCCAGTGCTTCGTGATCGCCCTGCTCGACATAGGCGGTACGCAGTTCACGATAGAGTTTCGCGCCCTTCTTGCCCATTTTCTTCACGGCATCTTCCGCCTTTTCCTCGTAGCCCGGCTCGCGACCATATATATGGTTAAAGCGACGGGCGAGTTCGCGCGTCAGCTCGATATGGGCCACCTGGTCCTCACCCACCGGCACCAGGCCGGCGCGATAGACCAGGATATCGGCCGACTGCAGCAGCGGATAACCGAGGAAGCCGTAGGTGGCCAGGTCCTTGTCACGCAGGGCTTCCTGCTGATCCTTGTAGGTCGGTACGCGTTCGAGCCAGCCGAGAGGTGTAATCATCGACAGCAACACATGCAACTCGGCATGCTCTTTCACCTTCGATTGAATGAAGATGGTGGAACTCTCGGGATCAACACCGCTGGCAAGCCAGTCGATCACCATGTCCCAGACATGGTTCTGGATCACTTCCGGTGATTCATAGTGCGTCGTCAGCGCATGCCAGTCGGCAACGAAGAAAAAGCACTCGTACTCGTGCTGCAGCGTCAGCCAGTTTTTCAGTACGCCGTGGTAATGACCGAGATGCAGTTGCCCGGTGGGGCGCATGCCCGACACGACGCGCTGGGACTGACCAGGTATGGGTGTGCTCATGGTGTTAATTCAGGGCCGCGGACGGGGGTGCAATGACGGCAAGACTGCTGTGTTCAGACATCGGCGGAGTATATCAGGCCGGCGAGGCCACTTGAACGACCGGCGTCGACGCTAAGCCATTGATATCAAATGTTCAGCTAACAAAGGCGGAGGCGTCGCCCTTGCCCTGCCGGGTAATTGTCGCCCGGCCGTCTTCAAGCTCGATGACCGTGGTCGGTTCGAGATCGCACGGCCCGCCCTCGATCACCAGGTCCACGTCACGTTCCAGCCGATCGCGAATTTCGTCCGGGTCGGTCATTGGCATGGCTTCACCCGGCAGAATCAGCGTCGAGCTCATCAGTGGCTCGCCCAGTTCCTCCAGCAGGGCCTGGGTAATTTTGTGGTCCGGAATGCGCAGCCCGATGGTTTTGCGCCGGGGATTCTGCAGGCGCCTCGGTACCTCGCGCGTGGCCGGCAGAATAAAAGTAAATGGTCCCGGGGTATTGGCCTTCAGTACGCGGTAATCGAGATTGGAAATCCTTGCATAGTTGGAAATATCGGACAGATCGCGACACACCAGCGTGAAGTTGTGCCGGTCTTCTACGCGCCGGATCCGGCGAATACGCTCCATCGCGGCCTTGTCGCCGATATGACAACCGAGGGCATAGCTGGAATCCGTCGGGTAAACGATGACGCCACCCGCGCGAATTATCTCCACCGCCTGGTGAATCAGTCGCGGTTGCGGATTGTCGGGGTGAACGTGGAAAAACTGGGCCATGACATCGGGTTGCGGGCAAACTCCACCCCGCGCCCCGATGCCGAACCGGCAGGGGCTGGGGCAAGGTGTTACTTGGTTTTCGGTTCTTTCCTGGCGGCCTTTTTGTTCGCCTGCGCGGTTCGATCCCGAGAGGCAAGTTTCTCAAACTGCGACTCGGCCCACTTGACGCCGCCAAGGCCAAACATCAGCGCCAGCGCAAACACCACACCGCCAAACAGGATCAGGAAGGCAGAACGCGGGATGGTGGTGCCGACATCCATCTGCTCCAGGGAAATGATAATGACGAAGGTAATAATGGCATAGCGTGCCAGCCGCGCAATCAGGTCGGCATCTTCAAAACCGACGTTGAGTATGTAGGCGTGAATGATCTCGGAAATAAACCGGGCAAAGTACAGACCAATGGTAAGAATCAGGACGGCAACAATAACCTTGGGCACGAACTGCAGGATGTCGCTGAAGAGATCGGAGACAACAGTGAGACCAACGATATTGGAGGCCACCAGTAGCGTGATCAGGATAACAATCCAGTAGATCAGCAGGGCAATGATCTCGCCCGTGGTGCGCTTGATATCACCGTGCTCCAGGAAGGCATCGATGCCTGCCTTGTGGGTCAGCTTGCCAAAATTGATCGCCTTGAGCGAGCGCACCACCATGGAGAACAGCAGCTTGGCAATCAGCCAGCCGACGACCAGCACCACCGCTGCCATCAACAACTTGGGCAAAAAGTAAACGAGCTGACTGGTAAAGAACCTAACCGGTTCGAGTACGCCTGCGACCTGATCCATGATCTTCTCCTCCGCAGTACCGCATTGATACGGTCTGCCTTGATATAGGGTTAACGCGCCCGATCATACCACGGCGCCTGCACCGGGGAATGTAGCGCACAGGGTTTCTAGGCGGCCCAGCGCTCCCAGACGGGGATGCAGCCTGCGGGAAACGGCGCCAGTTTGCCCAGCTCCAGCCAGTGCTGCTCGGGCCCGTGGAAATCGGAGCCACAGGACGACAGCAGGTCGAACTCGCGGGCCAACCGGGCAAAGCGTTCGGCCTCGGCGGCGTTGTAGTTGCCGCACACCACCTCGACGCCGTGACCGCCGCTTTCGCGGAACTCGCCAAGCATGCGGCGCATGGCACCGGCACTCATTTTGTAGCGGGCCGGGTGGGCAATGACGGCAGTGCCACCGGCGGCACGAATCCAGCTTACGCCCTGTTCCAGTGATACCCAGTCGTTGCGCACGTGGCCGGGTTTGCCCTTGCGCAGGTAGTCACGGAACGCCTTGCCCACATCGGCTGCGTAACCGCGATCGACCAGGAATCGCGCGAAGTGGGTTCGACTCAGGATCTCGCCCTGGGCATATTCACTGGCGCCGGCATGGGCATTTTCAACGCCGGCGCGCTCAAGGCGCTCACCAATATCGCGACCGCGTTCGTTGCGCATGGCGCGCAACCGCGCCAGGCCCTGGTCAAGTTCCGTGTTGGCCGGATCAATCGCCAGCCCGACGACATGAATGGTGCGCCCCTCCCAGCTAACCGAGACCTCGACGCCGGGTATCAGTTCAATTCCGGCCTCGCTGGCCGCGGCGCTGGCCTCGGCAATGCCGTCGGTCACGTCGTGATCCGTCAGTGCCAGCACGTCCACGCCCTTTTCAGCAGCGCGTTGCACCAGCTCCGTCGGCGTCAGGACGCCGTCGGAACGCAGGGTGTGGCTATGCAGGTCAAATCTCTTGCTCATGACACACGAGCATAACATGGCGCGATTTCGATTTATCCGCCGGGCCGTGCCTGATGCCGGGTAATTAGCAGGGGCAAGGCACGTTGCCCTGTCTGGCGCGGAATGCCAGAATAGCCGCCCTGACGCTCACCCGATTACCGATTCGATGAAATTCCTGTTTGACCTGTTTCCCCTGCTGCTGTTTTTCGCCGCGCTGAAGTTTTACGACATCTATGCCGCGACCGCGGTCGCCATTGCTGCGTCGTTCGTCCAGGTCGGTTTCTTCTGGCTCAAGCACCGCCGCGTTGAGACCATGCATATCGTGACCCTGGTCATCATCGGCGTTTTTGGCAGCCTGACCCTGATCCTGCATGACGCCACCTTTATCAAGTGGAAACCGACGGTGGTCTACTGGATTTTTGCTGTCATCCTGTTCTACACGCAGTTTTTCACCCGGCAGACGGCTTATGAACATTTGCTGGGCAAACAGATCTCGCTACCGGCAGCCGTGTGGCTGCAGCAGAACCGCGACTGGGGCATATTTTTCCTGCTGCTTGGCGTGCTCAATATCTATGTCGCGTTCTATTTTATTCCTGACTATTACGCCGACCTGGACAGCAAGACCCAGGACGAATACTGGGGCGCATTCAAGGTATTCGGCACCATGGGCCTGACCCTGGCATTTACCCTGTTCCAGGCGGTGCGCATGGCACCTCATTTGCAGACTGAAGAAAACAAGAAGAGCGAAGACGATGTTATACGTGATTAACGGCACCGACGTGGCCAACAGCCTGGAAAAACGCAAGGGCGCGCGCCCGGCACATATTGCGCGCCTCGAGCAACTGAAGGCCGAGGGCCGGCTGATTGTTTCCGGACCGTGTCCGGCGATCGACGCAGAAGATCCCGGCGAAGCCGGCTTTACCGGCAGTGTCATCATTGCCGAGTTTGAATCGCTGGAAGACGCTCGTGCCTGGGCTGATGCTGATCCGTATATCGCCGCCGGCGTCTACCAGAACGTAAGCGTGAAGCCATTCAAAAAAGTATTGCCGTGAGCGCCCGCGCAGAAAAAATTGAACAACTGCTGACCGAGGCACTGCAACCGCAATCCATCGACGTGGTCGACGATAGTCACCAGCACGCCGGTCACGGCGGTTATGATGCCGAGGGCAGTCACTTCAGTGTTACCATTGTTTCATCCCGGTTCAGTGGCGAAGATACCCTGTCCCGGCACCGCATGATTTACGCGGCGCTGAGCGACATGATGCAGCGGGAAATACACGCGCTAAGTATCAGCGCGCACACCCCGGATGAAATTTGAGAATCCACCTACCACCCCACCAACACAGGAACCTTTTCATGCACCCTATTCGTGTATTTACGCCCTTGCTACTGCTTGCCCTTCTCGCCATCAGCGGTTGCAACAAGGACGACAGCGGCACCGGCCCGGTCGTTGCGACCGTTGACGGTTCAACCATTCGCGAGAGCGAGTACAAGAATGTCCTCCGTGCGCAGTATGGCGCCGAGGCCGCACGCAACGAGACTGAACGCCAGCAGGCCATCGACTTCCTGGTGCGACGCAAGCTGTTAATCAATGAAGCGAAAAAACAGAAACTGCCGGAACGCGAAGACGTCGCGCGCGCACTTCGCCTTGCACACGAAGAACTATTGATTCGTGCGGTCACATCGCAGTACCTGCGAGACAACCCGGTTTCAGAAGAAGACGCGAAAATGCGCTATGAAGCCCTGAAAAAGGAAAAGGAGATCAAGGTCAGCCACATCCTGCTGCCTTCCGAGGCCGAAGCCAACAAGGTGCTGGCACAGCTCAAGGCCGGTAAGTCTTTCGCTGCCCTGGCCAAGACCAGTTCACTGGATGAAGACTCGGCCAAGCGCGGTGGTGAAATCGGCTGGATCAACCAGCACTCACTGGCACCGCAATTGTTTTTTGCCGCGGCCGAGCTGAAAGACGGTGCGATCGGCAAGACGCCGGTGCAGTCCGACTATGGCTGGCACGTGATTCGTCGCAGCGCGAGCCGTAACACCCAGCTACCACCGTACGACAAGATCAAACAGAAACTGGTAGAACTGGTGCAACAGGAACGTATCAACACCCTGACCGGTCACCTGCGGGAGCAGGCCAAGATCGTTATCTCGCAATAGGTAACGGGATCAAGCCTGGCCGTGCTTCTTCAGCAGGCGGGTTAACCCGGTTTCATCCAGCATCTCGATACCCAGCTCCTCGGCCTTCGTGGCCTTGGAGCCGGCATCGGCGCCGACAACAACAAAGTCGGTCTTCGTTGAAACGCTGCCCGCCACCTTGGCGCCAAGCGCCTGCAACCGGGCCTTTGCCTCGTTGCGCGTCAGCGAAGACAAGGTACCGGTCAGCACGAAGGTCTGGCCTGCCAGTGGCAGTTCGTGTTTTGCCTTGACCTCGATATCCGGCCAGTTCACCCCGGCCTTGACCAACTTCTGAATCACTTCCCGGTTGTGCTGTTGCTTGAAAAAGGTGCTGATACTTTCAGCCACCACCGGTCCGACATCGGGCACCGCCTCCAGTTCATCCTGTTTTGCCTTGCTCAGCGTATCGAGCTTGCCGAAGTGATTTGCCAGCGCCAGCGCCGTGGCTTCTCCGACCTGGCGTATTCCCAACGAGAAAATGAATCGCGGTAACGTCGTACTGCGCGCCTTGTCCAGCGCCTCGATCAGGTTGGCCGCGGACTTGGCGCCCATGCGTTCGAGGCCGGCGATATCGTCTGCCTTGAGACTGAACAGGTCGGCGACGTTCTGGATTAATCCCTGTTCGTCCAGCGTCTCCACCAGTTTGTCACCCAGGCCCTCTATGTCCATGGCACGACGCGAGGCAAAGTGCTTGATGGACTCACGCCGTTGCGCCGAACAGTAGAGCCCGCCGGAGCAACGCGCGACTGCTTCACCTTCAAGCTGCACCACCGCGGAGCCACACACCGGACACCTGGTTGGCATCTTGAAACGACGTGCACCTTTCTTTCGCTTGGAGACAATGGCACTGACCACTTCCGGGATGACGTCGCCGGCACGGCGCACAATCACCGTGTCACCGATGCGAATGTCCTTGCGATCGATTTCGTCCTGGTTGTGCAGGGTCGCGTTGGTCACGGTAACGCCGCCGACGAATACCGGCTCCAGCCTTGCCACTGGCGTCAGTGCACCGGTACGACCGACCTGCACGTCAATAGCCAGCAGCTTTGTCAGCTCTTCCTCTGCCGGGAATTTGTGTGCGATCGCCCAGCGCGGCGCGCGTGAAACAAAACCCAGTTCTTCCTGCTGCGCCAGGTCATCGACCTTGTAAACCACACCATCGATGTCATAACTGAGCTTGTCGCGACGTGTAAGAATATCGTTGTAGTAATCGATACAGGTATCAATGCTCTTCAACACCGAGGCCTCCGGATTGATCCGAATACCCCAGTCACGTAACACCGACAGGATCTTGCTGTGCGTGGTCGGCAGCTTGCCGCCCTCCACCTTGCCGATGCCGTAACAATACATCTCCAATGGTCGGGTCGCGGTGATTCGCGAATCCAGCTGGCGCAGGCTGCCGGCGGCGGCATTTCGTGGATTGGCAAAGGTCTTGTCGCCCTGCTTACGCTGGCGTTCATTGAGCTCGGCAAACCCCGCCTTCGACATAAACACTTCACCGCGAACCTCAAGCAGGTGCGGATAGCCCTTGCCGATCAGCTTGAGCGGCACCGAGTCGATGGTGCGTACATTCTGGGTTACGTCTTCACCGGTATAGCCGTCACCCCGCGTGGCCGCACGTTTCAGCAGACCGTCTTCATACACGAGGCTGATAGCGAGACCATCAAGTTTGGGCTCGGCGCTGTAGTGAATCTTGTCAGTACCCAGCCGTTCGCGCGCCCGACGATCGAAATCCCGCACCTCGTCATCGCTAAAGGCATTGCCCAGCGACAGCATCGGCACCTCGTGTTTGACCTCGCGAAACTTGTCGAGGGGCGCAGCGCCGACGCGTTGTGTCGGCGAGTCGGGGGTAATCAGTTCCGGGTGAGTCTGTTCCAGCGCCTCCAGCTGGCGCAACAGGCGATCATACTCGGCATCCGGTATTTCCGGATCATCGAGCACGTAATAGCGATAGTTGTGGTGGTTGATTTGCTCTCGCAGACCTTGCGCCTCGCGTTCGAGCTTTTTATCAACGGTCATACGTTGAACAACCGCAACGCGGCCTCGCTGCCGGAAGGAACGCCGCGGATACGCATGTCGTTGGCAATCAGGTCAATCTGTGCACGAATGGTGTTGATGCCTGATTCGGTTAGCGGTTTCATATCCTGATCTACCAGTCGACCGCCCAGGCGGTCGGAAAGCTTCGTTGCTACCTCGATCATGTCGTTAAAGACGGTCACACAATCGCTGACCCGCGGCACCTGCATAAACAGGGTAACCCCCTTGGTATGAAACCGGTCAAGATTCGCGGGATCAAAGTTGCCCGGCAGATACAGGTTGGCCAGGCTGAAATCCAGTCGCCCCTTGTTGTTTCGACGGTGATAGATGTTCATGTCACCGAACTGCATACCGACGTCGGTTAGCGTGGCATCGAGCGTACGACCGGGAAAGCCGGCTGGACTGTTGGCAACAACATTGACGCTGGCGATTACATCATGTTGCTTGAAAAATTCATTCAGGTCCTGGGCCAGCGCCAGCGCGTCTTCAAAATCAACGGAGAACAGTGTGCGACGCTTCAGCTGGTCGCCAAAGGTCAGGCCCATTTGTACAAAAGTATTGAGCTCGGATTCGTTGACCGCACCATCGTCATCGACCAGCTGTAGCGCAAGGCTCAGGTCATCGTACTCGGTGTTTTCGGGGTCGGTATCAAGATTGGACCAGACCTTGGTCACATGACGCAGACCATATATATGGCGCGGCTTTTCCAGCAGGTACTCGTTTTGACGGAACAGGCCCAGGGCACGATGACGCGACACCGGTTTCGTCCCCGGCAGCGTGATGATGAAATCGATTTTTTCGTCAGCAACGCTCGGTGCCGTGGTTAGCTCCGGCTGACGCGGCGCTGCATCCAGTCGCCGGTCAATCTCCGGATCGACATCGAGGCGCATATCCGCTACCTGCTCGTAGCTTTCGATCTCGTCAAAAAAGGCCTTGTCGGCCTTGGGCGCTACCGGTTGTGGTGCCGGGCTGTCGGTTTGCAGCTTGCGTTTTTCCAGGGCGGCGGGGGGGCGATCCGTTTCCTGGTGATACAGCGCGTCAAGCGTTGCAGCGTAGGAATCGTCAGTGGCAGGCAACGGCGCGGTGTCGTTTTCGCCGGTCGGTGATTTCGGCTCCGGTCCGCGCAGTTTACGGCGACGCCGGACACGGGCCTTGTCCATCGCCCCAATTGCAATACTGATGACGATGATGACACCAGCCAGCAGCAGGGCGAGTTTAAGGCTCATTGATTCGCTACCATCTCCATCGCTTCGTCGACATCGACGGCTACCAGTCGCGAAACACCCGGTTCGGACATAGTGACGCCGATCAGCACATCTGCTTTTTCCATGCTGATTTTGTTATGAGTAATGTAAATCAGCTGTGTGTGCTCCGACAAGGACTCCAGCGTCTGTGAGTAGCGCTCGACGTTGGCGTCATCCAACGGCGCGTCGACCTCGTCCAGCAGACAGAACGGTGCCGGATTCAGCTGGAAAATGGAGAATATCATCGCGACCGCAGTCAGCGCCTTCTCACCACCGGAGAGCAGGTGAATGGTGCTGTTGCGCTTGCCTGGTGGCCGCGCCATCACCGCAACCCCGGCGGTCAGCATATCTTCGTCGGTCAGCTCCAGGTAGGCATGGCCGCCGCCAAACAGTTTCGGGAAGTATTCCTGAACGCCGGTATTGACCCGGTCGAAGGTTTCCTTGAAACGCGTACGGGTTTCGCGATCGATCTTGCGCATTGCTTCTTCCAGGGTTTCCATGGCCCTGGTCAGGTCGTCGTTCTGTTTGTCGAGGTACTGCTTGCGCTCGGACTCTTCCTCGAACTCTTCGATCGCCACCAGGTTGATCGCACCCAGGCGCGAGATCCTGGTTTCCACCGAGCTCAACTGCTCCTGCCACTGGCTTTCGGATGCGTCGGCCGGAAGCGATTCCACAACCTGAGGCAGCTCGTGACCGGTTTCCTGTGCCTGTTCCACCAGGGTATCGCGACGCACCATGATTTCCTGACGCCTTACCCGATCCGACTCCATGTCTTCACGCTGTTGCTGTACGCGTTTTTCCTGGATAGAACGGTTCTGTTCCTGCTCGCGCAGACGGCCACCCAGTCCACCGGCCACGTCACGCGCGGCATTGAGTCGCTGCTCTACTTCGAGGCGCTTTTGCAAATACTGTTCGAGTTTCGTCTTCAGTTCGATTTCCGGCTGATCGCCCTGGGACAATTTGCTGGCAAGCTCTTCACGCCGTTGCTCAAGGTGCTGCAACTGGCCCTTGAGGCGTGCCACGCTCTGCTGGGTGGAGTCCACCGTTGTGCGCATACGCTGGCGCTCGATCTCCAGCTCATGCGCAGTCTCACGTGCGGCGGCAGCGTTGGTTCGGGTCAGCTCCAGGCGATCCTGCAACTGGATACGTTTTGCCTGTAATTCCTGGCGTCGCTGCTCGTGCTCACCACGCTCGCCTTCTGCCTCGGACAGCAGTGCGCGGGCTGATGCCATTTGCTGTTCATCGTGCTGCAGCTGGGTCTTGACCTCGTCCAGCTCATTCTCGAGCTGGGTCCGGCGTGACTGCAATTGTTCCAGCCGCGCTTCCTTGTGACCCAGTTTTTCAAACACTCCGGCTCGTTCGCGGTTGGCATCGTTTAATGTTCGGCGACTTTCATCGCGTTCAGTCTCGAGAGATTCGAGCTCGTCACGCATGGTGCCGGCCTGCGATTGCAGGTTGGCAATTGACTGATCAAGTACCGCCAGCTTTTCTTCCAGCGACTGGATTTCCTGTTCGCGTCGCAGAATGCCGTTGCGGGCACTGTCTTCGCCAGCAAGGCTGATCCAGTTCCTGCCGATCCAGACACCGTCACGGGTGACGACGCTCTCGCCATCCGCCAGTTGGTCGCGCAGGGCCATGGCCTCGGCTACGGAGTCACAGACATGCACGGACGACAGGAAACTGTCGAGCGGCACCTCGCTGCGAACCATCTGGCTCAGGCGGCGGCCGTTGCCAGTATTACCGGCACCGGCGCCGTTGGCGTCGAGCAGCATCAGATCGGATTGCTGGATGTCGCCAATCGCGTTACCAAAACGGCTGAGGTCGTCGACACAAACCGCATTCAGGTTCATGCCCATGACACGTTCGACCGCACGTTCCCAGCCCGACTCGACTTCGATCCGGCCGGACAGGCGGGGCGCGTCAGTGAGTCCATGGCTGGCCAACCAGTCCTGTACCGCACTGTCATGCTTGCCCTGTGCCGCGTCCTGCAATTCCTGCAACGACGCCAGGCGACCTGCAAGTGACTGGCGTTCGCCGCGTTTCTCTTCCAGTTCGTCCGTGACCTGTTCGCGCGCCGCCTTGTGGTTGCGAATGCGCGCCTCGAGCGCCTCCAGGGCCTGCGCCTGTTGTTCAAGCTCCTGCTCTGCCTGCTTCGCCGTCTGACGCATGTTTTCCAGGTCGGAGTCGCCCAATTGCCGCCCGATAGACTCCGCCTCTTCCGTCAATTTCCGGATGCGTTCATTCAACTGGGCCAAATGGCCTTCCAGCTGGACGATGCGGGCACGCTGGATTTCACGCACCTTTTCCGGTTCCGCCGAGGCTTCACTGAAAGTTTGCCACTCGGTCTGCCAGGTCTGCATGTTCTGATCGGCCTCGCGCTGATCTTCCACGGCGGCGTCACGCAATTCGATGGCGCGAGTGACTTCCGGCTCCTTTTCCTCCAGCAAGCGGCTCAGGGTTTCGATGGTCTCCATGTCCGAAGCCAGGTGCTGCGTGGCCTCTTCCCAGGAATGATTCACCTGTTCGTGTTCACGCACCTGCTGCGAACGCGTGTCGCGCGCATGCTGAATCGCCTGCTCGACATTGGAGATTTCGCCGCCGAGGGTATAGAACTCTTCCTGCACCTTGTTCAGCGCCTCGTTGGCTTCCACCTGCTCGGCCCGAACCGATTCAATAGCCGCCTCGATCTCGCGCTGGGTCGCGATCAGTTTTTCCAGCTCCACCTGCTTGGTGGCAAGCACACTGTCGGTCTCCTGCAGGCGCCCCTGCTGGTTCTTCCAGCGCAGGGCCAGTAACTGGGCATGCAACAGGCGCTCTTCCTTTTTCAGCTCCTTGTAACGCGCGGCATTGCTGGCCTGGCGTTTCAGGCGTGCCAGCTGTTTTTCCAGCTCGCTGCGAATGTCATTGACGCGGTCGAGATTCTCGCGTGTGTGGCGAATACGGTTCTCGGTCTCACGACGGCGCTCCTTGTAGCGCGAGATGCCGGCGGCCTCTTCCAGGAAGCCGCGCAGGTCTTCCGGCTTGGATTCGATGATGCGCGTGACCATGCCCTGCTCAATAATGGAATAGGTGCGCGGCCCAAGACCGGTGCCAAGAAAGATATCGGTAATGTCCTTGCGGCGGCACTTGGTCTTGTTGAGGAAATAAGTGGATGTACCGTCCCGGGTAGCCTCGCGCCGGATCGCGATTTCGGCATAACTGGCGTACTGGCCCGGTGCCTTGCCATCGGTGTTGTCAAAAATCAGCTCGACACTCGCCTTGCCTACCGGCTTGCGCGAATTGGAGCCGCTGAAGATGACATCTGCCATGGAATCACCGCGCAGATGCTTGGCCGAGCTTTCGCCCATGACCCAGCGGATGGCATCGATGACGTTGGATTTGCCGCAACCGTTGGGGCCAACAATTCCGGTCATCGAACTGGTGATCGGGATCGTGGTCGGGTCGACGAAGGATTTGAATCCGGCGAGCTTGATTTTTTTCAGGTGCATTCGGGATACAACGGGTAAAGGATTACCGAGTCAGTTACAATTCGTTTCAATGGTTTATTATCGCGTGGTTTACTACCGCGACCTGTGCCGCCCGGCGCAGGCGCCGAAGACACGCAAAGCTAGCATAAGGAATCAGAAATGCCTACCAAGCCCAGCAAAGATCTGGAGACTTTCGAGAATCCGCATCCGGAGCGCGATTATACCATCGAGATAGAGTCCCCGGAGTTTACCTGCCTGTGCCCGAAAACCGGCCAGCCGGACTTCGCGACGCTATACCTGGACTACATTCCCGACCGCAAATGCGTGGAGCTGAAGTCGCTGAAACTCTACTACTGGTCCTACCGTGATGAGGGTGGCTTCCACGAGGCGGTCACCAACAAGATCCTGAGCGACCTGGTTGCGGCCACCGATCCGCGCTTCATGCGCCTGCGTGCCGAATTCAATGTCCGCGGTGGTATCTACACCAACGTCGTCGTCGAGCACCGCCAGCCCGGCTGGCAGGGCGAAACGCCGCCAACTCGGGTCAGCTAAAGCTCGAGGGCCGCACTGACTGCTCCCGCCCTTTATCTCGGCATTGATTTCGGCACCAGTGGTTGCCGTGCCATCGTCATTGACGACCAACGCCGGCAGGTAGCCCGCGCCGACCAAAAACTGCCGCCACCGGATCGTGACGGCGACCAGATTTCCCAGGACCCCGCCCTTTGGTGGAACGCGCTGACCAGCTGCCTGGCTGAGCTCGCGGGCGGGTGCGACCTTGGGCAGGTCCGGCGTATCGCCATCGACGGCACCTCCGCCACCGTACTACTTTGCACGAGCGACGGTACGCCACTGTCGCCGGCGCTGATGTATAACGACCGCCGCGCGCGCCAGCAGGCCAATCGCATCGCGGCCTCGGCACCGGCAGATTCCGCCGCGGTCAGTGCCAGCAGCAGCCTGGCCAAGGTAATGTGGCTAATTGGGCAATTGCCTGATACCGCTGACGCCCTAATCCAGCACCAGGCCGACTGGATCAGCGGGCGCCTGACCGGCGACTTCTCCCGAAGCGACTACAACAACGCGCTGAAACTCGGCTTCGACGCGCAACAACTGGCCTGGCCTGAGTGGCTGTCTACGCTAGGGGTTTCACGTCAACAGCTGCCTACCGTGGTCGCGCCGGGAGAGGTGCTGGGCACGCTGCAACCGGAAATCGCGGACACGCTGGGGTTGAACCGGCAGACACAGGTTGTTGCCGGCACCACCGACAGCGTCGCCGCCTTTCTCGCCAGTGGCGCCCGTGAACCGGGCGATGGCGTCACCTCACTGGGCTCGACCTTGGTACTCAAAATCCTGTCTGATACGCCAGTATTCTCCGCCGCGCACGGCGTCTACAGCCATCGTCTTGGCGACCGCTGGCTGGTGGGCGGCGCTTCCAATAGCGGTGGCGCGGTGCTGAAACAGTATTTTTCCAGTGAAGCACTCGCCGAACTGACCCCGAGACTCGATCCCGATGCTGCTACCGGGCTCGACTATTACCCGCTGGTTGGCCGCGGCGAGCGCTTTCCGATCAATGATCCTGAACTGGCGCCGCGTATTGATCCGGTACCGGAAGATCGGGTCGTTTTCTTACAGGCGCTGCTGGAAGGCATAACCAGAATCGAGCAACGAGGCTATGCCTTGCTCACAGAACTCGGCGCGCCGACGCTGCGCCGGGTGTTCACCACTGGCGGCGGCAGCGTCAACACGGCGTGGACACAGCTTCGGAAAAAACAATTGGGCGTGCCGGTCGACGAGGCGGTCTCGGCAGACGCCGCTTTTGGCACTGCCCTGCTCGCCCTCGGAGGCGCATAAAAAGCGGGCAATAAAAAACCCCGCGACAAACGCCGCGGGGTTTTCCGGCCCTGGTACTGACGGGCCCTGTATATCAGACGCTGATATCGATCGTCTGCGACTCCTTCTCTCCCTTGTTGTCCTGCCAGGTCACGGTCACTTTGTCGCCATTCTTGGCACCCACCAGCCCAAAACCCATGATCGGATTCTTGGAAATAGCGATGCCGAGGTCGGCAGAAACCACGACCTTGTCGTTGTGAACGACAGTCATGTTCTGGATAAAGTGAGCCGGAATTTTCTTACCGGTGGCCTTGTCCTTGCGCAGACCGGTTTCCATCGGGTGCGCCACCCGAACCATCAGTTCTGCGATATCTCCCACTGTGCGGGCACGCATTTGCATTTTTCTAGCCATGATTAGTCCTCCTGAGTCCTGTCCCGCGTTAACCGCCGCAACCGCCGGCAGTTACCTTGATGTTAATAGTATTGGTGTAGAGCTTGCCGCCCGCCTGGGCCACGAACTCGACCTTGGAGGTCTTCAACATCTTGATGTTGGCTCGCAGATAACCGGCACCACCGGTCACATTGACGTTGGCCGCCAGTGGCTGGGCATTTTCATGCACATAAATTCCGACGGCGGTGACATTGGGCATGGAGGCGCGAACCGCAACCGGCACCGAGGCACCGTTTTCCGCCTGGATATTGGCGGTAATCTTGATGTCGTTACTCTTGGTGCGCTGCGACGTGCCAAACAGTGCTGTCAGTGCGTCATCAACCTTGTTGCTCTCGAATGCCTTGGTTGGCCAGGATGCGGCCAGGACCTGCGTTGGCTTCAGCAAGCCCGTGGCAGCTGCCACCGCAACCACACCACTGGCAGCGGTCGCACGCAGGAAAGATCTACGTTTCATGTTAATCAATGTTTATCTCCTTCATTAGCTTATGCCCTGGATCTTGCTGGAAAACGGCGCTTTTACCGGCTTCTACAAGACCTTCGTGTTCTTCTGCAGGGGTAGACCGCAGAACGAGGGATTTTATTCCATCAGGCCGGCTGCTGATTACGACCGGAAACCAGGATATACATGGCCGGCACCACCAGCAGGCTGACGAACATGGAGAACGTCAGGCCAGAAACAATGGCCACCGCCAGCGGTTGCAGCATTTCCGCCCCTTCGCCGAGGCCGAGCGCCAGCGGCATCATGCCGATAACCGTGGTCAGGGTAGTCATCAGGATAGGTCGCAGGCGCAACCGGCCAGCCTCGACAATCGCCTCGACCATTGCCAGGCCACGCTCGCGCATCAGCTCAATGTATTCGACCAGGACAATGGCATTGTTCACCACGATACCGACCAGCATGATTACACCCAGCCAAACCGGCATCGACAATGGCAGACCGGTCACCAGCAACCCCAGCGCCACGCCGATAATGGCGAACGGTACGCATAACAGGATGACAGTAGGATTTCGCAGGGACTCGTATTGCACCGCCATCACGACAAACACCAGGAACAGCGCCAGTGCCAGCAATACGCTGGTCAGCGTCTGGCCCCGCTTCAATGCCTCATCGGTGCCGCCATAATAAAGGTAATAACCCGCCGGCACATCGAAGTCCTCGAGCCTGCGCTTGACGTCCGCGATGGTTGCCCCGAGTGAACGGTCGTTGGTGAGCGATGCGCTGACTTCGATAATACGGCGTTGATTCTCGCGCATGATATTGGCCGGCACCGATGCCAACGCCACCTTGGCGACGTCACTCAGGTAGACTGATTTCTGCCCCTCACGCTCACCGAACAACAACAGACCGCCCAGCGCCATCGGACTTTTCACATCGGTCTGCGGCAGGCGTACGCGTATATCGTAACTGCGATCGCCGTCGACGTAATCGCTAACCACCAGGCCGTCGAGCGCAATGCTTAATGCACGGCCAATGGTTTCAACGTCGATGCCCAACTCGGCCGCGCGTTCACGATCGATGTTGATGGCGAATTCCTGGCGGGTGTCTTCCGCTGAATGCTTCAGATTCCTGAGGCCGGGCGTACCTTTCAGGCGTTCGACCAGGGCCTCGCCGATCTGGGCGAGCACAACCAGGTCCGGCCCCTGTACGCGCACGCTCAGGTCATCTTCCGAACTGCTGGTTCGCAAACCGCGAATGCCACGGGTACGGGCACGTACCTTGATCCCGGCGATCTGCTCATCGGCCAGCGCCTTGTTAAATTTCTTTACCCAGGCCTCGCTGGTGAGTTTGCGTGCCGAGCGCGGTACCAGTTGTACCGTGAGACTGCTTCGGCTCGGCGTCTCTCGTTCCGTGCGGCCAAACACCCGACCGCCGACCAGTGCGTAGATACTCTCGACGTCGCCGAGGTTGCGAATCAGTTTCTCGATGCGCCGGACGCTCTCGTCCATGGTCTCGAGCGAGATACCGGAATCGGTGAGGATGTTGATACTGATCCGGCCCTCGTCCAGCGTTGGCAGAAACTCCTGTTTTTCTGACAAGAACGTCGGCATCACCAGCAACAGCAGAACCACGGCGGTGGCAACCACTGCCACCGGTTTTTCCAGCACTCTTCGCAGCAATTGCTGGTAGTGAACTCTTGCCCATTCCACAAAATCATTCACCTTCGCGTGCAGGCGCCCGTGACGCTGGTCGCGCATGCGCGCCGCCAGGCTCGGTACCAGGGTAACGGCAACCACCAGCGAGGCAACGATGGCGGCCGAGATAGTGAAAATCAGCTCCCGGAACAACAGACCGACCAGGCCACTGATAAACAGAAACGGCAGCACCGCGGCAAGATTGGTGGTGGTCGACGCGACCACGGCGCTGGTAACCTCGGCGGCTGCGTCCGTCGCCGCATCAAGGCCCCTGGCATCCCCGCCCTCGTTGCGATGACGGGCGATGTTCTCAAGCATGACGATGGTATTGTCGACCAGCATACCGACGCCGAGCGCCAGCCCGCCCAGGGTCATGATGTTCAGTGTCAGTCCACCCATCGTCATGATGATAAATGTCACCATGATTGATATCGGGATAGCGGTTCCGATAATCAGCGTACCGCGGATGTTGCCGATAAACAGATAGACCACAATCATTGCCAGCGTCGCACCGCTGAACGCCGCCAGCGAGGCATTGTTCAGCGAACGCCGGACATAGATCGACTGATCCGAAATATTACTGACGGTCACATCTTCTGGCACCATGCCGTTTGCCTGCATCCAGCCGAGTCGCGCGTGCACGCGCTCGGCCACGTCTACCGTGTTTGCCGTCGGTTGTTTCTGAATCGAGATCTTGACGCCGGAGGTGCCGTTGAAACGGATGTGAATGCGTTGATCCTTGCTGGTGTCGATTACCTGTGCGACTTCTGACAGGGGAATGCTGTCACCCGCCTTCAGGCGTATCGGCAACGCCGCGATCGCACCGATACTGCCGAGCCGACCGGTAGCGCGGCCCCCATATTCCTGCCCGGCGAAACGCATGCGACCGGCGGAGACGTCTTCATTGCCCTTCTCGATCGCCTGAATTACGTCATCAACGGAGAGACCGAGACCAGCGAGACGGCGTTGATCGACCAGCACCTGGATCTCACGCTCGACACCACCCCCGACCTCGACCGCGGCCACCCCCGGCAGGTTCAGAAAGCGTTTTGAAAATATGTCATCGACCCAGGTGCGCAGCTCCATCGCGTCTTTCAGGTTGGAGCTGACAACATATTCGAGCACCGGGATCTGCGAGGGATCCAGTTTGTAAATGATTGGTGGCTGAATGGTATCGGGGAGAAAACGCTTTGCCCGGTCAAGGCGGGTACTGGCATCACGCAGGGCAACGTCGATGTCCTTGCCGTAGTCAAAGTGCAGATCCACCGAGGTGCCGCCCTCAGCGGTGCTCGACTCGACGCGAATGGCGTCCTCGGTAATCGCCAGCTGTTCTTCCAGCTGGCGCGTAATCTTTTGTTCCATGATGTTGGCGGAAACGCCTGGGTCGAGCACACGTACACGAATCTGGGGATAAATCAGGTGCGGCAACAGGTCCACGGCGAGGCGCCCGAGCCCGAATACCCCCAGCACCACCACGGTGAGGGTAAGCATGACCGTGCTGACAGGATGGCGGATTGACCAGGCAGCGATACCGCCACTACGCATTCGGTGTGCTCGTCTTGTCTTTCTTTGCCTTGTCGGGTTTGGTGTCCGGCTGCCCGTTGACCACCTTTATCTGCTGGCCATTGACGAGGCCAAGAAAGCCCTTGCTAACCACCTTCTGCTTTTCCTGCAGGCCGGACTGAATCTCGACCTTGCGGGCAAAACGCAGGCCGCTGACTACTGGTACACGTTTGGCCTTGCCGTTTTCGTCCGCGACGAACACGAACTCGCCAATCTCGTCACGACGTACCGAGGCCGACGGCACCACCAGCGGGCGCGTGCCACTACTATATAGAGTCACCCGGCAGAAATGGCCGTCACGCGCGCCTTCAGGTACCGGGTTCAGCAACACCTCGATGCGACCGAGACGGGTTGCTGGATCAATGGTGGGATAGATACGCAGGATCTTGCCTGGATAAATCGTGCCCCCCAGGGCATCGATACTGACATCGGCGCGGTCACCGACATTCAGGCGCGAAACCAGCAACTCGGATACCTGCACGTCCGTTACCAGTTGCGAGGAATCGACAACCGTCAGCAGGTGGGTATGCTTGGATGCCACATCGCCCGGTTCCACCAGTCGTTCGGCGATGTGTCCGTCAAACGGTGCGCGAATGGTCATGTAGTCGAGACGGGTACGCAACACGCTCTCGTCAGCCTTGGTAATCTCGAGCTTGGTCTGCACCTGCAGCAAGGCGTTTTCTGAAATCAGTTTTTTTGGTGCCAGTGCTCTTGTGCGTTCCAGCTCGAACTCGGCCTGCTTGCGATTGGCGATCGCCTTGTCGAGCTGCGCCTGCAGCAAGCGCGCATCGAGCCGGGCAAGCACCTGACGGCGCTTGACCTGGTCCCCCTGCCGCACCAGTACGCTGGCGACCTGCCCTTCTTCCTGGTTGAAGAGTTTCACCTGCCGCAGCGCGCGCAGACTGCCGGCACGATCGGCCGCATACTGCACCGGTGCGAATTGCACCTCCGCCAGCTCCACCAGTTGCGCCTTGCCGGCCTTCTTGGACTTGGCATTGCCGTCATCACCACAGGCGGACAGCAGCGCAAACGCCGACAGCGCCAGCATCAGACCAGCGACAGAGGCAGTATTCCAGTTCATCACCGGTTTGGCAGCAGTCGGCATTTGTTTCTCAACTCTTGTTAAATCAATTCGACCGCGTCGACGCAAGATAATTCCTAACATCGACACAGCGTCATGAGTTCGATACCCCGGGCAACAGGGGCTCAAGCTCCTCCAGGGCGCGCCGGTAAACATCTCGCTTGAACTCGATAATCTGCTCGAGTGTGCTCCAGTATTCGACCCAGCGCCAGTCATCAAATTCCGGCTTTTCCCCACAATTCAGGCTGACATCGGACTCTTCACCAATGAAGCGCAGCAGGAACCAGATCTGCTTTTGTCCCTTGAAATCGCGCGAACCCCGCCCGCGCATGGCCTCGGGCAAATCGTAGTGCAGCCAGTCCCGGGTACGTCCGATAACCTCAACGTGGTGCTGATCCAGCCCCACCTCTTCCTTGAGCTCTCGATACATGGCGGCCTCCGGTGATTCCTGCCGGCGCATGCCGCCCTGCGGAAACTGCCAGCCGTCCCGGCCGCAACGCCGGGCCCACAGCACCTCACCCTGGTCATTGCACAAAATGATGCCGACGTTTGGCCGGTAACCATCCCTATCTAACATCAAATATCACTCACAAGTTTAGGTAATTACAAGGATTTTTCCATGAACTTGATATGCGGGCAACGCACACAAGTTAAAAGGGTTAATTCGCCCACGGCGCCAGCCCTTTCCCCGGGCCTGCTTCCCCACTATCCTTGGCGGCCCCGACCACCGCAGGATTAATTGTCTTGAGTTTGGCTATTTTTGATCTGGACCATACGCTGATCAACGGCGACAGCGACTACGAATGGGGCCAGTTCCTGATCGAACGTCATATCGTCGACGGCGAAGACTATGAGCGCAAGAACAATCGCTACTACGAGCAGTATCGCGAAGGCACGCTGGATATCTTCGAGTTCCTGGCGTTCGCACTGAAACCACTGGCCGATCATGATCGGCAGACACTCGATGCCTGGCACAAGGAGTTCATGCAGGAAAAAATCCTGCCGATGATACCGGAGGCATCAAGGGCGCTGCTCGACAAACACCGGCAATTGGGTGATACCCTCCTGATTATTACCGCGACTAACAGTTTCGTGACCCGCCCCATCGCCGAGCTCTTTGGTGTCGATCACCTGCTGGCAACTGAACCTGAGATCGTCGATGGCGAGTACACCGGCAAGGTCAGCGGTACGCCCTGCTTTCAACAAGGTAAGGTCGAGCGTCTGCACCAGTGGCTGGATGAGCACAACGAAACCCTGAATGGCAGCTGGTTCTACAGCGATTCACACAATGATCTGCCACTGCTGAAAGAAGTCGACCATGCGGTGGCGGTCAATCCGGACGAGATACTGCTTGCCGAGGCCAAACGCAACAACTGGCCGGTAATCAAACTCTACTGAGTGACGATGACGCCGCGCGGACAAACGGCCCTGTTACTACTGGTTACCGCGGCAGTCGCGCTGGTCTCGATCAGCACCGGTTCGGTTGATATCGCTCCGGGTAAGGTGTTCACCAGTTTGTTCGATTCCGCCGATGATCCCGCGGCACTGGTCGTGCGGGAGTTGCGGCTGCCCAGATTGCTGGCGGCATTTACCGTCGGCGCACTCCTCGCTGTCGCCGGCGCCCTGTTACAGGTGCTATTACGCAACCCGCTGGCTGATCCCTATATTCTGGGCGTCTCCGGTGGCGCTGCGGTAGCAACGCTGACGGCGATGTTGCTGGGGGCCGCTGGCGCCTGGCTGGGCGGTAGCGCCATCGTCGGTAGCCTGGTATCGGTACTGCTGGTGTTCGGGCTCAGCCGCTACGGTCACGGCAATGCGCAACTGCGTCTGCTGCTCACCGGCGTTATCGTCGCTGCGGGCTGGGGCGCGTTGATCAGCCTGCTGTTATCGCTCAGCAGCACCCGTCAGTTGCATGGCATGCTGTTCTGGCTGATGGGTGATCTCGCCGGCACCGAGTTGCCGATCGCCGCTATCGTTGTGCTCGCACTGGGTAGTGCCGTCGCCTGGCGATTTGGTCGGGCGCTGAACCTTCTGGCCCGGGGTGAATCATTTGCCGCTGCGCTCGGTGAGAACCCGGCAACCCTGCGCACAGTCATCTACTTTCTCGCATCGATATTAACTGCCACCGCAGTCAGTCTGGCTGGCAGCATCGGTTTTGTCGGGCTGGTCGTTCCGCACCTGCTGCGTCTTGCCGGTAGCACGGACCATCGCTGGCTGATTCCGCAATGCGTCCTGCTGGGCGGCAGTTTTCTGGTACTGGCCGATACCCTCGCGCGAACCGTGGTCGCCCCGCAGCAATTACCGGTTGGCGTTATTACTGCGCTGGTCGGCGTTCCGCTGTTTCTCTACCTATTAATACGGTCCGACAAGCTGTGAGCCTGTTAAGCGCAAATAACCTGACGCTGATTGCCGGAGACAAGGTGCTGGTCTCCGACCTGACTATTGAATTTGCGGCGGGGCAAAGCTGGGCGGTACTCGGACCTAACGGAAGCGGTAAAAGTACGTTGTTGAACTGCCTGGCCGGGCTGCGACAACCTGATAGTGGCGAAGTGAGACTCGGGGAATCGAGTCTCGACAAGCTGACACACCGAGAACGTGCGCGCGAGATCGGCATGGTATTCCAGCATTATGACGACGCGTTTCCGTCAACGGTAATGGATCACGTGATGGCCGGGCGTCACCCCCATGTCGCCAGCAGCCTGTTCGCGGTTGAGACAGATAAAGACCATCGCATCACCGAGGCCGCGTTGCGAGACATGGAGCTGGCAGATCTTGCCCATCGATCCATCGCGACCCTGTCAGGCGGCGAACGTCGTCGCGTCGATATCGCGGTATTGCTGGCACAAGATACACCCGTAAGAATTCTCGACGAACCCTGCAATCACCTGGACCTGCGCCACCAGGGCAGCATCTTGAGCCACCTGACTCGCACCGGTCTTTACGGAAAATTGAATATTTTTGCCCTTCATGACGTCAACCATGCACTGAGTTACTGCGACCACGCGCTGCTGCTGTTCGAGGACAGCAGTGTGCTGGCCGGGCCAATCGAAACTGTCGCCAGCCGCGAGACCCTGGAACGACTCTACCAGTGCCGCCTGATCGAGCTATCAAGCGGCGATAACAGGATGCTGTTGCCGGATTTTAACTAGCCGTTGAAGAAAAATTTACTCAATCTTGCCTGGGCCCTGGTGGTCAGCATTGGTACGGGCCATTCCGTAGCTGCGTTTGCGGACGACGCCGAACGACCCTCGCTGTTAATGGCGGTCCAGGGCTCCCACAGCATTCCGGTGCTGGCCCATACCATCCAGCCGCTGGTAAACCATCTGGAACATGAACTGAACGCGACCATTCGATGGGAAACCGCCTCGCAACATAGCAAGCTGGTCGAGCGAATAAAGGGTAAGAGATACGATCTGTTGTTTGTCGACACACCGACAACGCTGATGGGTCACTACCAGGCGGGCTATCAGCCCTTCGCCCGTATCCCCGGGGTGATTAGTGCGTCGTTTGTCGGTTTTGTTGACGGGCCGGCACTGATCTTCGAAGACATGCAGGGTTTACGTGTTGGTTACCTGCGACCGATGATGCTGGCGACACAACTGGCAAAACGACACGTCATAAAACAGGGTTATCAGCCAAAACAGTTTTTCAGCGAGGAAATCTATCTCGCCAATCACAATTCAGCCCTCAACGCCCTGCGCCATGGCCGCGTGGATGTAATTTCCATCGCCAGCGCAGTCTATGGTGCGCATGATGGTGTATTTGATGACCGGGATCTCATCATTATTGAGCAGACCGCGGCTGTACCTCAGTATGCGTTTTCCGCGCACCCTGAGATGAATCGCAAACTTCGTAACCGGTTAAAACAGGCATTGCTCAATGCACACGAGAAGCCCGCGGCCAAAGAATTTTTTGAGCGACGCATCGTGCAAAAGATTATCCCTGCCGATATGCGTTCCTACGCACCTTACCGGGAAATGCAGCGATACATAACTGATTGATAGTGCTACACTTCTGCCCGAATTTGATGCTCGCTAACTCGCGCTTCACGCGGCCCATTGCAACCCATAAATGAAAATTCCACTGCGACTGCCTAACACCCTGTTTTCGCGACTGGCGTTCGCGTTTACCGGTCTGTTCACGGCCGCAACCTTTGTTATCACCTGGTCAACCACCGCCGAAACCGCGCGCTCCCAGCTCGATCTGCACCAGCGCCTGGGCGAGAACCTGATTCAGCTTACCCGCCCGGCGATTCAGCGCATGCTGATCGAATTTGATGTGGCTGAACTGAAAAGTTACATGGCATCGGTTGTTGGGGATCCGAGCATCGCACGCATTAGCATTGTCGATGACAGGAACACCAGCCTCTACGAGTTCGATCGGGACGTGGACCAGGCGAGCTGGATAACGCGACTAATGACGACCGGTACGGATGTACCACGCGTACTGACTACCGACTTTTCCATCGCCGGCAAAAGCTGGGGCAACATGGAGATCACCCTTTCCTACAAGCCGCTCAACAACAAGGTTCTGCTTGCCGTCGTCAACAGTATTGCGCTGTCAGCTGCCATCCTGATTATTACCCTGGTACTGACCTACCTGATGCTGGCCCGCTTTACCCGCCCATTGCGGCCGCTGACAGAGATGGCACGCGAATACGCGCGCGGCAACTGGTTCAGCGATGTGCCATTAGTACAGTCGGGTACGCGCGAAATCCAGGAGCTGACCAGCGCCTTTGCCGAAGGCACGGCGACCATGCAGCACTACATTCACAGCCTTGAGGAAACACGCGAACTGCTGGAACACAGCGAGAGCCGTCTACGCACGCTCATTAACAGCATGCACGAGGTATTGTTCGAACTCGACACCGAGGGACACCTCAGCTTTATCAATCCTTCCTGGCAAACCATTACCGGTTTTACCATTGATGATTCTCTCGGCAAGAATTTTTCCGATTATCTGGCAGATAGCAGCGCAGAATTATTTGGCGCGGAGAGCCTTGGAAAGATCAACGAGCGAAACCGTGAAGTACTGTTAAAAACAGCGGCCGGTGATCCCATCTGGGTCACCCTCGATGCCGCAACCCAGCTTGATAGCAACGGCAAGTTCACCGGCATTATCGGTACGCTCGGTGATATCACCGAGACTGTCGAACTGAATCGAATGCTCTCCACCTACCAGGAAGAGCTGTATCACCTTTCCGTGACCGATCCGCTCACCAAGCTGTACAACCGGCGACACTTTGACACCCAGTTCGAGATCATCCTCTCGGACCACCAAAAGGAACATAAACCGCTTTGCCTGTTATTGATTGATATTGACGGCTTCAAGTTTATTAATGACACCTACGGCCATCCGTTTGGCGATGAGGTGTTGAAGAATATCTCGGATCTGCTGCAACAACTGGTGCGGCGCAACGACTACATCGCACGTCTTGCCGGGGACGAGTTCGCCATGGTGCTGAAGAACACCAACATCAGGGACGCAACCCGTATCGCCTACAAGCTGCACGACAATATTAACCAGGCCCAGATTCAACTACCGGTAGGTCACATCCAGATCCAGTGCAGTATTGGTGTCGCCGAGGCACCGACCCACGGCGATACCCCGCAGGCGCTGGTTCGTGCCGCCGACGTGGCCCTCTACCAGAGCAAGCGCGCCGGGCGCAATCGTGTGCAGGTGCTGTCGGATGACATCAGCAAGGCAACCATGTCGATTTTCGGTCAGGGTTTTCACATTCGCAGTGCACTGGAAAGCGGCAACATCCTACCGGCATTCCAGCCGATCATGCAGCTGGAACATCGCAATCCGGTTGCCTATGAGGTTCTCGCCCGGATGCGTCACGATGGCGAGATCATTCCAGCCAAGGATTTCATTACCGTTGCCGAGGAACTCGGGCTTACGCGTGAAGTGGATCTGTACGTTATCGAACAGGCCCTGGTCACAGCACCGCGAGACCACAGCCTGTTCGTCAATGTTGATCTTTCATCATTCAACGATGAGACCTTCGTACGGCGTTTACGCGACCTGGTACGCCCGGCCTGCGAAGCAGGCAGACGGATTACCCTGGAGATTACCGAGCGCGAGAGCGTCCCGATCACGCAGGATCTCATCGACGATATCACACAACTGCGTGACGTCGGCTGCAAACTGGCGCTGGATGACTTTGGCAGCGGTTATTCGACCTACAAGTTTCTCGAACTGTTCAAGCCAGACTATCTGAAGATTGAAGGGACATTCGTACAGTCCATTCTCGAAAGCGAATCCTCCAGCCGAATCGTCAACCATATCCATGAACTGGCGGTGTCGTTTGGCATGGACACCATCGCCGAGAACATCGAATCCGAGGCCGTATTGAATGCAGTAAAGGCGATCGGTATACAAAACGGACAGGGAATCTTTCTTGGGAAACCGGAATTGTTGGCGTAGCTGTGGCAGGCAGGATATTTCCCGCACGTTTTCAATCGCTTCCGCTGTTGCTTGACAGGTTTTAGACCAACCCCTAATCTTGCTCGCGCTTCAGGTGTTCCTTCGACTGTCGTCGACGGAATGAAACGGGAAGCCGGTGCACTGCTAATTCAAACAATTACAGTAATTCCGGCGCTGCCCCCGCAACGGTAAGCGAGATCTGGATCAGCATACGGCCACTGTGCGCAAACACGGCATGGGAAGGCGCTGACCCGGGAACCACTCGTAAGCCCGGAGACCGGCCTGACGCACCCATGTAGTGTTGCGGCGGGCAACCGGTTGGTTCGACAGGACCTCTCGCATCTCCACAACACTGCTCCCTTTTTATTTTCCCTTGCGCGGCGGGCGTGGGAACAGGAGTAGTAATGCGTTTTTCCACATCCATTTTTCTTGCACTGGTATCGACCGGGCTGCCAGTTAAATTATTGGCAGAAGCGCCAGTAACGCAACCAACACTGGTGGTTACGGCCAACCGTTTTGAATCCGAGCTGCAGCAGGCGCCGGCCAACATCAGTGTGGTCACCCGCGAGCAAATTGATTCCAGTGGCGTCGCTACCCTGAGCCAGGCCCTGCAAACACTCGGCCATGTAAACATCTCGGACCTGTTCGGGGTGACCGGCGCCCGGGCGCGGGTAGACATGGGGGGATTTGGTGCCAGCGGCAGCCAGAACACGCTCATTCTGCTAAACGGTCGGCGACTGAATGATGTCGACCTGTCCGGCGCCAACCTGTCGACTATCCCGCTGGAAACCATCGAGCGCATCGAAATCCTGCGCGGGTCCGGCACCGTACTCTACGGTGACAATGCGGTGGGTGGTGTGATCAATATTATTACCCGGTCCGGATTTGATGCCGACCAATCAAGCGTCTCGGTCAAGGCAGGCAGCTTTGGCACCGCCGGCGTCGGCGCTGTCTATTCCGCCGCCAAAGACGACACCGCGTTTTATCTCTCGGCGGATGCCGTGCACTCTGATGGCTATCGTGACAACAGCAACTTCGACAATGCCAACCTGCTCGCGGAGCTGACACGACAAACTGCGACCGGCACCTACGGCCTGCGCGCAATCGCCAACCGTGAAGAATTGCAGCTGCCCGGATATCTCAATGAGCCCGACTACCTGGCCAACCCGAAGGCGGCGCTCGGAACAAGCGAGTATGCCAACCAGACGCACCAGACTTATGAAGGTTTCTTTAACGGCGAGAACTGGCGTGGTGAACTGGCTTTCCGTGACAAACAACAGGATGCGCGTGTTTTTGGTGACGCCAACGCAAATCTGAAAACGCTTTCATTTACTCCTCGCTACCGGGCCACTATCGGTCAAAACAAAATCGTTGGAGGCCTGGATTTATATCAGAGTTCGCTCGATACACTGGCCGATTTCGGCACTCCCAACATCAACCAGAGCCAGGCATCGCGAAACAGTTACGCTTTCTATGTGAATGACAACATTAAACTCGGCGACAAATCGGCGTTGACCCTCGGTGGCCGATATCAAAGCGTGGATTTGAAGATCGATAACACCAACCTTTCGTCTACGACCACCACGTCAGATTCGCGCACGGATGCGCTGACTGCATGGGAAGCGGCACTAAGTTACCAACACAACGCACAGGACCGATCCTACCTGCGCCTTGCGCAAAGTTTCCGATTCCCGGTGCTCGACGAAATGTGGAATTACTACTCCGGAACCATTAGCTTGCTGAAGCCGCAGCATGGAGACCACTTCGAAGCTGGCACGCGGTTTTCGGTGTCCGACAGCACCCATATCGAAGCGAACCTGTTCCATATCCTGCTGACAGATGAAATCGGTTACGTCGATGCGACCGCATCCAATGTCAATCTGGATCCTACCCGGCACCAGGGCATTAATCTTGGTCTCGAGACCAGGCTCAGCCAGCACTGGAAATCCCGTTTCGGCTTCAGTTATCGCGACGCCGTCTTTCGCTCCGGGGCTTACGCCGGAAACGATATCCCCGAAGTGCCAACACACTCGGCTACCTGGAACAATCTGTTCGCCATCAGCAAGGCCGGCTCCATCAGTCTCAATGCAATTTATACCGGTGAGCGCTATTTTGGTGACGACCTCGACAACGTCGGTAAAAAAATGCCCGACTACCTGCGCTGGGATCTTGCCTGGGTTTACCGCAAGCAGGGTTGGGACACGAGCGTGTCGGTGATTAATCTGACCGACATCAAGACGGCTGATCGGGGTTACTATGCCTGGTGGTCCGCCAACCCATACATGTACTACCCATTGCCCGGTCGCGGCGTACTGGTGAGCCTGCGGAAATCGATATGAGCCACACGGTATCAACAACCGGATTCAAACAACCTTCTCACTCGTACCGGCTGGCAGCATTTCTTCTGGCGGCTGCAGTGCTGCACCTGTGCCTGATGTTATTCGTTCCGGAAAAGCTCGGGGTCATTACCCGGCCGCTTGGTGATCTTTCATTGAGCTTCAGTTCCAACAACATAAACCCAGCAAGTACAGAATCGGACCGAAAAGCAAGCCGGCACAAGAACCAGGATGGCGATCAACACAATCCTCGCAGGGACTACCTGGCAGTGCCCGACCAGAACTCAAACTCCAGCACGGCCAGCACCGACAACGAAACTGGTCGTTTTGACGCCAGCCAGTTACCTCAATCCGGTAACAATGTGCAATCGGTCCGGCGCCAGTTGCTTGGTGTGATAACTTCAAACTTGAGCAAACATCTTGTCTATCCACCGGTTGCGCGCCAGCGGGGATGGCAGGGCGAGGTGCGACTCACGGTAGATGTCAATCACACCGGCGAGCTGAAAAACGTCCAGATCGCGCGCAGCTCGGGTCATCGACTGCTCGATATGTCGGCGAAAAAGGCACTGAGCGACGTGCGCCAGGTTGCCATGGCCACCGATTGGCAAGGACGAAGTTATACCAATATGATGATCCCTGTTAGATACCAGCTGAATAGCCAGTAGATATGGGAAATCGCCTGTCAAAAATCTATACGCGCACCGGGGACCAGGGCACCACCGGTCTCGGTGATGGCACTCGCGTCGAAAAGGACGCGGCGCGTATTGAGGCGATTGGTGCCATTGATGAGCTGAACAGCGCTATCGGCCTGATGCTTACCGAGTCTCTGCCGCCGCCACTCGAGTCACTCCTGACCGACGTCCAGCACCGGTTGTTTGATATCGGCGGCTCGCTGTCCATGCCCGGTACCGATATCCCGGCCAATAATCTTGTCGAAACGCTGGAACAGGCTTTGGACCGGATGAATGATGAACTGGAACCACTGAAGGAATTTATTTTACCTGGTGGCAGCCGCGCGGCGGCCCTGTGCCACCTGGCCCGCAGCATCTGCCGACGGGCAGAAAGACGTGTCATCAGCCTGGCCAGGAGCGAGTCGATTCCCCAGTTACCGGTGCAGTACCTGAACCGCTTGTCTGATTTATTGTTCGTGATGGCGCGCACCATCAACAAGGACGCCGGCGTTACCGACGTTTTCTGGCAGTCGGAGCGCATGAAGAAATAGCGGCATACCCCGTCGGTTCGCTCATTGCTTTTTGCTCCTTGCCGTATCCATCGCTCGACAGAATTGCTCAACGCCGTGAATCAGCCGCGGCCCCTGCCGATGTAAAAGGTCGGCGGACAATACAAAATAGTTTTTCGTTCGAACCGCCGGAACCTGCGTATAACGCCCCCAGTCTTTCCTTAAATCACCCGGCGAGATATCGGTAGCGACAATCGCTTGCGGTTTGCGCTCGATTATCGCCTCTCGCGAGACGGCCGGGGTCAGCGCTTTCAGCTCTGCAAACACATTGCTTGCGCCGCAATGTCTAATTACATCACTAATAATATGTTCATCGTTGATGGTCATGAGCGGTTGATGCCACAACTGGAAAAACACCGAGACCCGTGGCTTGTTTCGATATTCCACATCGAGCCGGTGCAGTTGCTCACGAAATTCATCGGCCTTTTTGATTGCCCCGGCTTCATGGCCGGCCAGCGTTCCAAGACGTTCCATATTGCCGGCAATATCAGTCAGCTTGCGCGGCTCCGAGTAAAATACCGGGATGCCAAAACGCGAAAGTGTTTGCAGGTCCTGCAGGCTGTTGCCGGAATGCCAGGCAACGATGAGGTCCGGTTTGAGTGAAATAGTTTTTTCCACGTCGATCCGGTTGGCGCTGCCAATCCGGGGAAGTTCTTTTGCGGCGGCCGGATAGTCGCTGTACTCCACTGCACCAACGATTTGCCTGCCCGCACCAACTTCAAACAGCAGCTCGGTCACGTGTGGCGCCAGGCTGACAATTCGTTGCGCCGGTTGCCCAAGGGAAACGGTCCTGCCGACATCATCGGTAATACTGATTTTTCCTGGAGCAGCGAGGCCCGGAGGGATTTGTGCAAGCACCAGGCTGAGTGCGCCAAATACAATCAGTGCGCGTGGCAGGTAACCCGGCAAGCGCATAAGACCCTAGGCGGTTTGATTAAACAACGCGCGGAAACGCTGCCAATCAAAATGGGGGCCGGGATCGGTCTTGCGTCCCGGTGCAATATCCGAGTGGCCGTAGATATGTTCCGCTGACAGGCCTGGAAAGGCATCGAGTATGACAGTGGTCAGCTGCGCCAGCCGTTGGTACTGGATATCCTCGAACGCGGCATCGTCGGAACCCTCGAGTTCGATTCCGATAGAAAAGTCGTTAACGTTGTCCCGGCCCAGGCACTCCGAAACTCCGGCATGCCAGGCGCGCTGGTTCAACGGGACGAACTGAACGATCTCGCCATCGCGTCGCACCAGGAGATGGGCCGATACCTTGAGCCCACAAATTTCGGAGTAATAGGGATGCTCGTCGGCATCAAGGGCATTACAGAAAAGTTGCTCGATCCCCTGCCCACCAAATTCACCCGGCGGCAGGCTGATGGCATGGATGATCAGCGATTCCACGTCCACGCCCTCAGGCCGCAGGTCGCAATTGCTGGAGGCGACATACCGCGCGATGTCTATCAGGCCGCTGTCTGGATCGTAGTTCATCGTGGAATGACTATGCACCGGTTTCGCGATCGAAGTCAGCAAGTGCTTACTTCACGGGAAGTATGGTGCCGGAGAGAGGAATCGAACCTCCGACCTACTGATTACGAATCAGTTGCTCTACCGACTGAGCTACTCCGGCGGAAAGCCCGGGAGTATAAGACCATAAAGCAGGAAAACAAACCGCGGAAACCGCGGGCAAGGCCGTTACTGATGGCTGACGCGAATAATGACGTCGACGCCTTCCAGCGTGGCACCCTCCGGCAGAGATGGCAGACCGTGCATCCGGATATCGGCTTCATCGATATCCATCAGCTCATGGCTGTCTACATCATAGAAGTGATGATGTGGCCTGGTGTTGGGGTCGTAGAATACCCGGGTCGGATCGGCAATGACCTGGCGAATCAGGCCCTTTTCAGCGAACAGGCCCAGGGTGTTGTATACCGTCGCCTTGGAGACGCGGCGCGAATCAGCGAGCTCGCGATTGACGCGCTCAAACACAACCTCGGCAGACACATGATCGCCGTGCGCAAATAACACCCGGGCAATATCGATCCGCTGGGCGGTAACATTAATCCCGTGTTGACCAAGTAGGTCAATAAGCTCTTGTTTTGAATAGAGTATCGGTTCCATTTAGAATGAGTATAAAACCAGGATCAAATCAAGTCCAGACGAATCTGTAGCAAAACTGAAACCAAGTATATGCTAATTGGGGATTAACTGACCAATACCAGTAATTTTGTAGGGTTCGGGGTCGACAATAGGCGTCTCGTCCAGCACCAGGTTGGCCAGGAGCCTGGCTGAAGCCGGTCCCAGGACAAAGCCGTTGCGAAAATGCCCGGTACACAGAAAAAGCCCTTCTATCCCCGGGTGATGCCCAATAAACGGAACCCCCTCGGGCGAACCCGGACGAAGACCCGCCCACTGCACCTCGATCTCTACACCTGCCAGGGCCGGTAGCATCGCAACTGCAATTGCATGTAGCTCACGGGCTGCCAACTCGGTGGTTTCGGAATTGAAGCCCACGTCTTCCAGGGTGCTACCGATGAGTATGCGACCGTCCCGGCGCGGGATCAGGTAATGATTATTCTTTAATATAATACGCTGCAACAATCCCGGTTTATCCTTGAATAACAGCATTTGTCCACGGATCGGCTTGACCGGAATGGTCAAACCAACCTGTCTGGCGATCTCACCACTCCAGGCTCCTGCCGCGATAATGCACCGATCTGTCGCTATCTTTCGTTCATTTGTCGTGATACCACACAGTTGGCCATTTTCCGTATCGAAACCTGTTACCGCTTCATTTTCGACGATTTCAACCGATTTTTTTTGCAGATCTCGTTTGAGTGCGGCCAACAATCTGGGATTTCTCACCTGGGCGATGTCCGGCATCCAGAAACCGTGGTCGCTATCACCCCCCAGACCAGGCTGGATCTCGTCAATATCACCAGATTGAACATTTTTCCCGGAGATAGCGAATTTTGCCGCCCAGTTAGCCGCATGTTCCGTATCATCGATATCGAGTAATAATAGCCCCGAACGCACCCACTCGGCATCGATACCTGTGTCTTTCTGCAGTTCCTTTACCAGTCCCGGGTAGTCGGACTGGCTCCAGCGGGCAAGCTCGGTGACAGAATCGGGATAACGCCAGGGATACAGCGGCGAAAGAATGCCGCCTCCGGCCCAGGATGACTCTTTGCCAGATTCGCGCCGATCGAAAACAACGACTTTTTCGCCAGACGCATGCAGTTCGCGGGCAATTAATAGCCCGATAACGCCACCGCCGACGATGCAGACCGGGTGTTTCACCCCAAATTTCTCCCCCACTTGGCTTGAGTGCCGCGCAGTATACCTGAGCCACCCGGGTTGCGAAGTTCCTGCACGACCACCTGCTTGCAGGACTTAAATTGCCCGTTACACTTAGTGAAGAAGAATTGTTTTTTGTCGGTTTTTACCGAAAAACGTAAAGGGTGTTTTTGCACTATGAGTCATTTGGAACAGCAAAGTGGTCATCGGCCCAGTGATTTGGGCAAATTCACTGCGCCTTTTATCGGCCTTATGATGCCGTTTGTCGGGCACAATAGACCTACTGTACTACCGTTCATCGGTAAAAAAATACCGTCTGTTCGTAATTCGAGATTTGAGCGTGGTTTTACCATGGTCGAACTGATGATCGCCCTGGTGGTGCTCGGCGTCCTCGCCGGAATCGCCGCCCCGGCGATGCGTGACGCTGTGATGAATAACAGTTTGGCAACTGAAACTAACGATATGCTGGCGTCCTTAATGCTCGCCCGCAGTGAGGCAATTAAGCGCTCCAACCCGGTGCTTCTATGCAAGACGCTTGATCCGAACGCCTCCCCGCCAGTATGCAATACCGTCGCCGCCACCCCCTGGACCACCGGCTGGATCATTTTTTCCGATTTGAATTCCAACAATGTCTATGACGATGGTACTGACGTCTTGTTGCGGCTGGGCGATGGTTTTAGTGGCGCCAACAAGAAAATCAAGATGTCCACATCTTTTCAGAACAACATTGAATTCGACCGGATTGGATTTCTGACCAACGGCGCCGGATCGATCTCCATCTGCGACAGCCGCGGTACAACCAAGGCAAAGTTCATCGACGTTACGGTCACTGGCCGGGCTCGAATCGACCGTACACCTGGCAAGGCTGATTGCGCATGAAGCAGAACGAGATGAAATTATCCCGCCCATACTTGGCATTTGCTGGGCGCAATCGGCACAGGCAGGCGGGCGCGTCTCTCATCGAGGTGATGATAGCGTTTTTGATTCTGTCGATCGGTCTATTAGGTCTGGCCATGTTGCAGGGGAAAAGCCTACGGTTGAATACCGACGCCTATCTTCGTAGCCAGGCGACACTGATCGCGCATGAGCTGATGGAAAATATGCGCGCAAACCCAACAGGCATTTACGGCGATGTCAACACGAAACCGGGGCCCTGTGGCTGCAGCGGGGTTGCCAAGGCTACCAACGATGACGTGATTCGCTGGTACGAGGCGCAGGAATCACAGCTGCCCTTCGACAGCGCCAAAATTACCAAGGGAATTGGGCAGATATATACGATCGAAATGAAATGGCAGGAGCGCGGCCAGACAGTCGGGCAAACCTGGGTTGTGAGTTTATGAAAATGAAACGAAACAAGCAGCAAGGATTCAGTCTTACCGAGCTCATGGTCGCGATGGTCATCGGCTTAATTGTTCTGGCCGGTGTATCCAGTGTGATGGTGAGCAACAAGAAGACCTACACGGCCCAGGATAGCCTGGCGCGCATGCAGGAAAACGCGCGCGCGGCGATGCTGATCATGACGCGCGATTTGCGCAACGTCGGTTACTGGGGCTGTAACCCGGAACCGGAAAATGTGGTCAACCTACTAAACGGCGCAGCGAGCAGCTTTTACTTCGATAACAGCAGGCCGCTGGAGGGCTCGGAAGCAGGGGGTATTTTTTATCCATCAGGAGCTCCGATGGTCCTGGCACCGGCCCCCAGAGCCAACACGGATGTACTTATGATTCGCGGTCTGGATACCGCAAGCCCGGTGGGAATTGCCTCCCCGATGCCGAATGAGTCACAAGTTATCAAAATCGTGGAAAATAGCGGGCTCGTGGAGGGAGAAATCGTTATGTTGGCTGACTGCAATAGCGGCGATATTTTTCAAATTACCGAAGTTGATGATACCAGCCCCTCCGAAGATCATTTGAAACACATGACTGGCACCGCACACACACCCGGGAACCGCGTGTACGGCAATCCACCGGGCTCGAAACTGACCAAATCATATGGTACAGACGCGACGATTATGCGCTATATGGCACACGCCTATTATATCGCTCCGGGCGCCAGCGGCGAACCTTCACTATTCCGTCAAACGGTGACTGCCGGCGCTCCCCAGTCACAGGAACTCGTGGAAGGTATCGAAAACCTGCAGGTGCTTTACGGCGTCGATACCGATAACGACAAGATTGCAGACGTATACGCAAGGGCGAACCTCGTTGGTGCCGCCAGTTGGAACAATGTCGTCAGCGTCCGCTTTGGCATCATTGCCCGGGCATTGGCCAATCTCGAAACCACTGATTTAAAAACGGCCGCCACGTCAGGTGATTATGTCGGTAAGGCGCTCGATATTGATGGTGACACGGTTGTGGACTGGAATCCTGCCGGCCCCGACACCTTTACCGCTACCAATTCCGGAAAATCGGTAAACGACAAGCTATATCAACGGCGCATGTTCCGCACGACGGTCCTGTTGAGAAATATGCAGATACGGAATTAAATAATGATCAAACACTCTCATTTGCAGTCCGGGGCACAAGAACAAAAAGGTGTTGCATTGGCAATGGCCCTGGTCGTACTCGTAATCCTGACGATTCTTGGCATAAGTGCCATGAAGTCGAGCACACTTGAGCTGAAAATGGCCACCGGCATTCAGGACAATACCGTCGCATTCCAGGCGGCGGAATCCGGGCTGGTCGAAGCGTTTCGAAACGTAACACTGGATCCAAACCAAACGGTGACATCCACCTACACTCCCACTCCGGGGTCCGGTGTCGTCGCGAGCACGGATACAACTTTCAAAGAATATTCAAACGTGGAAAAAAGCTCGAAGCCATCGAGCAAGGTGTCCTATCGGCAGGCCAATTTTACCCAAACCTCAACCGCCACCACGCCGGGTGGCGCCAAAGTCGTCATTCATCAGGGTGTGCGGCAGCTCGTGAACAATTAATCAAGGTGATGCCATGAAAGCAAAACGGATTGCATTCTCGACGTTCGTCTCGTTTGTAACAGCCCTTTCCGGCAGCCCGCAAGCACTGGCCGATGATACGGATCTCTACACCCTGCCACCGAAGTTCTCCACCGATGCGGCCCCGAAGGTGCTGCTCGTATTCGATACCTCCGGCAGTATGCGCCGTGATGTAGATTCGAGGCCGGATTACGATCCCAGCGTCGACTATATCAGTCCATTCAAATTGGCCAATCCGACGAGCCCGCTGGTAGCGGGCCGGATATACTGGGATTCAAGATCAGGTGGTCTGGATGTCCCGGCTCACGACAGTAACCAGTGGATCGCGGCCGCGGATTTGAAATGCACCGCAGCGGCCAATGAATTCGCGTCCGCCACGAGCAAGGGTTATTTCGGCGATGGAACTACCGCCAGCCTCATGGTCCAGCACCGGGCCAATTCCGATCGACGCTGGACCAGCCCCACCAGTGGTTCGCGCCGCATGATTGACTGCAAACAGGACGCCAATGCCGATCACGAACAGACGGACCAGGCGGCTCCCGACATCTACATGAACAGAAATAATGACGGGGATGGCTACACCGACAACAGCAGCCAAAAGTACACGTGGAGCTCTACATCAGACTCCTACCGCGTTCAATTATATACAGCTAACTACGTTGCTTACCGTGCCAGCGTCACCACGATTGTTCGCACGCGCATGCGTGTCGCTAAGGAAGGTCTCAAGAATGTCATTGATGACAACGCCGCGGTCAATTTCGGCCTCATGGCGTTTAACAAGAATAACAGTTCGAGCGAGGACGGCGGCCGTATAATCGAGGCGGTTGGCAAACCTGACGATATCGTGACTTACCTGGCAACGGACATTGATACCAACGCCTCAAGTGCAGACACGGAGATACTGGTAGACGACCCCCGCAAATTCTCCGTGGGTGAAGAAATTGGTATCGAAACGAATGGCGGAAGCGTCCACTGGACGACGGTATCCAGCGTGGTACAAACGGAACTCGCGGCGTTTCTGGCAGACGGCGGAACCAGCTTCACGGTAAAAGACGCCAGCGGCTTCACCGTCGGTGATGACATCGGCATCGAGGACAATAAAGGGTATGTTCGTTGGAGTGCAATCACCGCTATCAGTGGTAACACCATCACGGCCACATTTACCTCAGGGACCGAGAACGCAAACGAAACCCAGAAGGTATGGGGCAGAAAAATCGGCATCGACGCGGCCTTGCCCAACAACGCGAATAATGGCCGAGATGTTTTTGCCCGCGGCACCCGTCTGCAGAAGCTGAAAGACACCATCGAGGTCCTGATCGCCGACGGCAGTACCCCGATCGCGGAATCCACTTACGAGGCCTACCGATATTTCGCCGGCCTGGCCCCGGTGTTCGGCAACCCGAGCACCACCCATTCGCCGTCGGCGGACCTGTGCGCCCAGACGAATGGATGCAGCAACACCGGCACCTATATTTCGCCACTCAGGTACGAGTGCGAGCGGGCCTACATCGTGATGATGACTGACGGCCAGCCAAACGATGATGACGCTGAGCAGACCTACCTAACGACTACCAACTTCCCTGCCAATCCTTCTAGTAGTGGACAGGCAATCTCCAGCCTGCCCGGCAGTGGCGATGGCGATGGCCTGGTACCACTGGTCGAATGGATGAACAAGAACGACATCTATGGCGGACTGAACAACCGGCAGAATGCCAAGTTTTATGCCATTGGCTTTGGTGATGTCTTTGATCCGACGGCTGGCAGTCCACCATATGATGCGGCTGCGAAAGCTCTACTCGATAACGCTACCAAGAAGGGCACGGGCGACAATACCAAAACAGCTACCTCCGCCGAAGATGTAGCGGATCTGAAGGACGCCTTCAATGCCATCCTGTCAGACATCAAGATTGAGAGCGCATCGTTCGGTGCGCCGACTCTTTCGGTGAACGCGTTCAACAAACTGTACAACCGGGATGAAGTCTATTTCGCCCTGTTTGAACCCAACGCCAAGTACAAATGGAATGGTAACCTGAAGAAGTTCCGCCTGTGCGACAGCCAGGATGCCACCAACTACGGATGCAATTTTGGCGATATCATTGATACCACCAACGCCGACGTGGTGGACATCACGACCAGGCGCATCAAGACCTCGGCACACAGTTACTGGAGCACGAGCGCCGACGGCCCTACCGTTACCGCCGGTGGCGCCGGCGAGGCAACCAACGCACTGAATCCGGACACAGGCAGGCGACTCTATACCTGGATGGGCACCTATAGCGGTGCGACGTTCCCGTTAACCCTGACCCAGGTCGACGACGCGTCGGGTAACGCCGTGTTTGATGCTGCTGACCCGTCGGCAACACCGACGGCAGGTAATCCAGGTATTTTGGGTCTCACTGGCTCACCAACGACCGCCGATGTCACCAACACCATTGGCTGGATGATGGGTAAAGATGTTTTCGATGAAGACGGCGACCCCACCACCACAACCCGCTGGAGTATCGCCGATCCACTGCACAGCCGTCCGATTACCATTACCTACGGCGCGCATGTATCGGGCGGGGCACCGGACTACGATCAACCGATTATCAAGCTGCTGATGGCGGGCAACGACGGCGCAGTGCGGATGTTTAACGACGATAGCGGTAAAGAGGAGTGGGCGTTTCTCCCGCAGGAAATGCTGGGATATCAGGCCAACCTGGCTGGCGGTGGCGACGGCACCCACATCTACGGCATTGATAACACCGTCACCGTCTGGGTGAAGGATCACAACAACAACGGCATCATCGAAGTGCCCGATTCGGACAGCAACAACGACAAGGTTTATGCCTATGTCTCCTTGCGCCGCGGCACGGACGCCAGCGGTGACAGCTATATCTACGCTCTGAATATCACCCCTGGTAGCACGATGACAGACAAGACCGTGACTGGCGGAATCACGCCCGAGTTGCTCTGGGTCATCAAGGGTGGTACTGGCGATTTCACCCAGCTGGGACAGACCTGGTCGGCGCCACAAGTGGTGACGGTACGAACCAAGGCCAGCGGTGCCGGCAGCGAGGAACGAAAAGTGCTGTTGATGGGTGGTGGCTATGATGAGGGCGTAGAAAATAATGCCACTTATCCGGCAGTCGACAACAAAGTGGTCACCAAGAACAATTCTGGCTCGAAGGGTAACGCTATCTTCATGGTAGATGCCCTGACCGGTAGCCGTATATGGTGGGCAAGTAGCGCAACCGACACCGACGGTAGCGGTGACAATGCAGACCTTGCGCTAACCGACATGATTTACCCGATCCCATCGGACCTGGCGTTGCTGGACAGTAACGGCGACCAGGCAATCGATCGCATCTACGTCGGTGATGTCGGCGGCCAGGTTTGGCGCATCGATCTTGATCCCGAAATCAAACCGGCGGGCTCTACCCCGTCGCAACGAAATGCCGGCACCAAGGGATATGTCTTTGCCGACGTGGTATGCGGTCGCGATACCGCGGCACCGTACGCGCGCCAATGCCCGGCCACGGACGTCCCGCAAGAATGGCGCCGCATCTTCTACGCGCCGGATGTGGGCGCTGTATCCGACACGACGTACGTGCTCGGCGGCGAAGCAGAACGTGTATACGACATGGTTTTTGTAACGACAGGTGATCGCCCGGACCCGCTGGACCGTCTGACCAAAACGGCGCTGTCACCTGCGCAAATTCCCGTGCACAACGCTGTCTTCGCGTTCCGCGATACGAACTATGTCTACGGCCCGTTGCCCAGCGCACCAAAACCGATTGTGAACAGTGAATTGCACAATGCGACCGACAACGCGATCGAATCAACCGACACTGGAGTCAAAGCCGATGCATTTACAGAGCTGCGTGACGGCAAGGGTTGGATGGTTGAATTCAAGGAAGCCACCTCACCGGGATGGACCGATGATGCAGATGATGAAGTGGGCATTCTGCGACCCTGGATCGGCGAAAAATCCCTGGCGCGTCCAGTGCTCTTCGGTGGTGTGGTATACGTCACAACCTACACGCCGGCCAACAAAAGCATGACTGGCTCTGCATGCGAGCCGAATGAAGGACTGGGTAAGGTCTATGGGCTCAACTATCTCGATGCCAGTATCGTGATAGATCTGGATGGTGACGGCACCAAGGAGCGTTCCATGAATCTGGGTGGTGGTATCCCGTCCGAACTGGTCACCGTTATCCGCGAGGATGGCACTACCGGCCTGGTGGGTTCCAGTGGTGGTGCAACCCAGGTTGGTGTTGAAGACGTGGGCGGTCAGAAACGGACGTTCTGGTACCAGGAGTAGCTTGGTCGGAAAGCCCGGGCACAACCCGCCCGACAATCTGTCGGGCGGGTTTTTCTTTGCCAAGCATTTTTGCTGGGCTATGATTAGTAGCAGAATCTTCTAACCAGATATTTGTCAGTGCCTGCCACCACCAGACACTTCATAACTCGAAATTAAACAGAGGAAATCAGGATATGACCGGGGCTAAAAAACAGGCTACAGAAACAGGATTTACCTTGATCGAACTGATGATTGTTGTCGTCATCATTGGCGTCCTTGCTGCTATTGCCTACCCGTCCTATCGAAACTACTCGCTAAAGGGAAAACGTACCGAGGCTATTGCAGCACTTGCTGACATTGCCGGCGCGCAGGAAAAATTCTACGCCGAGAATTTGCGATATGCCGCAACGATTACGTTGCTACCAGGCTACGCACTTACGGCAGATCCGTTTTTGACCCAAACCGGGCTGTACAGCATTACCACGTCAGGCGGCAACGGCTACACGCTAAGGGCAGATGCACAAGGTAGCCAGACCCAGGATACTGCTTGTCTTACGATGAGATTATTTAGCACTGGCGCAAAAACCCCGACCGCTTGTTGGTAATCACGGGAATCTAGGCTGACGGTGAACTCGACCTGAGCTCTTTCGGCAAGGCAAACACCACATTCTCTTCCTGGCCCTGGACTTCCTCGGGGCCTTCAACGCCCCACTCATTGAGTCGAGCAACCACCTGCTGCACCAGCACTTCCGGTGCTGAGGCACCGGCTGTTACTCCTATGCGCTCCTTGCCCTCGATCCAGCTACGGTCAATATCTTCCGGCCCGTCGACCATGTAGGCAGGAACTCCCTCGGTCTCTGCCACTTCGCGTAAACGGTTGGAATTGGAACTATTGGGCGAACCGACTACCAGCACCACGTCAGACTGCCGCGCCAGTGTCTTGACCGCGTCCTGGCGATTCTGGGTGGCATAGCAAATGTCGTCTTTCCTGGGACTGATGATGTCAGGAAAGCGTTCGATCAGCGCCTCGACTACACGTGCCGTATCGTCGACCGAAAGCGTGGTCTGGGTGACATAGGCCAGCTTCGCCGGATCGTTGATCTTGAGGCCCGGCACATCGTCCACCGTCTCGACCAGGTAGACACCATCCCTGGCTTGCCCAAGTGTGCCCTCCACCTCCGGGTGCCCGGCATGACCAATCAGCACAACTTCATCACCTTTATTGCGATGGCGAATGACCTCCATGTGCACCTTGGTCACCAGCGGACAGGTGGCATCAAACACCTTGAGCCCGCGCTGCTCACCCTCCTCACGCACGGCCTTTGATACGCCGTGGGCACTGAAGACAACGGTGGCATCGTCCGGTACTTCACTGAGTTCATCGACGAAGACTGCGCCCTTCTGCTTCAGGCCGTCGACGACGAAGCGATTGTGCACCACCTCATGACGCACATAGATCGGCGGACCGAACTGGCTGAGCGCCTGCTCGACGATATCGACCGCGCGATCGACGCCGGCACAAAAACCACGGGGATTGGCGAGAAACAGTTTCATTGGCGATATTGTAGCGCAGTTGGCTGGTGACAATGGGCTCAACACGGAATACCCCTGCTTCTGGCAGGCATTTCCGAACCCCTATTGCGGCGGCAACACCTCGATAATTTCGACTTCGAAGACCAGGTCGTGGCCTGCCAATGGATGAGAGAAATCGACAGTAACGATCTCGTCGGTGAATCCCATAATCGTCCCGGGAATCTCATCGCCATCGGGCGTGGTGAAGCCCACGACCTGCCCCGGAACCAATTCGATCTCTGACGGGAAGTCGCTAACCGGAATATTCTGCAGATTATCCTCGTCGACCTCGGCCGGCCCGTAGGCATCGTCCGACGGGATTTCGAAGCGCCTCACATCACCGACCTTGAGGCCGAGCAGCTTTTCCTCCATCGCCGGCAACCAGTCGCCGTCGCCGACCACGAAGGTCATCGGCTCATCACCTTCGGTGGTATCGACCAGGTAATCGTCCTGTGCCAGTCGCAGGCTGAAATGCATGGTAACAGTGGAACCGTACCGGATCTCCATAGCCCTAGCCTTTCTTCTGGTCGGGTGATGACTTGGGCCCGAACAACCGGATACCAAAGACATCGAGCGCCAGCAGGATGGCACCAATGGTGATCGCACTGTCGGCAATATTGAACACCGGGAATGACCAGCTCTGGTAATAGACATGCAGAAAATCGACGACATGGCCGAGACGCATCCGATCCAGGACATTGCCCAGTGCACCGCCCAGTATCATCAACAGCGCCACCGCTGTCTGGAACTCATGCTCCTGCAGCTTTCGCACCATCGCCACGATGACGCCGGAGACAACCAGTGCCACCGCGATAAAAAACCAGTTCTGCCAGCCGCCGGCATCATCGAGAAAACCGAAGGCGGCACCGGTATTAAAAGTTAGCGTCAGACTGAAGACCGGCAGAATGTCGATCGGCGACCCGGGCAGGATTTGCATCGCCAACAGCTTGGTCAGCTGGTCGACGACAAATACCGCTACCGAAA
>Ga0209742_10000060_pt1 | contig 59728 bp, 47 predicted proteins | sample DeeMarSeWOR38_10_FD_187462 | JGI IMG/M metagenome (GOLD analysis project Ga0209742, IMG submission 187462) | Marine sediment microbial communities from White Oak River estuary, North Carolina - WOR-3-8_10 (SPAdes) (version 2) | ecosystem: Environmental > Aquatic > Marine > Intertidal zone >...
AACGTGACGTCCTTACCGATATGCTATTGCAGATGGACAAATATGACCTGTACGGCAAACTCGCCATTCCCAAAAAACATGATTTTGAAACCGAGGTGCCGGAATTGTACCGGCTTTGTGCCGAAAGCAGGGGAGTGTTCGTTAACCCTGCCCTGGTAGAACCCTTCGGCCTGACCTTGCTTGAAGCCTCTGCATGCGGTTTACCTATAGTTGCAACCAATGACGGCGGACCAGTGGAAATTATAAGAAACTGCAGCAATGGTATTTTGGTAGATGCCCGCAATACGTCTGAAATAGCTGATGCTATTAAAGCCATCCTAATAAATGATGATAAGTGGGATGAATTTTCCAACAATGGAATCAGCGGTGTTCGTAATCACTACTCCTGGGCGTCACACTGCCATAAACTGCTGCAGCATATTCATGAGATTTTCCCCGCCCTGAATACAAAAGAAATTTCTGCTGAGAAAAAGAACTATAAGTTCACTGAACGGCCATCTTTTGGCAAGCGCCTGACATCCTCAAACTATTTGATGATTACTGATATTGATAATACTCTGGTAGGCGATAATGACAGTATGGGGCAACTGTTACAACTGCTTGAATATTACCGGGATAGTATTGCCTGGGGAGTTGCAACAGGCAGAAGCCTGGAACTTACTCTTGAGGCGATGACCGAATATGACATCCCGATGCCTGACATTTTGATCTGTTCAGTGGGGACTGAGATATATTATGGACCTGATCTGCGCATGGACAAGGGCTGGCAGCAGCATATAAGTCACAGATGGCGGCCGGAACAGATCAAAGCAACCCTGTTGGACCTGGATTATCTGACTTTCCAGGAGGCTGAGGGGCAGCGGGCTCACAAGATAAGCTATTACATGGAGGATAATCCGGATTATCTTGGTGAGATTCATAGAAGACTGGAGAATGAAAAATTATCATGCCAGGTCATATATTCTCATGGTCAATTTCTTGATATACTGCCTAAGCGCGCGTCAAAGGGTAAGGCCATTAACTATTTGAAATACAAGTACGAATTTCCATCCAGCAAAGTAATGGTTGCAGGCGACTCAGGGAATGACAGGGATATGATTTTGGGGGCCAATAACGGCCTGGTGGTCGCTAACCACAGTGAGGAATTGAAAGAACTGCGGGGCAATCTCCGTGTGTTTTTCAGTAGTAAAACGTATGCGGCGGGAATTATTGATGGCCTGGTGCATTACGGCTTTATCCCTCCGCATGAAGACCTGTAACCGGCCATTAAAGAAGAGCTGGGCAAATAATCTTTTCCCTGCCACACTATTTTAATTTTGTTTGTTTAACCTAGCAGATCTCGGGGCAGAATAAGAGTTTTTCCCTGTGCCCCGTTAATATTGGACCAATTTAATGCGGTCAGTTCAGCTGCGGTGAAACCATTTTTTTATGTCCGCTGCGGAGAACATGCGTACCACGGGTCTGCCATGGGGACAATGGGTGAAAGCCTTGCTCTCCTGCATGAGTTTGAGAAGCTCCTGCATTTCAATAGCGTTCAGGTTTTGACCGGCCTTAATGGCAGCTTTGCATGCTATTGACGAGAGAATATCTTCAAGCCTGGTGGCATCAGAACGTTTTCGGCCTTTTTCCTGGCCATATTCAGACCCGGAAAAGTCCATAAGAATTCCTGTCAGGATTTCTTCAGGGTCTAGGTGGCTGATGACCGCTGGAACAGCTTTTATCAGGTAGTTTTCCCCGCCAAACTCTTCCACCACAAGACCCAGCTGCTGAATCTGTTCGCTGTTTTTTTCAAGTACGGCCGCATATTCCGGGGTCAGCTCCAGCATTCTGGGAAATAAGAGACTTTGCCTGGCCATCTGCCTGGCAGCAAACTGCCTCTTAAGGTTTTCAAAAAGAATTCTCTCGTGGACAGCATGCTGGTCTATCACCACCAGGTAACTTTCATTCTCCAGTTTTGCTTCGCACAGAAGATAAAGGTTCATGAATTGCCCGATGGGTTTCAGGGATTCAGGAACCGGGATCTCGTCTGCCTTTTTTTGTAAAAAAGGAGCAACAGGTTCAGCTGTTACAAAACTTTTCGTATCTCCTGCTGGCGCGAAAGTTGACTCTTCCCCTGAAGACGGAAAAAGTTCTTTACTCATACCCTGTAAAGAATCTTTTCCTGGGCTTGCTGTTGAAGATGCATTCCCGAGCAGGGAATTATTGTGGGTAAGGGGTTTCATTTTTGCAGGAGGGGAATCCTTTTCGGCCGCTGCTCTTTTCATTTTCAAATTACTGCCAAAAAGGGTTTGCTTTGCTGCATGCTGGTAATTAAGCATTCCATGCCGCACCGCTGAAACGATCCTTTCATGGATGCGGTTTGGCTGTTGAAAGCGTACTTCCTGTTTTGTGGGATGGACATTGACGTCAACCCTTTCAAAAGGGACTGTGACAAAGACAACTCCGGCTGCTGTGCGGCCTTTCATGAGATAGCCTGAAAGCCCTTCATGTACGGCATGAGCCATCATCCTGTCCTTCACGGCCCTGCTATTAACGAACAACCTGAGCTTGGCACTGGTGGCAAAAGACTGTTCCGGGGAAAGAAGGAAACCTGTGACAATTATTCTGTCAGCTGCAGAGCTTGAAACATCCTTATCCAGGAGAGGGATCAGGAACCCTGGGGCGTTTTTTGTATAAAGCATTTTTACCCTCTCTTCCAGGGTGTCAGTACCGGCATCAAAAGCAAGAACTCTGTTGCTGTTAAGAGTATAAGTTATGCCAAGCAGGTAATTAGCTAAGGAATAATTCTTTATAATCTCTTCTATGTGGAGGATTTCGGTGCGGGGACTTTTTAGAAACTTCTTCCGCGCAGGGAGGTTGCCAAAAAGGTCTTTAATTTCGATGACAGTGCCTTTGTTGCAGCCTGTCTCGTAAACCTTTAACAATTTGCCGTAGCTGACTTCAACACGGGTACCCAAAGGATCATTCTCGGTCCTCGAGGTAATGGACATTTTTGCAACGGAAGCAATGCTTGGTATTGCTTCACCCCTGAATCCAAGGCTGCTGATAGCAGCCAGTCTCTTACTATCGACAGTACTTTCCCCCAGTTTGCTTGTAGCATGTCGTTCCAGGCAGAGAAGCGCATCATCTGCATCCATGCCCATGCCGTCATCTATTACTCTAATAAGCTTGGTGCCGCTGCCAGCGATTTCTATCTGCACGTTGCTTGCACCCGCATCTATGGAGTTTTCCATAAGTTCCTTGACCACGGAAGCGGGCCGCTCAATCACTTCACCGGCAGCAATCTGATTGGCTAAGTGCTCGGAAAGAATTTTAATTTTTGACAAAGATATCTCCGTTGCGGGGAAAAGGATTGTTGTTTGTGTTCTTGGCCTGCATGATGTAAATAAACCGCAACGTAATAAATTACACCAGAAATCTTCGCGGTACAAGTTGTGGCAATAATGGCTAAGAAAACACCATTACATACTGCAAGAAAAAAAATTCCTGCGCCAAAAAGAAAAGCTCCGGTCGGGAAGATGAAAACTGCACGTAGTGTCCGAAGGAGTAAGCCCTGGAGCCATATCCACTGCTTTTTTTTCGTCATCGGGATCAGTTTTGCCCTGACTGTATTTATCAGCCTGACCCTGTATCTCTTTATCCTGCTTGATATACCCAATCTGAAATCCATCAGGGATTATGAGCCCAAGATGACAACACTGGTACTTGCAAGTGACCATCGGGTTATAAAGGAAATATATGAGGAAAACCGTCGGGTGGTTTCCATGGAGATGATGCCGGACCTGCTGTCCAAGGCATTTGTTGCAGCAGAGGACGCCCGCTTTTATGAACACCCGGGGGTCGATGTCTGGTCAATCATCAGGGCCCTTTTCCATAATCTGCAGTCAGGGACAAAGGCCCAGGGAGGAAGCACAATTACCCAGCAGGTGACCCGTTCCCTTCTTCTCTCACGCAAAAAAATCTATTCCCGCAAGATCAAGGAGGCAATCCTTGCTTACCGCATTGATTCGGTGCTGAGCAAAGATGAAGTTCTCTATATCTATCTGAATCAGATCTACCTGGGAGAAGGGGCGCACGGAGTGGAAGCAGCGGCACGGACCTATTTCAACAAAGGGGTTGATGATTTAAGCCTTGGACAAATGGCCATGCTGGCAGGTCTGCCGCAGGCCCCCAGTCGCTATTCGCCTTATAAGGATATGGAAAGTGCCAAAAAGCGCCAGGCGTATGTTTTGAACAGGATGGCGGAAGAAGGTTATATATCGGCTGAAGATGCCAGGAAAGCCTTTAAGGCTTCTTTGTCCCTGAATACCTCCCGTTATGGGTCCGTTGGCGGGGAATATTATGTGCAGCAGATAAGTAATTATGTGAGCAGCAAGTATGGGCAGGAAACATTGGCCAGCGGAGGCCTTACGATTTACACGTATATGGATTCCCAAATACAGCACAGTGCCATGACTTCCATTCAGAAAGGACTTGCATCTTTGGGAGACGCGGAGGCAAAAGGGAAAAATCCGCAGGCTGCTATGGTTGTCATTGAAACCGGCACAGGGAAGGTGCTTGCAGTAGTCGGGGGGGCGGACTTTTCGACAAGCCAGTTCGACCGGGCTATTCAGGCCAGGCGGCAGCCGGGTTCAGCCTTCAAGCCGATTGTTTATGCCGCAGCTCTTGAAAAAGGTTTTACGCCTGATTCGGTTTTTATTGATGAGCCGATAAGTCTTGCTGCAGAAAGACGCGGCAGCACCTGGCAACCTAAGAACTTTGACAATCGCTACCTTGGACCCACAACGCTCAAGGCCGGTCTTATTCATTCCCGTAATATTGTGGCCATAAAGATTCTGCAAAAAGTGGGCATTAACAGGGTGGTGAGGATGGCCAAGGATCTTGGCATCAGTTCGGAAATAAAGCCGGACCTTACCCTGGCCCTGGGTTCTTCCGGGATATCGCTGCTGGAAATGACCGCAGCCTATAGCGCGTTTGCCAGCCATGGGAGCTACACACCTCCGGTATTCATAGAAAAAATAACTGACCGGCATGGCAATATCCTTGAAGAAAATTCCCCCCCAAAAGTACGGGTCATGTCAGAAAAAACCGCAAACCAGATAGACCAGATGCTGCAGGAAGTCATAAGGGAGGGTACCGGCAGAAAGGCCCGGGGATTGAAGGAAACTGCAGCAGGCAAAACCGGCACCACAGACCATAATATGGATGCCTGGTTCATCGGCTACACCCGGGATGTCCTGACCGGGGTCTGGCTCGGCCATGACCAGAAAATATCACTCGGGAAAGATGCATCAGGAGGCCAGGTTGCTGCCCCGATCTGGCTGGATTTTATGAAACAGCTTGAATATAGGGAAAAATAGAATCGCAGGACGCTGTCTTAGTTTTTGCGACAATGTGCTGCAGCATGAAATCGCAAAATTTGAGGAAGCCAATTTAGGGAATAAGGACAATCAAAAACTGTATTTTTTCCGCTTTCGTTCCCGGAAGACAATCTTGATGGGAGTTTTATCAAGTCCAAGTTCTTTTCTGAAAGTATTGAGCAGGTAACGGTGATAGGAAAAATGAATTTCCTTGGGATAGTTGGCTACAATGGCAAAGGTGGGAGGCCGGCTTGCGATCTGGGTTGTGTAAAGGAGTTTGATACGTCTGCCTCGGTGCAGTGCCGGGGGATGCGAAGAAACAGCATCCTGAAGTATGCGGTTTAAACGGTTGGTGGAAAACTTTTTGCAAAACTGGTCGTATACAGAATCAATTGTCGGCAATAATTTTTTTATCCCTGCGCCTGTCAATGCGGAAAGGGGCAATATTGGAGCAAATCCGACAAATTGCGTCGCCATTTCCAATTCAGCCAGCATTTTCTTCTGCTCCCTGGGCTCATTTTTGACAAGGTCCCACTTATTTATTATCAGAATACAGGCTCTCCCCTGCTCCTGTGTATAGCCGATCACCTTTGTATCCTGCTCGGTAATGCCTTCCTCGGCATTGATAAGTATGAGTGCCAAATCACACCGTTCCAGCGCACCAAGGGCTTTTATTATACTGAATTTTTCCAGTTTCTCTTGAACTTTGCCTTTGCGTCTTATGCCGGCTGTATCAATAAGCAGGTAGTTTTTCTTTTTTACCGTCAGCAGCGTATCAATGGAATCCCTGGTGGTCCCGGGAATATCAGAAACAACCATGCGTTCTTCTCCAAGCAGCCGGTTGATTAGTGAGGACTTTCCAACATTAGGCCTGCCGAAAAAGGCAATACGAATAGAATCCGCAGGCTGCAGAGAACTCTCCTCACGTTCCGGCAGTGCTGCTGTAAGATCATCCAGTAATGAACGGACGCCATATCCATGCTCAGCCGATATTGGCCGGATCTGATCCACGCCGAGCTCATAAAAAGGCGGGAGCAGAGATGGTTCCAACTCCTCACCATCTATTTTGTTCACTACATAATAAACTGGTTTGTCAGTCTTGCGCAGAAGATTCGTGATGTCAAAATCAGTAGGGGTAACACCTTCCCTGCCATCCATCAGGAATATAAGTACATCGGCTTCAGCAACAGCCTGCAGAGTCTGCTCCCTGATGTTGCCGACCATTTGGCCACTTTCATCTTCTCCTCTGCCTTTTGCCTCAATCCCGCCCGTGTCCACCAGGAGAAATGTGCTTTGATCCCAATCCACGCGTTCGTATTGCCGGTCACGGGTAACGCCTGGGGTTGGATCGACAAGGGCTTTGCGTGATTTTGTGATCCGGTTGAACAGGGTGGATTTTCCGACGTTAGGCCTGCCTATCAAGGCAACAATGGCGGACTGCATAAAACCTGTTTTTGGGGGAGAGGTTTTTGTTCCGGTCATCAGGTTAGGCGTGATCTTTTGTACTGGTTTGTCTGGCTGCAGCTGGAATAATATTCTTTTTATCAACCAGGCGCAGGATTTTTTCAGTTAATTTAAGCAGCTGGGGATAAAAGTTTCCGTTTGGGCCAGTAAGGAGCCGCTGCAAAGAAAGAGTTGCCGGCATAATGAACTGCTTGAAAAAGACCTTTTGCTTCTGGTTTGAAAGAAAGGCAAAAGCACCTAAGATCTGCAGGTTTCGCTGCAGGGCAAGACTGTTATATCCCTTAAGAAAAGCCAGGTCATCAAGGCCGTAGGTGCAGAGATTTTCCAGGTAGTGGTCCAGCAGCTCCTGCTGAAGCGTTTCAGGAATTTGGGCATAGGGATCAATAAGCAATGAGGCCAGATCATAGCCAAGGGGACCGAGCCGGCCCCCTTGAAAGTCAATGATTTTGATTTCTCCATCAACAACCATAAGGTTTCTTGATTGAAAATCCCGGTGCAGAAAATAAACCGCCGGCTGCCGGGAGGCACGGCCGGCAATTTCCTTAAATTCATCGCTTAATTTTGCAGAAAAATTTTTAATACCAAGCATGTCCCGGCAGAAGGCCTGGATGAAATAACCGGATTCCTTTTCCAACATTAGTTTTTTATCGTAACGTTGGGTCTCCCAGCACCATTTTCTGTCAAAACGGACACTGCCGGAGATCTGCATATAGAGCAGGATCTCGATAATTTCCTTATAGGTTTTCCTGGCCTGCTCCCAGATCAGCCCCGTATTTTTCTTCTTTTTGCTCTCCAGTTCATCATGGAGAAGAGTTTCGCCAAGATCCTCGAACAGGATAAAACCATTTTCCGGGTCAAATGCATGAATTGCTGGGACTGGCAGGCCTCTTTTTTTCAAGTGACTGCCTATGTAAAAAGCTGCCTGGGCTTCAGCCCTTCCTTGCTTAGTATTTTCAATAGCGGGTAAGACACCACAGAACGAGACAGCAGCGCCTGTTCTGATTTTAAAAAACAGGCGGCTTGAACCATCCCCGGTGAGAGGGGTTAGTGTAACTTTCTCGCTCTTGTCAACGATCCCATTTTTCTGAAGAGAATTAAGGACTAGTTGCGTATAGTTATTTTTGTTTGAGTTAATCATTTGAGTCAATATTACTTCAAGATGCTATAATTGCATCTTTAATAACGGATCCGGCAGGGACAACCGCACCATCCCAGACAATAACACGCTGCAGGATAGATTTTTCTTCAATCCTTGCCCCTTTTCCTATGCAAACCCAGTCCAGTAATTTAACATCCTTGCCGATGAATGCGCTTTGAACTCCCACAAACGGGGCATCAGCAGAAGTCTCGGCAAGTGCTTCGTATACTGGTGCTTTCTGCTCCAGTAAATCTGCGTGCAGTTTCAGGTAATCTGCCGGGGTCCCGACGTCCGTCCAGAATTGGTTCGTTGCCAGCTGTGCCCTGATTACCCCCCCCTGTCGCATTAATTCTCTATAGCAGTCTATGATGCAGTAGGTGGTATCCTGTGGAATAATTTGCAATACTTCAGGATTAATGACATGTATTCCAGTAAAAGCAAGGACTCTTTTCTGCTTGCCACTCCTGTCAGCAGATCTGTTGAAGGTGGTAATACGAAGTGAGTCATCTACAACAACATCATTGAAACGAGGATAATCATGAAGTACGAGGCTGACATCTGCTTTGGCTTCACAATGAGAACGATAGACCTTTCTGTAATCGATCGAATGATAAATATCACCATTGACGACAAGGATGGGAGTTTGTCCGAAATGGTGAAGGGCCAACCTCAGACCACCGCCGGTTCCAAGTATTTTTTCTTCTTCCTGCAGGATAATGTTTTCTTCATCCTGCAGGGCTTTTTTAATCTGGAGCCGCAGATGATGGGCATTAACAACAATTTCAGGCGCACCGGCCGCTTTTATCCGGCCAATGGTCAGGCGCAGAAGCTCCTTGTTGAGAATGGGGAAAAGAGGCTTTGGGCGTCTTAAAGTATAGGGGAGTAACCTGGTTCCTAGGCCTGCTGCCAGGATCATGGCTTTCATCATTGAGCGCTCACTGGATGTTAAACATTGTTGCCATGGTTGCGGCGAAAGCTGGTCGTAAGGTTCTCTGGCTTGCGGGGAAAAGTATGATAATTTGAGATTTAAAAATGTAACTCACCGGAAGCTGATTCTGTTACACCAACAACAACGATACCGGCAGCATCTGCAGACCGGATGACAGATGCCCTGTCAAAAAAAAGGGCATACCCTGCCTCAACAGCAAGAACGGCTGCTTTAACCTCCAGCATGGATGTAATTGTTTTTTCCCCTACTGCCGGCAGGTCAAAACGAAGGTCCTGGTCGGGTTTTCGCAATTTTACCACTACGGTTTTTTCTTTGCCGAGACTTCCGCCCCTGCGTATGGCAGCATCAGTGCCCTCAATGGCCTCAACTGCCAGGACTGTGTGGTTGCGCACAACCACGCACTGTCCTATATCCAGACTGCCCATGGCGCGTGCTATTTTCCAGCCAAAAATAATGTCGTTTCTCTGCTCTGAACTAAGTTTATTCCTGGTAAGAACACCTTGGGGAAAAAGCAATTCAGGCACATATTTGGTTGATGAAACAACTTCAATGCCATCTTTTTCCAGGCGGTCGGCAACTGCCCTCAGGATGGAGTCGTCCTGCTTGATATCTATTTTGTTCCAGAGGCCGAGCCCCTTGAGATCCGGCCTGACATCCCGGAAGATATTGGTTTTTGTGATAGAACCGATAAAGACAGTTTTTTTAACGCCTTCTTCCTTGAAAAACTTAATGATTTTGCCAAGCTGCCCAAGTCTTACCCACTGCAGACGGTCCACCTGGTCTGCCAGGGCATTGTCGGTTTCCCCCTGATGCGCTGCAGCATAAACCTTTAGTCCGTGCCTGTGCACAGCCTTGGCAAACAGAAGAGGGAACTGCCCCCCACCTGCTATTAATCCGATTTTATCAGTAGCGTTACCTGTCATAAGTGTTAATTGTACTTTCTGCTGCAGGAGATTTCAGGTAGTCAGGTATTTAATCAGTTGATTCAAGAGTTCTGATCACACCCTGTTTGCTGGTACGGAAGAAGTTAATTAGTTGATTAACCTCTGCACAGTCAGTAATTTCACTAGCCGCCTGTTCAAGAGCATCCTGAAGCAACAACTCCGGGGACATGAAAATGATCTTATAGGCCTTGTCCAGTTTTCTTAAAGTATCGTTATCAAAGCCCCGACGGCGAAGCCCCACCTTGTTGATACCTGAGACCCGCATATGCTTGCGGGTGCCGCTGACTATTACAAAGGGGGGCACATCCTTACTGATTCCGGATAGGCCACCGATGTAGGAATAGGATCCGATGCGGGTGAACTGATGAATGGCTACAAGGCCGCCGATAATAGCATGATCGTCAATCTGTACATGTCCTGCCAGAGTGGCACCATTGGCAAGGATAGCAGAATTACCCACAATACAGTCATGGGCAATATGCACATAGCCCATGACCAGGTTCCCTGAGCCAATCGATGTTTTGCCCTTGTCCGTCAATGTACCGCGGTGGATGGAGACATATTCCCGGATCTGGTTATTATCACCGACAACGAGTTCCGTATCCTCGCCCTTGTATTTCAAGTCCTGTGGCGGGGCACCTACCGTGGCAAAAGGACCGATAACATTTCCCGAACCAATTGTAGTTGGGCCGCTTATAACCGAGTGCGGCTTGATAATAGTATCCCGCCCGATCTTTACTCTATTTTCGATAATCACATAGGGTCCAACACTGACTGAGCTCTCAAGTTCTGCTCCGGGATCAATGATTGCCGTTGGATGTATATTCATTTTTTCTCTCGAGAAAATAAGAGGATTGGAGAAATAATTACACAAATGCCGCCATAAATTCCGCTTCGGCAACTAATTTTTTGTCAACCGTGGCCTTGCCCTCCATCTTCCAGATTTTGCCTTTGTGCTTTATAACCACCATCTCGAAGATCAGCTGGTCACCGGGAACAACCGGGCGGCGGAATCTTACCTTATCAATTCCAGCAAAGTAGATAAGTTTTTTGCCAATCATTTCAGGCAGGGAATAAAAGGCAAGGATGCCGCCGACCTGGGCCATGCCCTCCAGGATGAGGACGCCCGGCATAACGGGGTCGGAAGGAAAGTGTCCTTGGAAATAAGGTTCATTCATGGAGACATTTTTTAAGCCCACCATGTTTTTTGCTTTCTCACCTGCAAGAATTCTATCGACGAGCAGGAAGGGATAGCGATGCGGCAGAAGCCGGACGATCTCTTTTATATCCAAGGTTGAAATGTCACTTGCCATTCCTGTTCTCCTTTCTCATTGGATCTTTTATCATATATGTTATCACGTGTTTCTCCTATCTTAGATAAGGAAAATTCTATAGTTATTCTATCCTTGACCCTCATCCGGAAATAGTTTTGCATACAGCTTTTCCATCTTTTTCCGCATGTCGAGCATTTCAGCATACAGTTTCGGCAGTTTTGCATAGATGGTACTGGCCCTTAACCAGTCCCTATGAGGAATGGCTGGGATCCCGGATACAATGGTTCCCTTGGGTACGTTGGCATGCACACCTGATTTGGCAGCCACCATGACGCCGTCACCAAGGTGAATGTGACCTTTAATGGCAACCTGCCCTCCTAGCACAACATTATTACCCAGGGAGGCGCTGCCACCTATGGCAACCTGAGCGACCACCAGTGTATTTTTACCAATTTTTACATTGTGGCCGATCTGCACCAGATTGTCCATCTTGGTGCCCTGCATGATATGGGTTTTACCAAAGGTGCCCCGGTCAATGGTTACGTTGGCACCGATTTCAACATCATCATCAATCTGCACCGTACCGATGTGGAGCCATTTGACATGTTCGCCGTGCTCGTCAGTGGCAAAGCCGAAACCGTCACTGCCGATAACAGTGCCGCTGTGAATGATGACCCGTGAACCGATGCAGCAGGAGTGGTACACTGTCACATTGGGGTAGAGAATACAGTCGTCGCCGATCACAGTATCGTTGCCAATAATAACACCGGGATGCAGAATCACCCGTTTGCCCAGCCTGACCCGGTCGCCGATGGCTACAAAAGGGCCAATTGATATTTCTTCAGGGATCTGGCAATTGTTGCCAATATCAGATTTGGGGTTGATACCTGCCGCCCGAAACGGTTTTGCCTGATAGAACTGCTGGACGCGCGCAGCAGCGAGATAGGGATCTGCAACCTTGATCAGGGGTTTTTCATCATAAACAAGCTGTTGCGGTACGATAAATGCTGAACCGTGACTTTTTTTCAGGATATCAATATGTGCTTCCTTGACCATAAAGGCAATTTCGCCTTTTTTCGCAGAGGCCAAGTCAGCCAAACCATGTATTCTAATCTGAGGGTCACCGTTAAGTTCCCCGCCCACCATGGCGGAAAGCTCAGCAAGCGTCAAAGTTTTTGCAACCATGTCTCGGTGTAGGAAAATTATTAATCAAGTTACAGATACTCGGGAAAAAAGAAAAATACCTTGTTATGGGATGCAATTCAAGGAATCAGTTGTAAAGAAAAACTTTCTGCCGCAATTTGTCAAAGGCAACCAGGTCATTCTGCCATGATTTTTCCATATCCATTATACTTCTGAACTGTTCAATGGTTCGGCGTACCTTTTTGTCGCCTAATATCAAATCCATGGGCAGTCGTTCATATTCATATTCGTAGGGAGGCTGTTTGTATGCAAATGCTTCGGGGTAGAGGAACATGACAACCTGCAGCAAGGCGAGAGAGGTGCGATAGGGGCGAAAAGCACCCGGATCGGTAACATGGATCTGGAACCCTTTGCAGGTCTGCCCGGTCCACTTGTTGGACGTGGGCTCGAATATGATCGGCCGCAGAAGGCAGCCGGGGAGCTCGGCTCTTTTCTCTATTTCGCGCAGAATGTCATCATGATCAAAAAAAGGGGAGCCAAAAAGTTCAAAGGGTAAACAGGTGCCCCGGCCCTCAGAAATATTTGTGCCTTCCCAGATTACCTGCCCGGGATAAACAAGAGCGGTTGCAGGTGCAGGCATGTTCGGTGAGGGGAAGACCCATGGCAGGTCTGTGTCGGTGTACAACATATGGCGTTGCCAGCCATACATGGGGACAATTTGCAGATCAGCCCCAATGTTGAAATGGTTGTTGAGCAGTAGGGCAAGCTCGCCGAATGTCAGCCCGTGGCGCATAGGAATGGGGTAAAGTCCTACGAAAGAATAGCAATCTTCCTGGATGATGTTGCCTTCCACCAGCTCTCCACCCAGAGGATTGGGCCGGTCCAGCACCAGTACCTTTTTGTTGAATCCGGCTGCAGCCTGGAGGCAGTAAGCCATGGTATAGAGAAAGGTATAAACCCTGGTGCCTACGTCAAATAGATCAATAACAAGCACATCGAAAAGATCGAACATTTCTTTGGTGGGCCGTCTTTCCTCGCTGTAAAGACTGTAAATGGGCAGCCTTGAGGAAGAATCAACTGTATGGGCGGAGGCAATCATGTTGTCCTGTTTTTCAGAGAAGAACCCATGCTGGGGCGTGAGAAGGCAGGTCAGCTGGCCGGGAAAAGCGTTGATGAGCAGGTCACGGCTATGAGAGAGCTTGCCGTCCGTTGACGCCTGGTTGCAGAGGAGGCCGAGCCGTTTTTCTGAAAGCCAGTGCGGAGGTGACAGGATAAGCTGTTCTATTCCAAGGGAGATCATAAATAAGGTTTCAGCAGTGCCTTTATGCCTGCATGACCTTCTCAGCAGCACCTTTTAAGCCTTTGAAAGCATTGCGGGTATCAACTATCAGGTCTGCATGGTCTAGGATGAACCGGTAGTCATAGGCAGAATGATCGGTGGCCAGCAGGATACAGTCCATGGATGCCAGTGTTTCTGCACTAAGGTCAATGCTTTTGAGGTTAAAGGAGTATTTACGCATCGGGGGTAAAACCGGTATGTGCGGATCATTATAGTGCACCTCAGCACCCTTTTCCTGCAGGAGTTCCAAGAGCTTGAAGGAAGGTGATTCCCGTGGATCATCAATATCTTTTTTATAGGCCATGCCAAGCAGGAGAATCCTGGAGCCGTTGATTGATTTCCTCCTGTTGTTCAAGGCTTCCATGACACGCTGCACAACGTAGTAGGGCATGGCAGTGTTGACCTCACCTGCCAATTCGATGAACTTGGTAGGAAAATCGTACTCCCGGGCCTTTGATGTCAGGTAAAATGGATCGATGGGGATGCAGTGCCCGCCAAGACCTGGCCCCGGATAAAAGGGCATGTAGCCAAAAGGCTTGGTGCTGGAAGCCCTGATCACCTCCCAGACATCAATTCCCATGCGGTGACAGAGAATCTTCAGTTCATTCACCAGGGCTATATTGACGCTGCGAAAGATGTTTTCCAGGAGCTTGGACATTTCTGCAGTCTGGGTGGAGGAAACCTCTACCACAGACTGTAAACCGGTTTTGTAGAAATCTGCAGCAAGCTTGGTGGATTCATCATTGATGCCACCTACAACTTTAGGGATGTCCGCGGTAGTATACTTGGGATTCCCCGGATCTTCACGTTCCGGGGAAAAGGCGAGGGCAAAATCTATTCCAGCCGCAAGCCCTGAATTTTCAAGGATGGGCTGCAGCAGTTCAACAGTGGTACCCGGATAGGTGGTTGATTCAAGGATGACCATCTGCCCGGGCCGCAGGACTTTGGCTATGGAATGGGCCGTTTTTTCTATATACTGCATATCCGGCTCCCTGTTCTGGGTCAAAGGGGTCGGGACACATATGAGGAGCACATCCGGTTCATTGAGCCTGGAAAATTCAGCCGTGGCAGAAAATCTGCCCTGCTGCACAAAGCCGGCCAGCTTATCCGATGGGATATGTTCGATATAACTGACTCCGGCATTCAGCAAGTCAATTTTTTTGGCGTCAAGGTCGAAACCAAGGGTAGCGATACTTTTTCTCAAAAAGGTGAGGCTGAGGGGCAAGCCGACATATCCCAGACCGATAATCCCCAACAGAAATTCCTTCTGCGCAATTTTATCCTTGAGTTTGGCAAGTTCCGGCGTCATAAGTACCTCGATTTATATAAACAAGAAAAGTAAAACTGTCTTCTCAACTTCAAAAAACAGAGGGTATTGATCAGGATTATTCCACAGTTACGCTTTTTGCTAAATTCCTTGGCTGGTCCACATCACAGCCGCGCAGGGCGGCAATTTCATAGGCCAGCAGCTGGGCCGGTATGGTGAAAAGAATGGGGTTCAGCTCCGGCATCATGGTAGGTGTTTTGGGCATGAACACCACATGATCGGTAATTTTTTTCAACTGCCTGTCCCCCTTGGAGCCGATAAGAATGATCTGCCCCTGCCTGGCCCTGATTTCTTCAATATTAGAAATGGATTTTTCGTAGACGTTGTCCTTGGGGACCAGGCCAAGGATAGGCATATCCTTGTCAATGAGTGCTATGGGGCCGTGTTTCAGTTCCCCGGCAGCATAGCCCTCGGCATGGATATATGATATCTCCTTCAATTTTAAAGCACCTTCCAAGGCGATGGGGTAATTCAGCCCCCTGCCGACAAATAAGAAATTGCGGCTGTCATAAAAGCGCTCGGCAACAATTTTTATCTTTTTTTGCAGGGCAGGAAGATTTTCTTCCAGAAGCGGTGGAAGACCGATAATGGCCTGGCCAAGCTGCCTGACCTTTTCTGAAGACAAGCTCTTTCTCACCTGGCCCAGATAAGAAGCAAAAAGAAAAAGTGCCGCCAGCTGGCTGGTGAATGCCTTGGTCGAGGCAACCCCGATCTCCGGGCCGGCATGGGTGTAGAGCGTGGCATCCGCCTCCCTGGTCATGGTACTTCCCACCACATTGCATATCGTTATAACCTTGGAGCCGAGCTGAGAAGCAAGTCGTATCCCGGCCAGGGTATCTGCGGTTTCGCCGGACTGGGAGATGGAAAGGGTAAGGACTTTTTTGTGCAAAAGCAGCTTGCGGTAACGGAATTCGGAGGCAATATCCACCTCGACCGGGATGCCAACCCATTCCTCTAGCCAATACTTTGCCACGAGGGCCGCATGCCATGAGGTGCCGCAGGCAACAAGAGCTATGCGCTCAATGTTTTTAAGTTCTTTTGCCAGCTTCTGTAATTCAGGCAGTTCTATCCGGCCGCTTTGTGGCTCAATCCTGCCGCGCAGGGTGTTGATCAGGGCCTGGGGCTGCTCGAATATTTCCTTGAGCATGAAGTGCTTGAACCCGGCTTTTTCAGCCATGCCGGCATTCCAGGTAATGGTATGCACCTCCTTCTGGATCCTGCGGCCGTGGTCGAGACCTCTGACCTCCCATTTGTCTGAAGCGAGTACAGCGATCTCATTATCTTCGAGAAAAACAACCTCCCTGGTATAAGGCAGAAGGGCGGGGACATCGGAAGCCAACAGGGTCCCGTCGCTGTTGTTAATTCCAAGGACAAGCGGACTATGATTTCTGGCGGCCACCATGATATCCGGCTGTCCTTTCCACAGTATGCCCACTGCGAATGAGCCTTTTACCCGTTTAAGGGCCTTTCTGACAGCATGTACAAGATCATGGTCAAGATATTCTTCAATGAGGTGGGCCAAGACCTCTGTATCTGTTTCTGAGCGGAATATGTGCCCCTTTTTTTGGAGTTCAGTCCGCAAGGTCTGGTAGTTCTCGATAATGCCGTTGTGCACCACCACAAGGTCATCGTTACAGTCTCCATGGGGGTGGGCGTTTGCAGTGGTAGGGGCACCATGGGTAGCCCAGCGGGTATGGCCAAGTCCAACATGGCTTTCAACACCCAGCACCTCTTCCACAATTTTCCCGAGGTTTGTGAGTTTTCCCTGAGCCCGGTGTTTGGTCAACCTGCCGTCCTGAAAATATACCAAGCCAGCGGAGTCGTATCCTCTGTACTCAAGGCGCTTTAGTCCTTCCAGGAGTATGGGGACAACTTTCCTGGAACCGATATAGCCAACTATGCCGCACATGTTTTTCCCAAAATAAAGATGATTAAAATTGTTTTAAGGCTTACATTAGAATGTCATGTGAAAATCAAGACAGAGTCTTCATTATTGCTGTCAAACTAATTAACAGGTAATGCTTGCTGTGGTGATAATTTGTGCATGCATATTCCGTAAGGCTTATATGTTTGTGTGAAAGAGATAACTGTATAAAATTTCTAAACAAATCTACATGACAAAAGGCGCTATTGCGAGTTTTTTCTTTTCTACCTGTCAAAAAGGTTGTAGTTATTTACCATTTTATCCAGAAAAAATCATTGGCTAAACAGGAAGAGTTGCTCGCTAGGATAAAAATAACGTAATATTCAGCTGTAAACAAGAGAGGGCCACAGTTATAAACCAAGGATAAAGATTATGGCTAAAGACCTGAAGCAGATGCGGCAGAGGCTCAAAGAACTCCTGCTAGAAAAATCATACCGCGAAGGCAGGATTATACTTACTTCTGGAAAGGAGTCTGATTTTTATATTGACGGCAAGCAGACAACCCTTGATGCAGAGGGTGCGTATCTTTGCGGTATGCTTCTTTATGATTTAATTTGTTCAAGCGCTTTAAAAATTAAAGGTGTAGGAGGTATGACATTGGGGGCAGATCCTCTGGTTACAGCAGTTTCAATTGTGAGCTACCTTGAAGGCGGGCCATTACCAGCCTTTATAGTGAGAAAAGAGCCGAAATCCCATGGCACAGAAAACTATATCGAAGGCAAAAACAACATGCCGCCAGGAGCGCAGGTAGCATTGCTTGAAGATGTAGTCACAACCGGGGGCACACTGCTGCAGGTAATTGAACGCGTGAAATCCCAGGGGTTTGAAGTGGGTTTGGTCGCCACCATCGTGGACCGTCAGGAAGGAGGAGCCGCAGCTCTGGCAGCAAAAGGTTACAAGCTTCTTGCACTATTTACCAGGGAAGAGTTGCTGCAACCATAGCGAAGCATCGTACGGCTTAATTCTTTTGGCAGAAATCTGGATGACGTGCAAGAATTGCAAAGGACAGCTCGAGATTATACGGACATGCAGAAAAATCTGCATGCAGTGTAAGGAGTGCGGTCAAGAGTTCAAGATCCACGAGGTTGCGGACCAACTTGATTCTGAAACTGAAGAAATCCTCAAGCGGTATACCGTCATAATTTATGATTAATTTTAAGAAATAAGTGAAATGAAAAAACCTGATATTGATATTGGTGCCTGTACGCTCTGCATGGGCTGTGTTGAGACCTGTCCTGAGGTGTTCCGTTACAATGATGCCGGATATATTGAAATTGTGGAGCTTGATCAATACCCTGAAAAAGAGGTTGATGATGCGATAATGTTCTGTCCCGAGGACTGCATTGTCTGGATTGAGGGATGAACAGAGATAATAAAAGTTTTGTGGAGTTTTTTCGGCTTTGTTTAGGAGCATTTCCGGGGGCAGTTGATTCCCCGTGCACAGTGAACACCATATTAAATTCTGCTGTCAAATCTGTTACATCATGAAACAGCGGCCTGCCGCGGCTCAGGCAGGTTAAAATTTCAGGCTCCTCTACTCTTGGAATTTTTGCATGAATTGTTCAAAGGACTGTCATGAGCCATCCAGCTTGCGGTAGAAGGACTACGATGTGCAAATAGTATACAATTTCATGTTTTATAAAAAAAGTTAACCTTCAATGCACAAAAAATTTCATGTCTAAAAGAAGCGGAAAAGGGGTAGGGCGCCTGTACCGGGCATTTGGCTGGTCAATGTCGGGCCTGAAGGCGACCTTTGAGCATGAAGCCGCCTTCCGCCAGGAGCTTTTATTGTGTATTATCCTGGCACCATTAGCCTTTTATTTAGGAAGCACAGGAGTTGAAAAAGCTCTGTTATGTGGCAGTCTCTTTCTTATCCTCATTGTCGAACTGTTAAACAGTGCTATAGAGGCAACAGTCGACAGGATCGGCGAAGATGAGCATCATCTGGCTGGGAGGGCCAAAGACATAGGTTCTGCGGCAGTTTTTCTTTCTCTGTTGAATGCAGGAGTAATCTGGCTGCTGGTTATTTTGAGCTGAATTCTTTTGGGAGACTCTATGGCAAGCAGGGCTTAATTTGCAGAAAGGCGATTTTCATAATTCTCCAGGTTCTCGAGGGTGCCGATAATTTTCTGGGCTGCATCAAAAAAGGGGCCAAAAGTTTTAGCATCAAGAGCACTTAAAGCAACAGCATTGTAATCCCGGCATTGTTTTTCAACAAATTCCCGCCCAACCTGATCGCTCTTATTTAACACCTTCAGACAGGGTATTTTGTCCAGTTCAAGCTCCTGCAACTGTTTCTCTACAACAGCGACCTGGTTAGCAAACCGTGGATTGCTGACATCAATTACATGCACAAGCATGTCGGCTTCATAGAGTTCTTCCAGGGTAGCCTTAAAGGCCTGAAGCAATTCAGCCGGCAGGTTGCGGATAAAACCCACGGTGTCGGTGATTATTACCTCAATGTCCCTTGGGAAACGGAGACGCCGGCTTGTGGGGTCTAATGTGGCAAAAAGTTTATTCTCAGCAGTTATCTCGCTTTCTGTAAGTGTATTTAAAAGGGTCGATTTGCCGGCATTAGTATACCCTACAAGGGATATGACCGGTATGGACTTTTTGCGGCGCCGGGATCGTCTTTGATATCGTTCCCGGCTTACTTTGTTTAATTTTTTTGTCAGCATGGCAATCCGATCGTTGATGCGCCTGCGGTCTATTTCCAGCCTTGTTTCGCCGGGGCCGCGGCCGCCGATACCCCCGGTCAGCCTGGAAAGAGCATCATCTCTTTTCGTCAGGCGCGGCAGCATATATTTGAGCTGGGCCATTTCAATCTGCAGCCTCCCCTCACGGCTCAGGGCCCGTCTGGCAAAAATATCCAGGATGAGCTGGGTCCGGTCAATCACCCGCAGCTCCGTGTGATCGGTAATGGAGCGGATCTGGGAGGGATTGAGTTCCTGGTTGAAGATCAGAAGGTTGGCGTTCAAGCGCAGGGCCGAGAGCATGATCTCGGCGAGTTTGCCTTTGCCGAGGATATATTTTGGATTAATTTTGGCCCGCTGCTGGATAACATTGTCAAGGACAATGACATTGTCGGAGCGGGCCAGCTCAACAAGTTCGTCCATTGTTTCCTGGGCAGAACTGCGGCCATGCCCCCGGGTTGACGTGATAACGCTTATCAGTATGGCCCTGTCTTTTCCCCTGTCAATTGCCTTGATAGGCAGCAGCCTGGCAAATTCCTGCTCCAGGGCTGTTATGAGTTCGTCAAAGCCGAAGGCTTGCTGTCCAGGAGCAATCGCCTCCAGGAAAGTCCAGTTTTTTCCTGCCTGGGGAGATGGTACAAGGTGCGCACAATAGAGTTTTTCAGGTTGGCCGTCCGCCCGGATCTTGATTATACCCATCAGGTCCAGGCGCAGGAACAAGAGGTCGATGAGATCGTCATCGGTCAGATTTTCTCCGGCGAGATGGGTATGAATACAGCGTAAGCCCTTGAGGCGGCCACCGGAAGAACGGATGCTCGAGAGGGCAGGAATGACAATCTGCTTGGCATCACCGACAATGACCATGTCGACCTGGCCTGAGCGCTCAATGAGCACACCAACCTGTCTCCCTGTGTCGTGGGAAATTTCAGCCATGGACCGAGCCATTTCCTGGCTGATTATGAGACCCGGCGCTATGCGTTTTTTGCCTAGACGCTCAAGATCTTTAAGTTGAGCTGTTTTCAAACCACCGGTATTGCCGACAAGCTTACTGATTTTGTTTCTCCCTGAGAATACGTTTATCGCCCACGCGGATGGTAACCTTTGTTTTGTCGAAGTATTCAAGAAGAGGAATGCTGAACTTTCTTGAAAGACCAGTCAGTTCCTTGAAAGCAGGCGTATCTATTTCCCCGTCTTTAACGAGAAGGGCAACCAACTCTTCCTTGAGATTCTCCATGGCCGGCTTGTAAAAGTAGAGATCCTCCGTGACTTTGCTTAAAACATCATCCTGGACCAAAATAGCCAGGACTTCTTTCAGGGATTGCTGCGGATACTTGCTGAAATTTGCCATGACTTCCTTGATAGTCGGCGGAGCAAGATCGGCCTGCCTGTAAAAGGTTTCAAGTTCCCGGCGCAGCATTTGTTCGTCTTCTTTCAGGGATACCTTGTGCTCAGGCAGGCGGATCAAGGCCTGGTCCTGAACGATTTCACCCTTCTTTTGTAAATCATTTAACAAGAATTGAAATAGGCGCTGGTCAAGCCTTCTGTAAAGCAGGGAACGGAGTTCTTCTTTAGGCACCCCTGCCTTGAGGGGGTTTTGCTGGTGATAGGCGGCAAGGACTGAGCGGAGTTTCATATCCAGCTTCTCATACACGGCAGTGGATACCATGCGTTGTTTATCCTGTTCGATGAGTATAATTTTCCTGGATGATAGCGGTTGCTGCAAAATCTTTTTGAGACGATTTCCGAAAACACCCATCTTGACAGCAAGCCTGTCGAGGGTTAGGCCGTTGTAGCCGCTTTCCCTGATATGGAGCAGGGCAAGGTTTTCAGGTTTGTTTTCCCTGTAAGTTGCAAAGATTTCCTTGTTTTCTTCGCGGAACCGCTTTCTTTTTCTGGGTGAACCGTTTAAGACCATACCGCCGCCGATGGTATGGACCGGGGAATAGCTGCGGATGACGTACCTGTCACCAGGCCAGCAGCCGACTTGTTCTTCAAGAAGTATCTGTACATCGGCATCAGAGTCGGGTTCCAGTTCCTCATCAGCTAGCAGGACGATGCGTCCCATTATCTCTGCCGTGCCAAGGTGAATTCTAACCCTGGTCCGGTTTTTATAGTTTTTCCTGGCTGATTTCAGGTAAAAAAAGTGCGCGTCAAGCAGGTAGGAAGGCTGCAGGGAATCAACAGAAGCAGCCATGTCGCCACGTTTGATGGCATCTTTTTCCAGCCCCTGTAGATTTATGGCGGTTCTATGGCCTGCTTCTGCCTCTTGCGTATCTTTGCTGTGAACCTGGATGCCCCGGATCTTGCCGGATTTGCGGCTGGGATAGAGCATGAGGTCTTCACCGGTTTTTATGCGGCCGGATATAGCTGTACCGGTAATGACCGTCCCAAACCCTTTCATGGAAAAAACCCTGTCGACCGGCATGCGGAAGGGGCCATAAGCATCAGAGAAGTCCGATGCTGCCACAAGTTCATCAAGGGTGTTCCTGAGCTCTTCAATGCCGTCACCCGTAGCGGATGATACTGTGAGCAGGGGCGCCTCCGCCAGAAATGAACCGGCAAAAAAAGTTCTGATATCATCAATGACCAGCGCCAGCCAGTCCGGCTCCACCATGTCTTTTTTGGTGATAACAATGAGACCGCGCTGTATGCCGAGCAGCCGGCAGATTTCAAAATGTTCCCTGGTCTGGGGCATGATGCCCTCATCAGCGGCAATGATGAAGGCGACCAGGTCCATGCCGGAAGCGCCGGCCACCATGTTTTTGATAAATCTTTCATGACCCGGGACATCCACGATGCCAAGGCGGTGGCCGCAGGGCAGGTCAAGATAGGCAAAGCCCAGTTCAATGGTGATGCCGCGCTCCTTTTCCTCCTTCAGGCGGTCTGTATCAATCCCGGTCAAGGCCCGGATAAGACTGGTCTTGCCATGATCAACATGACCGGCTGTCCCTAAAATGACCTCCCGCACTTGTTACCAGCCTCCGGTAAGAAAGGGATTTCCAGCTTTTTCCTGGGCAATGGTCGTCCGTTCCCCACCATACCCGTGCCCGGGCCAGACAATGGTATCAGGGGGCAGGACCAGGAGACGGCTTTTTATGGAATGCAGAAGTTCCTGCGTTGATCCGCCGGGAAAATCCGTGCGGCCGACGCCTCCTGCAAAAAGGGTATCACCGCTGAAGAGGTTGGGTTTGGAATAGAGGCACATGCCTCCGGGAGTATGCCCAGGAGTATGGATGACTGTGAGCGTTTCTTTGCCAAAGACGAGGATGTCTCCATCAACCACACGTTTGTCGGCAGGAGGGGAGGCAGGCAGGCCGAGCTGGGAGAAAAACTGTCCCACCTGCTCCTGCCTGAAAAAATCGGCGTCAGCAGCATGCATGACAATATCGGCTCCGGTAGCATCCTTAAGCAGCCTGTTGCCGCAAACATGATCGGGATGCCCGTGTGTGTTGACGATATATCTGACCGTGAAATCTTCCTGTTGGCAGGCAGCAAGGATATCCTCCTCGTTGCCGCCGGGGTCAATAATCACAGCTTCCCTGGTATCATCACAGGCCACTATATAACAGCAGACCCCCATCATGCCAACCGTCATCTGTTTAATACGCATTCTGTCTCCTGATGTAAATTATTACGATTCTTTTTTCACAGGCAGTTCCTTAATGATATTATCTATGACCTGTTCAAAGGCATTGGTCGCAACTGAACCGGCCCCGGAGGAAAGATACGGCCTGCCGGCATCTCCTCCGGCAACCACTTTCGGGTCCATGGGCACATTCCCCAGAAAAGGAAGATTGAAAGCAAGGGCCGTCTTTTTGCCGCCACCGGTGCCAAAGATATCCACGGGCTTGTCACAGTGGGGACAGATAAAACCACTCATATTTTCGACGAGCCCAAGGATTTTAATATTCACATGCCGGCAGAAATTGATGGACTTGCGGACATCAGCCAGGGCAACCTCCTGGGGTGTTGTCACAATCAGGGCATGGACATCTTTAATGGTCTGGGCCACGGAAAGCGGTTCATCCCCGGTACCGGGAGGCGCATCAATAACCAGGTAGTCCAGCTGCCCCCAGTCAATTTCAGCTATAAATTGCCTGATCGCCTGGATCTTGAGAGGGCCCCGCCAGATGATGGCCTCGTCGCGGTTGTCCATCATGTATTCCAGTGACATGATTTTCAGCTTGTCATTGTATTTCATTGGCGGCACCAGGGAGGTTTTTTCCTCTTTGGTTCTGTGCAGCCTTTCTGTGAGGTTGAGCATGCGGCAGATATCAGGACCATGCAGGTCAACATCCATCAGGCCGACCTGGAATCCCCTGTTGGCCAAACCCAGGGCCAGGTTCGTAGCCACGGTGCTCTTGCCAACTCCGCCTTTGCCGCTCATGACAAGAATTTTACGTTTGATTTTTGTTAATGCTGAAGTTATGGCAATGTCCTGTACCGCTTTGGCAGCTTTTACAGTGCCGCAGGTCCCTTTCGGGTCTCCGGTTTTGCTCGGACATGTTTTGCATGCATCTGACATGATGATAAACCTCCGAAAATGAAAACTGGATTGAAATAAGGTGTATTTATATACTGTAATGCTTAATGTTTTAAAAGCGAATAAGAAATTGTTTTTCAATCTCACCAATTATCCGGCATCATGAATAGATTCTTTATGCTTGATTTGTTTTCCGGATTTTAAGTAAGTTGCAGAAAAATAAGCCATTCTGACTGGAGTGTGGAAACAGTTTTTGCCGGGGGAAATCTGCAGGATAAATCCTGTAACCGACCAGGGAGTATATTCAAGACAGGTGAAGATTATGGATGATTTTGACAGAAGGATACTGGAGGAATTCAAGGAACTGGAAAGGCAGATGGGCAGAATGTTGAGAGCTGCCTCCATGTCACGGATGATACCCATGACCTCAAGCGGAGGATGGCAGCCTGCCGTCGATGTCTATGAGACAACAGATGACATAATAATCCTCATGGACACTGCCGGCATAGATATAAACCACCTTACCATCACGGCTGAAAAAAATCGTATCATTGTTGAGGGCAGGAGAAATCTGCCCAAGCGAGGGAATGTCTGCTGCATTCACCAGCTGGAAATCGAAATGGGCTATTTTAAAAGGACGATTTCCTTTCCAGTCACTGTCAAGTTTGCCGAGCCAGTTTTCAGCTGCCAGAACGGGATCCTGGAAATCAGGCTGTCCAAGGAAACAAGAAACTGCTCAATTCCGTAACCAGCAAGAAATAATGGATGAAAGATAATGAGTGAAGAGAAAGCATCAAGCGATAAACCTGCGAATGTCAACCCTGCTGAACTGCCAATTCCAGAGGAACTGCCTGTCCTGCCCTTGAGTGATTTTGTCTTTTTCCCTGGTATGGGATTTCCCCTCCAGGTTTCCAATGAACATTCCAGGCAGCTTATTGACGAAGCCCTGTTGCATGACAGACTGATAGCAGTTGTTTCCCATAAAAAAGTATCAGACAAAGAACCGTCGAAAGAGCTTTCCGATCATCTTTATGCCATTGGGGTAGTGTGCTACATCCATAAACTTATCAAGTCCCCTGAAGGCTTCTACCAGGTAGTTATGAGTGCGGTCAAAAAGATCAGGATCCTGAAATATACAGTGCGGGAGCCATACCTGAAGGCCAATGTGGAAGTCATTGAAATGAAGGTTTTAGAAGACAAGGAGGTTGAAGCCCACGTCCTCAACTTGCGGAATCAATTCAAGAAACTGGTCACGCTTTCCCAGTTGCCGCCTGAGCTGTACATGACGGTCATGGCCGTTACAGATCCATTTCACATAGCCTATCTGATAGCTTCACAGCTAAATCTTTCCGTTGAGGAAGAACAGGCAATTCTTGAGATTGATGAACTCAAAAGCATGTTACGGAAGGTGGCGGAAGAACTTGCCAAGCGCCTTGAAACTGTGGAGATGAGCAATCAGATCCAGAAGGCTGTCAAAGAGGACATGGATGAAAAGCAGCGCGAGTTTTTCCTGCGCCAGCAGTTAAAGGCAATCCGCAAAGAGCTTGGCGAGGATGATGAACATGCTGATATCAATGACCTCAAACAAAGAGTAGCGGGGGCTAAATTAGGGGAAGAACCGCGGAAGGCAGCGGAAAAAGAACTGGACAGACTTGCCAAGATTCCGCCTTCTTCACCTGAATACACTGTATCCAGGACTTATCTGGAATGGATTCTTGACCTGCCATGGGAGATTTCCACAACCGACTCACTTGACGTTGATGAGGCTCAGCGTATCCTTGATCAGGATCATTATGGCCTGGAAAAGATCAAGAAGCGGATAATCGAGTTTCTGGCCGTGCGAAAACTAAAGCACGACATGCATGGCCCCATTCTCTGCTTTGTGGGGCCTCCAGGGGTTGGAAAAACATCGCTGGGCCAATCCATCGCCCGTTCCATGGGAAGAAAATTTGTCCGCATTTCTCTTGGTGGCGTCCGTGATGAGGCTGAGATCAGGGGTCACCGGCGGACCTACATAGGAGCCCTGCCCGGCCGTATAATCCAGAGCCTGCGTAAGGCTGGCTCGAATAATCCGCTTTTCATGCTGGATGAGATAGACAAACTGGGCATGGATTTCAGGGGTGATCCTTCTTCGGCCCTGCTTGAAGTCCTCGATCCTGAGCAGAATTTTTCCTTTGCGGATCATTACCTGGAAATTCCCTTTGACCTCTCAAGGATCATGTTCATCACCACGGCCAATATCCTTGACACAATTCCCGGGCCGCTGCGTGACAGGATGGAAGTCGTCGAACTGCCGGGTTATACCGAAGATGAGAAGGTGATGATTGCCAGGGAACACTTGATTGAAAAACAGCTCGAGGCCCATGGTTTGACACCTGAGGACCTTGAGCTTACGGATAATGCCATCCGGACCATTATCCGCTCGTATACCCGGGAATCCGGGGTCCGGAACATTGAACGGGAGTTGGCTGCCATCTGCCGGGGCTTGGCTAAGGAGATCGTTTCAGGCAAAACAGGCAAGACACTGGTTGATTCCAAAGACCTGCAGAAATATCTCGGCCCCATCCGTTTTTTCCCTGAGATCATGGCGAGAAGCTGGGGGCCGGGACTCGCAACCGGGCTTGCCTGGACCCCGGTGGGCGGTGATATCCTCTTTATTGAATCGGCGAAAATGCCAGGCAAGGGAGGGTTGACACTCACGGGCAAGCTGGGGGACGTGATGAAGGAATCGGCCACTGCAGCTATGACTTATCTGCGTTCAAAGGCCTCACAATTCGCTATTGCCGATTCGGTTTTTGCTGCAACAGACACCCACATCCATGTGCCCGAGGGGGCCATTGCCAAGGATGGACCCTCAGCTGGTGTTGCCATGGTTGTTTCACTTGCTTCATTGTATACAGGCAGACCGGTACGGAAGGATATTGCCATGACCGGAGAGATCACCCTGAGAGGAGATGTTTTACCGGTCGGTGGTATAAAGGAGAAGGTGATTGCTGCGGTTCGGGCCGGTATAACCGATATTATCCTGCCGCATCTTAATGAAAAAGATGTGATCGAGCTTCCTGACAATGTGAAAGAAGGGATTAAGTTTCACCTTGTGCAGGGTATTGAGGAGGCGTTGGATATAGCCCTGGCCAAAGAGCAGAAAGCCTAGGCCGTCCGGTCAAGGATTCAGGTAAAAGCAGAGGCTGTGAAGGGAAACTGTTTGAATTGGATTGATGAGGACTTGAAATAACTGTTCAATGTTCATGGGCAGCGCACCCTTCCGCCTTGATGCTCTTGGCAGTAATGGGCTGGTCAACAGACAGGGAAAGACAGTTTTTGGGAATCATATGATGCGGATAGTAGCTTTCTTTCGCCTGACGCATACCCGGGATACCAAGATCCTGTTCCCGGTTGACATACTCAAAATCTGCAAGACCATATTTTGAAAACCATTGATTAATTAGCTGGCCAAGACCTGGTATATCAGCCATGGCCTTTTCAAAATGCCAGACGGCCGTACCGGGGGACAGTTCTTCTGCTATGGCAAAGGCCTGGATTGTACCATCAACTCTCACCGCACCGCCAAGGAGTCCCAATTCATTAAAATGCGCAAAGGTTTCTGCAATGGCATTGGCCTCATTGCATAACCCGGGATTGCGCCCGCAATCCCGGGTTATGCACCAGTTTTCCTGCATGGTTTCACATTCTGCAATGAGTCTTGAAGTGATGGGGATATATTCGCAGGTATGAATGCCGAGGCACTGTTTAATATGGTTGCGTTTTTTCGCGTAGCGCCGCCCGGCCAGCTCTGACAGATCGATTACCCTGTAAACATAATCAGCATTATCACGGTCCGGGTTTATCACAAAGCCTGGAGAGGGAAGATTTTGAGCAGCAGAATCGGGAATGCGGACAGCCCCGATAATGTCTTGTTCAAGAGCAGAAAATACTTCAGGAATTTGAATTTTGCCAACCGGTGGACCGAAGAGGATGTATTTGCCTTTCTCCCGGGCAGCATTAACTAAAAAAACGAGGGAATCCTCTATCTCAGCAAACAGGATCGGCCTGGAAGGCTGCCAGATAAAAAGGTTGGTAAAGGTGTGCTCTGAGATTTCAGGGGGATACGTACGCAAATATCCTGAAATCAGACTTCTGTCTGCCAGAGTCAAAGGGCGGATGTCAGGCATGAAACTTGTTTCTCACGTGTAGCAGGAATAATAAAAGTCTTAAAATTACTTACCTTTGATTTTTTTCACCAACTGGGCAATTTCCAGCCCCAAGACAACTCACTGCTGACCAAGGAGACAGGAGACCGCAGCTGGATTTCGTGGAAATGCTTCAATTCCTGGTTGTACTTTTTCAGATCAACTACCCAGGCATTCTGCCGTTTATCAAAATCAACAGTCAGATCAATACCGCATTTCCTGATTTCAGGGTACAATTGCTGAATTTTGCCGCAAAGTTTTTTTTGTCCAGTATGGCTGCCAACCCAAGCTAAAATTTGATCTTTTAATATCTATCATTTTATACAACATTCCGGTAGTTTTAATTCTTCAGCTATTGTATTAAAATAAACCCTTTTTATGAAAGGAGCTTGTCGCCGCTCCTGATTTAATCCGACAGCATATGCATCACGTATTAAAGCTGTAGAGTGACAGCAGCGTTTAGTCTGAAAGAGAATGAAAGTAATATTAGCAACGAGTGCCGGATTCTGCATGGGTGTCAGAAGGGCGGTGGAAACCACCCTCGATGTTATCCAGAAAAATGATACAGGGGTATTCACCTTTGGACCCTTAATTCATAATCCCCAGGTTCTCAATCTTTTGGAGGAGCGGGGCGTTAAGATACTCAAGGATATCCCTGAGAAGGAAAACGGTACGGTTATTATACGGGCTCATGGCGTCCCCCCGCTCTACAAGGAACAGCTTCAGAGGGCAGGTGCCACGGTTAAGGATGCCACCTGCCCACACGTGGTCAAGGTTCAGGTTATTATCAAGAAATACCTGAAACAGGGATATGGTACCGTTATTATCGGTGACCGCAACCATGCTGAAGTAGAAGGCCTGATGGGGTTTGCCGGAGGTTTGGGACGGGTGGTAAGCAACCGGGAGGATGTTAAAAACCTGGATCTCCGGACACCATACATTATTGTAAGTCAGACAACCCAGGATGAAACAATCTTTGCAGAATTGAGCAGTATGATTCTGGAGCAGTTCCCCGGCGGCAAGGTTTTTAACACCATTTGCGATGCAACCCATAAACGCCAGGAAGAGGTGCGCAGCCTTTGTGATAATGTAGAGGCCATGGTAGTGGTGGGCGGCAAAAACAGTGCCAATACAAAACGGCTGGCTGAGATTGCCGAGGGTAAAGGGTGTCCGGTGTTTCTGGTTGAAACCGATGAAGAACTGGACCTTGGTGAGCTGTCAAAATATGAATGCGTAGGTGTGACTGCCGGGGCCTCGACTCCCACCTGGATGATCAGCAGGGTCGTCAGAATACTAGAGACTATGCCGGGCAAGAGTGAGGGCAAACTGAAACACTTCAGCAGCAAACTGCTCTGGCTTCTTCTGGCTACCAATATCTATGTAAGTATTGCCGGTAGTGCACTAACTTATACTGCAGGAGTGCTGCAGAATAATCTGCCGGGGACAAGCCATTTCTTAATCAGCTTCTTGTATCTCTTTGCCATGCATAATCTCAACCGTTTTACCGATAGAAAAGTGCAAAAATTCAATGATCCCATGCGGGCACTTTTTTATGAGAAATACCGTTGGCCGCTCCTTGTTATTTCAGCCTTGTCACTGGCACTTGCCCTGACACTGGTATTTGAACACGGGCTCAAACCTTTTCTGCTCCTGACAACTATGTGTATTTTGGGCATTTTATACTCCGTGGAAGTCATTCCCAAGTCCCTGATCGCCAATATCAGGGTGCGAGGCCTGAAGGAGATTCCTGGCTCCAAGACCTTTTTTGTTGCTGTAGCCTGGGCTTTTGTCACAACGCTTATTCCAGCCTGGAGCAGTTCCCATAATCCGGATCTGAAGACCTTGAGTGTTCTGTTTTTTATCCTGCTTCTTGTCTTTGTGCGCAATGCCCTTTTCGATGTATTTGAGGTACAGGGCGACAGAATTGTCGGCAAGGAGACGCTGCCGGTCTGTATCGGTGAGCAAAGAACACTCTTTATTCTGCATATTATACTGGGAGCACTGCTTGTCATGCTGCTCCTCATGCCGTTACTCGGTCTCATGTCAGTGGCGGGATTCTGGCTGCTGCCGGGGATACTATATATTGTCGGATTAACCCAGATGTACAGCAAAGGCAGGTTAAGCCAGGGTTTAAAAATGGAATTTTGTCTGGAAACTGTTTTTTACCTGCTTGCAGGACTTAGCTGGCTGGCAGTCTTCCTGAAGCCGTGAGGAACAATTGCTTTAAAACAACTTACGGATTAAGAATGTTGTATGCAGGCATCAAGACTGTTCTTGCCTGTGAAAACAGCAGGGGTTAAGCATAACATAACTTGGAGTAACCGATGTTAGGGTGGTTGAAAAAAAAGAAAAAGAGCGGGGAAGAGGGTGGGCCTGATGCTGCCGCAACATCCTTCCAAGAGAAAGAGGATGCAGCGGATACTGCTGCAGAAATCTTTTCTGCACGTGATCAGGAGAACAAAGAGGCGATAAGCCAAGGTATCGCACCCGGTGGCCAGGCCCTGCAGCCGGAGAACCAGAAAGGGCTTTTCGAACGTTTGCAGGAAAGGCTGGCCAAGACCCGGGATTCCCTGGTGAGCAGGGTTGATGACCTGTTTCTTGGCAGGAAAGAAATTGATGCAGAACTCCTTGATGAACTCGAGGAAATTTTAATTACAGCTGATCTTGGTGTTAATACAACCCTGGATCTTCTTGGTGAAATACGGAACCGGGTATCCCGAAAAGAACTCAAAGATCCCCAGGCATTGAAACATGCCCTGAAAGAGAGAATTCTTACTTTTTTTGAAGGCTATGACGACGCAGGAATACAAATGCCTGCAGCTGGCCCCTTAGTCATCATGGTGGTCGGCGTCAACGGGGTTGGCAAGACGACCACCATCGGTAAAATAGCCAATAAGTTTGCCCGATCCGGCCAGCGGGTTTTGCTCGTGGCAGCAGATACTTTCCGGGCCGCAGCCATTGACCAGTTGAAGGTATGGGGAGAAAGGGTGGGTGCCGATGTGGTTGCAAAGCAGCAGGGTGTCGATCCATCCTCAGTTATCTTTGATGCTCTGGATTACGCGACCTCCAGGGATTTTGATATCATAATTGTTGATACGGCCGGCCGGCTCCATACTAAAGTGAACCTGATGGAAGAACTGAAGAAAATCAAGCGGGTGATCAACAAAAAAATTGAGGGTGCGCCACATGAGGTTATGCTCATCCTCGATGCCACCACAGGCCAGAACAGTATTTCACAGGCCAGGCTTTTTAATGAGGCGGTTGGTCTCACCGGCCTGACCCTGACCAAGCTGGATGGAACAGCCAAGGGCGGTATTGTTGTGAATATCTCACATGATTTTAATATCCCCATCAGATTCATAGGCATTGGTGAAAAACTTGAGGACCTGCGAGAATTTGACCCGAGAGAATTCATCGATGCCCTTTTTGCCAACGGGCATCACAAGTAAACAGATATAATGCGCAAAATTTTCTGTATAATAAAATTTTTGATATCCTGTGGAATATAGACGACACGAACAGCCTGGCTGCGGAGGCTGCTTTCTGCTTCTGCTATTGCTGATCTTTCTTTTAGGCGGGGTCAAGGCCCTCGGGTTGCTGGTTTTTATTGTCCTTTTTTTCCTGCTCAGCGCCATAGGAGCATTCTGGGCCTTTACCTTTTATGTCAAACGCCAGATCAGCGCCTATGAGAGGTCCCAAACCGAAACCCATAACACGTTTGTCTCCCTGCTGGTTAATATCCTGGTCAAGATAGCCCAGGTTGACGGTAAGGTTACACGGGATGAAGTCAAAACAATCCGGCATTTTTTTCAATACAACCTGCGTTATTCGCAGAACCAGCTATACTGGGTGAAGGAACTGATCAAGGAGGCGCTGGTATCTGACGCCAGCCTCGATTCACTGCTGCAGGAATTCAGGCAGAAATTCGCCTATGAACCAAGGTTGATACTCCTTGAGCTCATCTATCAGGTGCTTTACTCCAATGAAGCGGTAACCCAGGCAGAGTTGCAGCTGGCCCAAAACATCGGCAATTATTTGGGTATTTCGGCTTATGACCAAAGATCCATAGCCGCAAAATATAAATCCGGGTTCAGGGGTTCAGCCCCCGCTGGAGAGGTTGACGAGGCTGATCATTTTGCAATTCTTGGGCTAGCACGGGGGGCGAGCTTTGCCGAGATTAGAACGGCCTACCGGAAGTTGAGTATGCAATATCATCCTGACAAGGTGGCCCATCTTGGCGAGGAATTTAAAAAAGTGGCTGAAGAAAAAATGAAAGAGATCAATAATGCCTATGAGTTTCTGAAAAGAAAATTTGCCCAATAAGAAAATGACAGACATCGGTTTCAAATTGGAAAACAGCTGCTTTTTCTGCTATAAGGTTTTTATATAAGTCCAGCAATAGAGCATGCTGTGAATCTCAGATTACCGGAGGAGAAAATGGCTATTTCAAAGAAAATGAATGAGTTTGCCAGGAGTGCTTCCTGGATACGCAAGATGTTTGAAGAGGGTGCCAGGCTGAAGGCGCAATTTGGAGCTGAGAATGTCTTTGACTTCAGCCTCGGGAACCCTGATCTGCCTCCACCCCCGGAATTTCATAAAACACTATTGCAGTTGGCTGAAAAAGACAGCCCCGGCTCTCATGCCTATATGCCCAACGGCGGTTATCCCTTTGTCCGCGACGCTGTGGCTGCCCGGATTTCAGGAGAGCAGGGAGTGAGTCTTTCTGCCAATGAAATGCTGATGACCTGTGGCGCGGCCGGCGGGCTTAATGTTACCCTGAAAGCCTTGCTGGATCCGGGAGATGAGGTAATTATCCTGGCGCCTTTTTTTGTTGAGTATAAATTTTACATAGACAACCATGGTGGAGTTAGCAAAGTTGTGACCACGGACCACAACTTTGCTTTGGATTTAGTGGCAATTGGAGAAGCACTCAATGAAAAAACTAAGGCAATTATCATAAACAGCCCGAATAATCCGACAGGGCAGATCTACTCCAAAGAATCTCTGGCGGAACTGGGCAGAATCCTGACTGCAGCGACGGAGAGATTTTCAAGCACGATCTTTCTTATCGCTGATGAACCTTACAGAAAGATAGTATTTGATAACAATGATGTGCCGAGTATCATGCAGGCCTACGAGAACAGCATTGTGGTATCATCCTATTCAAAGGATCTCTCCCTGCCGGGTGAAAGAATAGGCTATATTGCAGTGCATCCTCGTATTACGGACAAAACATCCCTGATCGAGGCGCTGACCCTGGCAAATCGCATTTTAGGTTTTGTTAATGCCCCGGCGCTGATGCAGCGGGTAGTGGCTGAGCTGCAGGGCGCATCCGTAGACAACACAATTTATATGAGACGGCGGGAAAAATTTTGCAAAATTCTTGCAGACGCAGAATACGAATTCATGCCACCCAAAGGAGCCTTCTACATCTTTCCCAAATCCCCAATTGCGGATGATGCGGAATTTGTCGGCAAGCTGCAGGAACAGAAAATCCTTGCCGTTCCGGGCAGGGGCTTCGGGACCCCGGGATACTTCAGACTGGCTTTCTGCGTCGATGATGCTGTAATTGAACGATCGGCAGAAGCTTTTCAAAGGGCAATGGCTCTCGTCAAATAGGTGTGCGGCAGCCTTACCCTATAAACAGGGACAGCGAGCGCAATTGATAAAATGAACGTTCTAACCGCGGAAGCTTCCCCGCGGGTCAGGCTGCGCGTGCACAAGCGGCTGCAGAGAATTTAATTATCCGGGTAAACTTCCTGCCTGTTTGCTGATAAAATCGCAGAGTTCGCAGGCCATGGTATCGATCAGTTTTTCATCTTCACCTTCCACCATGACCCTGATGACAGATTCAGTTCCAGATGCGCGTACCAGAATGCGCCCAGTGGGGCCCAGACTTTTTTCCATACGGGCAACTTTTTCCGCAAACCCGGCTACCTGCGTTAGAGCTATCTTTTTTTCAGTGCGGACATTTTTCAGCACCTGGGGAAAGGGCTCCATTATTTGTGACAACTCTGAAAGGGGCCGTTCTTTTTTCTTCATTGCGACAAGGAGTTGCAGGGCCCCCAGTATGCCGTCGCCGGTCGTATTATAATGCAGAAAAATGAGATGGCCTGACTGCTCTCCTCCGAAACTGTAAGCGTTTCGCCGCATTTCCTCTACAACATAACGGTCTCCGACCTGAGTTCGTACAAGTTTTCCACCTATGCGCTGCAGGGCAATTTCCAAGCCAAGATTGCTCATAACGGTTGCCACCAGCGTATTTTTAGCAAGTTTTTGCCGCTCAAGCATTTCTGCGGCGCAAATAGCCATTATCTGGTCGCCATCAACAATCTTACCCTGTTCGTCAGCTATGATGAGCCGGTCGCCATCACCATCCAGCGCGATACCAAGATCAGCACCTTCCTTGCGCACCAGTTCCGCCATAATCTCAGGATACAGTGCACCGCATTCGTGATTTATATTCTTGCCGTCGGGCTTCACCCCGATGCTGGTCACCTTGGCCCCCAGTTCCTCGAAAACATGAGGTGCCACTCCATAGGTGGCACCGTGGGCACAGTCAAGCACTATATGGATGCCATCCAATGTGTAACGCTTCGGAAAGGTGTTTTTCAGGAAAACTATATAGCGTCCCTTGGCATCATCAATACGGGCCGCCTTGCCGACCTCTTCTGCCACAGGCCGCAGGGAGTCCATTTTTTTTGAAAATATCAGATCTTCAATTATGGCTTCCTCGTCATCCGGCAGTTTAAAACCGTGCTTGGAAAATATCTTGATCCCATTATCCTGGAAGGGGTTATGGGAAGCAGAAATAACGACACCAGCATCAGCACGCATGCTGGTTGTGATAAAGGCAATACCAGGCGTCGGCAGGGGGCCGACCAGGAGAACATTAACTCCCATGGAGCAGATACCCGAGGCCAGGGCATTCTCGATCATATAGCCTGAGAGGCGGGTATCCTTACCGATAACAATTCTTGGATTATGCTCCTTGTCCGGCACCTGCTTCTTGACGAGAAAGGCGATTGCCCTGCCGAGCTGCATGGCTATTTCAGTAGTCATGGGATAGGTATTTGCAACTCCCCGTACCCCGTCTGTTCCAAAAAGTTTTCTCATGGCTTGATTTTGAGGCGCCTGGTTTGGCTGATTTTCAGGATCACTGTTTCCGGTTTTACTGCAATAATTTTTACCGTTGGTGGAGTATCAACATGCACTTTCAGTTCAGTGCTTCCGGTCTGCAGTGTTTCTGGAGATACTTTGGCATTAAAAATATCTCTGATATTATTTGTCGTCTGGGCCATGCTTAGAGGAATTTCAGCTGTTACGTTTATGGTTGGAGGTTGAAGCTGGTAAATCACCCCTGTTTGATTGTCTTCGGCACGGTCAAATTCGATCGGAATGTCGGCAATTTCCATTTGCTGTTGCATTTCAACAATGTTTATACGGACCGCGACCACAGGTTCACCAATAAGGTCTGATATTGCAGTTTTTAGGGCAAGAGGGACCTGTTTGACAGTAGATTGGCTCAGGCCATTGATGTCAATGGGGCTGGTGTTCAGAATTTGTTCTATTCCCAGTATGGATTGCGGTCCGCTTATTTCCAGGGTCGGAGGATCCGCTGTCACTGACTCCAGCTTATAATTATCATCAACCTTGCCGACCAGAATAGGCTTGATCGGCAGTTCTTTCTGTATCAGACGATCAAGCAGAAGGGTAATGGTCGGCGGCTGTATCCGCAGAATGCTTAAGCCGCGGGGAAGTGAAATGGAATCAGGGTGATTCTGGATTACAACAGTACCGGGGGAGGCCTTTGAAAGATCGATTGTTCTGCTGATATGTTGCTCGGTCATGCCGCGGATGAGACTGCGCTGTCCACTGATTGTCACTTCCAGCTGTTTCTTGAACTGGTTAGAAATAACAAGCTCGCGTGGCAGATTGACTATTTCCACAGGTATGGTGACATTCATATCCACCTTGTCCTCGCCAACCACGAAATACCAGAGAAAGAGGGCGAAGAGCAGGGAGACCAGTTTCAGCACCCAGTTTTTCGGTCTCCGAATAGAAGAGAACTTATCAATTATTTGGCGAACCAGTTTTTCCATAGATGAGGCTAAAGACCCATTGCTATGAAGATCTCTTATAGAAGAGAACTTATCAATTATTTGGCGAACCAGTTTTTCCATAGATGAGGCTGATGATCCTTAGCTAGAAAAATTTCTTCAAGTTTATTCAATAAAACCGTTTCATCAGGAACAGTGGTTATGGAGCCATGCTGAACAAAGGAAATTTCCTGGGTTTCTTCTGAAATAACCACGATAACAGCATCTGTTTCCTCTGAAAGGCCTATGGCGGCCCGGTGTCTGGTGCCGTAGCGCTTGTTGATATATGGGTTTTTAGTTAACGGCAGAAGGCAGCCTGCAGTCTGAATGCGATTGTTATGGATAATAACACCACCGTCATGCAGCGGCGATGATGGAAGAAAAAGGCTAACCAGCAACTCCGTCGTAAGATTTGCGTCCAGCTTGTGTCCTGATTCAATATAATCACGCAATCCGGTTTCCCGCTCTATGACAATGAGACCGCCGATTCTCCGCCTGGAAAGGTAGCGTGCGCTGGCCACCACAACCTGAATGGTATTTTGCAGTGCATCATCATAGGTTTTGTAGAATGGAGTTTTGCCGACCTGGGTGAGGGCGCGTCTGATGTCCCTTTGAAAGACGATGATGATGATAAGAAAGATGGAACTTAACAGGGTGCGGAGAAGCCAGTACAGGGTGAGCAGTTCCAGTTCTCTGGCGCCGAAATAAATGACGATGAGAACAGCGATGCCGATCAGCATCTGTACGGCCCTTGTTCCCCTGATGAGAAGTATGGTGCGGTAGATGATGAATGATACCAGCAGAACATCAACTATATCCTGCCACCGTAAAAATTTTATTACATCACCCATAAGAGTTTCACTGAACTGTTACAGCATGATATGCAGTTTTTTGCGAGAGAACTTTATAAGATTGACTCAATTTGTAATATATAAGGCAGCTATCAATAATAATTAAAACAACTTATTAGGAAATTTTACAAGAGAAGAAAAAAAAATTTTTAAAAAAGAAGAATGAAATCTCCTATCTGGTATGTTTTTTAATTTTTTTTATAAAGTGAATTTTTCACTGTTGGTTCGTAATAAATTGCCCGCACGTATTAATAACCGTTTGCCGGGAATTGTTCAGGAGGAATAAAGATGCTCTATGAATTAATCTGCAAGACTAGAAGTATCAGGCGTTTTATGGAAGATGAATCAATAGATATGGAGACCCTGAGACATCTCGTTGATCTGGCACGTTTGGGAGGTTCTGCCAGAAACATGCAGCCGCTGAAATATTTGCTTGTCAAAACTCCAGCGGTCAAGGCAAAGATATTTCCCCACCTCGGCTGGGCAGGTTATTTAAAAGAGTGGACCGGACCAAAAGAAGGTGAGCGACCTGCAGCGTATATAATCTGCCTCCTAGACACCCGCTTGAGCAATGAAGCGAACTGTGATCTTGGCATAGCAAGCCAGAACGTATTGCTTGGTGCCGCTGAAAAAGGCTTGGGTGGCTGCCGCATCGCATCATTTTCTCCCAAGTTGCGTGATGTGTTCAAGCTCGGGGATCACCTGCAGGTTCTTCAGGTTATAGCATTGGGTCGGCCTGCTGAGACTGTTTCTCTTGAAGAACTGGGGCCGGGAGGGGATATCAAGTACTGGCGTGATGCTGATCTGGTGCACCACGTACCAAAGCGGACCTTGCGGGATATTATCGCGGGAGAATACAATTAGCGTGTGTATTCCATAAGTTTCGCAGCGGAGTAGCTTTAACCTGCAGCCCAATTTACATCTCAAGACCCCAGAGTGCTTCTGCCAATCCAGATGTTCTTTTGATTTGGCGCTTCACGGCTGAGATAAATACGGCTTTCTTGCCCCAGATCTCAACCTTTTCTCTGGCTCTGGTTATGGCTGTGTAAAGCAGTTCCCTGGTCAGGAGCGGTGAGTCCTGATCCGGCAGGAGGAGCAGCACCCTGTTAAATTCAGACCCCTGAGCTTTGTGGACCGTCATGGCAAAAACTGTTTCATGACCAGGGAGCAACGGTGGGGCGAGATCACGCAGAGTCTTGAAATCTCCCCTGAAAAAAGCTCGCACTGCGTGCTGATTTGCCGGATCCGGCAGAAGGATTCCCACATCTCCATTGAACAGCTGCAGGTTGTAGTCATTCTCTGTCACCATAACAGGACGGAATGGCAAGACAGTCCTCATTCCCCCAAAATGGCCGCTTGTGGGAATGCTTGGATCATTTTGCACCTGCTGCAAAAACTGCTGCTCCAAAAGGGTATTGACTTTTTCCATGCCGAATGGACCGCTGCGCAGGGCGCAGAGTATGCGAAAACTGTCCAGCTGGATGAAACAGGAGTCAGGGTCCATATTCTGTTGCATGGAGGCAAATTGGGAAACGTCTGGATAGCTTTGCAGTTTTTTCCCTAGTTCTGCCGGGCCTGGAATTTCTGACCATGCAATTGAGCCATCCTCTCCCTTCAGGAGAAGATCAAGAGCCTTCTCGCCATTTCCTTCTTTGATAGCCATACTGAGCTTGGAAATGCCACTTTCAGAGTTGAATCTGTAATTATGTCGAAGTTCAACAAACGAATCCTGCAGAGATTGTGAAGCGGCTTTTATCATGGAGGGAAATGATGGTGCCATGGAATGGCCGCTGACTTCTGAGATGAGTTGGCAGAATTCACTGGAAAAAGAGGACATTATTTCTGTCTGGCAAATATCACCAAGAACTGAGCCTGGCTGTACAGAGGCCAACTGATACCGGTCGCCCAGGAGAATAAGGCGGGCAGAGACAGGTACAGCCGTCATGAGTTTTGCCAGTAAAGGCAGGTCGACCATGGAAGCCTCGTCTATGACAATAATATCTGCTGCAAGGGGATTTTCTGCATTGTGCCTGAAATATGGGGAATTGGGAATATAGCCCAGCATCCGGTGCAGGGTGGTGGCTTGCAGAAGACCTGGGCCAGTATGCATTAAGCCTGTAGCATCGATTGCCTGCTGCAGCCGCGAGGCAGCCTTTCCGGTAGGTGCTGCCAGTAGAATGCGCAATTGACTGGTGGTGCGGCAATTGTCTATTAAAAGGGTAAGTATCTTGGCCACAGTGGTAGTTTTACCGGTTCCCGGGCCACCGCTGATAACGCTGAATGACCTTGTGGCAGCAGCAATGGCCGCAACCTCCTGCCAGTCTGTCTCTCCAGATGGTTGCGCTTCAAACAGTTTTATCAGATCCTCGCGAAGCCCGGATAAATCAAGGTCATGTAAAAATGGAGTGGCCCTCTCCCGTATAAAACGGGAAATAGTCTTTTCGTATTGCCAGTATCTCCGCAGGTAGAGCCTATTGCTTTCATCAAGAACAAGAGGAGTTTCCCCTTCACCTTGCCCTACGACTCCGCTCTGCATAAGATGATCTCTCCAAACATCGAGGGGTGGGCAGGCATATGCCTCCAGACCTGTCTCCCGGGAGTTCAGGTGCAAAGATCTGCCAGCATATTCCTTCAGGTCTAAGCAGATATTGCCTGCACCCGTCTTGCGGCTGACAAGTGCTGCAGCCACAGAGGCCGAAGGGCTATGATCTTTTGCCAGCCTCCAAATGAACATGGCAAAATGTTTATCAAGGGAAGAAAAGAGCTCCTGGTCTGATAGGAGACTCCGGAGTTCCTGCAGGGTAAGTGAATTAGTCATAACTAACAGATCTGCAATATTATCCGATTTCAGGTTTTGCCCCGGTGAGAAACTGTGAGGCTAAGACATTAATTGTTGAGAGATCCGGAAGATCGGCGTAAATGCCGTAACCCGGACCAAGGTTTTGATTGACACCTCTTAAATACACATAAAATACTCCGCCGAAATGCGATTCATACTGGTAACCTGGCATACGCCTCTGCAGATAAAAATGCAGGGCCAGGCAGTAAATATGATATTGCAGAAAGTAAAAGCTGGAAAGGATTGACTCGGCTAATTTATCCTGGCGGTAGTGTTCAATGCCGCTACCAAGATAATTTGATTTCCAGTCCACAAGATAGAATTTGCCTTGAAATGTAAAGACAAGGTCGATAAATCCCCTCATATAGCCAGTAACAGGAGAAAAGGCGAGCCGGTTTAGTTGCTGGTCCATGCGCATTGCTGATGCAACCGATGATCCATGCGGGTCTTTGGGAGAGAAAATACCTTTTAAGGTTTCCTTGTTTATTCGGGATAGGGGAAAGTAGAATTCCAGTTCATGCAGACAATCTGAACGGGGTATGTTGGAGAATTTCAGGTCAGGGATACCGTTATGCAGCTTAACATTGCCAAGGTTTGCAAGCAGTTCAGCAATGACTGGATACCAACTTGTTTCAAAGCCAAAGTGCTGCAGTTTTTCATAAATGAGATGTGCTGACAGCGGATACTCATTGGCGAAGTCAGCCTGCTCCAGGAGCTCATGCCAAAATGTCCCGGGGCGTGCACCATGAGGAAAGGAGAAGATGTCAGGGCTACTTTTTCCCGGCTCCGCATGGTTCGCAGAGATGGGGGGGGGTGCATGAATTTCATCCCGGTCCAAAACTCTATCCAGGAGGGTTTGTCTGCTATCTGTTATGGTTGTTCTGTTGGCAGTCAGGGAGGAGAAACTGCTTATTTTCCAATCAGAATAAATGGCACCGTTAAATTTTCGATACCGGAGCGGCATGGAACCCTCTTCATTATCCTGCAAGGCGTTCGCCGGCAACTCTTCAGTTGTTGATATCCTGATCGTGCCTGCAGCTGCAGCGGTCAGGTCTTGCAGGTCAGCAAGTATTTCATGATCTGACAACCCCGGAAATCTGGCGGCAACTTTCTGCATAAGGGTGTTTGCACTTTCGCAGGCAGGAGCGGAGCTTGCATTTTCAATTTGGCCCTGATGCAGGAGATAGGCTGGCGCAGATGTTTCAGCACCATTGATAGGCCCCCAGACAAGGTAACAGCGGTGCACAGCCCTAGTGAGAGCGACATAGAGCAACCTGAGATTTTCGGCCATTTCCTCTTGCTGGGCTCTCTGCAGATGCTTTTCCAGTTCGGGCGATCCAGCGTCAAAAATAAGCACTGATTTTTTGCCCGGTTTCTGCAGGTGGAAAAGGCAGCCACTCTTGGCCTTTGATCTTAAGCCTTCCCAGGTAAATGGGCAGAAGACCACAGGGTATTCTAAGCCTTTTGCCTTATGAATGGTCACGATTTTCACCCGGTCTTCGTCGCTTTCGAGGCGCAGCTGGTGCTCAATGTTTTCTGCCTGGTCACGTGCCAGCCGTTCATGCAGATACCCCAGGAGGCCTGTCATATTAAGCCCTTGATTGACAGCCTCCTGGTGGAGTATTTCTGCCAGGTGTAAAATATTGGTCAGGATGCGTTCCCCGTTTTCTGCGGCAAGCATTCTTTGCCTCACCCGGTTTTCCCGAATAACTGCCCAAAACATCTGGATAAAGCCATAACGGTTCCATAACTCATGATATGTTCTGAATTTTGTCAGCCAGGATTCAATAATTTTCTCATTATCCGGACAGTGAACCTGGAGGAGGTTTATAGCATTTCCATGCAGACCGATGAAACGGGTCAGGAGGCCTGATTTTATCCTGCGGATATTGTTGGGTGCCGCAATTGCGCGCAGCAGGAGCGATAATTCCTTAGCCTCTGCTGAAGCAAACAAGTCGTCGCCGCTGTGCAATACGCTGGGGATATGCAATGCGGTCAGAGCCTGCTGCATTTTCCTGGCTTCAGTGTTTGTGCGGACCAGGACAGCAATATCCCCGGGCAAAAGTTTTCTGTCTTTGATGCGGGCCCTGTTTTCCGAAGCAAGATTGAGCAGTCTGCAGACTTCTGCTCCCACCCGGGATATGATGCGGCTGCGGGCTGTGTTTTTTGAAATCCGTGAATTTTTTCTGGGTGAAGCGGGATTATCATCTCCGGATTCAAATATTCTATCAAGATAGCATAGAATAAAAGGTTCCTCCTGCTTGCCATCCATGGTGAGGTATTCCTGATCCGGTTTGGGTGCAGCCAATACCGGTTGAAATGATATTGCATCAAAGATGAACGGTTTTTGAGCTCTGCCGAAAATGGTATTGACAGCCTTTACAAGCTCCGGTGTGGAACGATGGTTGACCCCAAGGGTGTGATGGGCAAGGGGTGAATCGTCAGCTGCATCTATATAAGTAAAAACATCTGCGCCGCGAAAACTGTAAATTGCCTGCTTGGGATCTCCGATCAGAAAAAGCAGGGAGTGCTCATCGTAAATTTTTTTGAAGATATCAAACTGCAGTGGATCGGTATCCTGGAATTCGTCGATGAGGACAGCTGGGTATTTCTGGGCTACAGTGCGTGCAAACGAAGCCCCACCGGGTCCTGCAAGAGCTTCGTGGAATTTTTGCAGCAGATCGTCAAATGAAAATACATTGTCGCGTGCCTTCCGCCGGGATAATTCATACCGGAATGAGTCGAGCAGTCTTTTTTTAAGAGCAAGCAGGCATCGGTCATACTGGGAGTGCAGGTTATTCCTGGCCAGTATAAGATTTTCGCAAAGTTCGTAAAATGGCAGAATTTTAGGGGTTGCTTTTGCTTTTGTAGCAGAAGTTATTCTGCTGCTGGTAAGCTGGACAAACCTGTCGAAAAGATATGGAGATGGAAGGCAGACCGACGCCATTTCATCCATATGGCTGAGTATGACATGCATGGCTGCCTTTTTATATTTATTGCGGTTGAGCAGAGGAGACTGGAACAAGTCATGCCTGACTTCATCACGGGCTCCGGCCCATTCCTGGCATACAGTTGTATAAGACGAAATATATTCAGCTTCAGTGTCGGAGAGATGATTGCAGCCTGGTGCAAATTCAATATCAGGGATAAATCGTATAAAGGGGTGGGGGATAAAAGGGCCGAGAAAATCACGCAGCACATCGGGGGTGAGTTTGATGGCAGCATATTGGCTGAAAAGTTCGGAACTGTGCGAGAAATTCTGGCGCCAGAAGTCTTCAACAATTTCCTTGATGATATGTGAGTCATCCGCAATAAGCTCTGTATCAAAAAGAGTGTTGCTTTCAAAGCTGTTTTCAAGAAGCATGCGCTGGCAGAAACCATGAATGGTATAGATGGCAGCTGCATCGAAACTTCGTAATGCTTCGGAGAGACGCTGTGCTGCTTCCTGGTAATCTTTGATGCTGCCAATATACTCCTGCAGAAATTCATCATCGCCTGGGGAGGAGATTACAGCCTCAAGTGCCTGGCGCAGTTTTTGTCTTATGCGGTCGCGCAGGTCTTCTGTAGCAGCTTCCGTATAGGTGACAACAAGTATCTGTTCAATGGTCAGATTCTTTTCTAGGAGGAGCCGCAGTACCAAGCCACAGATTGTATAGGTCTTGCCAGTACCTGCACTTGCATCGATGAGATTAAAGCCTTCAAGGGGATTTCGGACAAGATCAAAAATGTTTGGCCGGATGGGCTGGCAGGTGTTTTGGACCATAATAAATGCAATAAGGGGTTTTAAATTGACTCGATGTAACTTATACGCCAGGAGGCCATGGTGCTGCAACCCCAAAACCGAAACTGAATTCAAAGGGCATAAAAAAACGGCTCTTCATACAAAGAGCCGTTTTAAAAATTAAAAATGGTAAAAAAGGAAAAAACAATCTAGTCAACATTAATGGTGATCTGCTTGGGTCTTTTTTCCTCTGGTTTGGGGATTTCTATCCTGAGAATTCCATCCTTGAAATTTGCAGTAATTTTCCCCGGGTCCACTGCTGTAGGAAGTGTAAAAGATCTTTCAAATGTCCCGAAGCAGCGTTCCATCCTGTAATAGTTTTCTTTTGTAATCTCTGCCTCGGCCTTGCGCTCTCCTTTGAGGGTGAGGATGTTTTCCTTTACATCGAGTGTTATGTCTTCCTTTGTGACCCCGGGCAGTTCTGCATTGATTATGATTGCCTTTTCTGAATCATAAATATCTACAATCGGCCTCCAGTCGCATTTGCTTACTTCGTCATTATAATCTTTGGACCTGTTGGCCGCCTCGTCAAAAACGCGGTTGATACGGTCCTGTAAAGTGGTCATGTTCCTGAATGGATCCCAGCGTACAATTGTCATGATAAAGCCTCCTTCTATCTATTTGTTAACACTAGTAAAGTTTACAGAAGATCCTTTGTTTGTTCAAAAAAATAAGCATTGATTGTACCGTGTCAAGAGCGGGAGAAAATGCTAGAATTTACAAGCAAATTTTGACTCTTTTTTCTATTTGTACTAAATTGAAACGTTGCTTCAGAAATTTGAATGATTATAAGAACAGAATAAGGCAGAAGTGTTTCGCTTTGAGAAGAAATTAAATTTCCCGTGCGACTAAAAATTTTAAGTGCCCTCATGGTAGCTAATAAGTTATGAAACCGAATCGTCTTCAATATCTATTAACCAAACTGGATTTACGTTTTATGAAAATATTCAAGAGTGGAATTTTTTTGTTAGTAACCTGCTGTTTTGTATGGAGCCTGCCTGCTGCTCTTTATGCGCAGTCAGAGCCTCAGTCGGCAAAATCTTCATATACTGTTCTGTCACCCACAAAAGAGCAGATGATTATAAATGATAATATTGTAGATCATCTAAAGAATCGTCATTATTTGAAAGTTCGTCTTGATGACCGGATGTCCTCCAAAATTCTGCACCGCTTTCTTAATGACCTGGATCCGAGTCACAGTTACTTTTATAACAGTGATATAAAGGAGTTTGAGACAAAGTACAGTTTTAAGCTCGATGATGCCTTGAATAAGGGCGATCTTGAACCCGCATTTGAGATTTTTAACAGATATCAGCAGCGTATTATTGAGCGGCTTACTTACCTGATTGATCGTCTTCAGCAGGGCTTTGAAAGTATGAACTTCGAGATCGAAGAAACATTGCAAATTGACCGCAAAGACATGCCATGGCCGGAATCAGAGGCCGAAATGCAGGAATTGTGGCGGAAACGGCTGAAAAGTAATGTCTTAAGTCTCAAGCTTGCTGACAAGTCACTTGAGGAAATACAGGCAATACTGCTGAAACGCTTTCAGAATCAGCTGAACCGCGTCCAGCAGAACAGCAGTGACGATGCGTTTGAATATTATATAAACGCTTTGGCGCTTTCAACAGATCCGCATACCCAGTATTTTTCACCACACCGGACCGAAAATTTTAACATTAATATGAGTTTGTCTCTGGAAGGCATTGGTGCTGTCCTGCAAAGTGAGGATGAATATACGAAGATTGTACGTTTAATACCGGGCGGCCCAGCAGAGCGCTCAAAATTGTTGAAGGCGACTGATCGTATCATCGGTGTAGGCCAGGGATCTGATGGCGAGATGCTGGACATCGTTGGTTGGCGTCTAGACGAGGTGGTGGATAAAATTAGAGGTCCCAAAGGAACTATTGTGCGTCTTGAAATCATTCCTGCAGATGCGGCAGATTCACATCAGACAAAAATTGTCAGTATAACACGGGACAAGGTTAAATTAGAGGAACAGGCCGCCAAGAAACAGATCATTGAGGTGAAGCGGGATGCCAAAACCTACAAAATAGGGATCATTGATATCCCCACATTTTATGCGGACTTCAAGGGCATGAATGCCGGAAACCCGGATTACAAGAGCACTACAAAGGATGTGCAGAATCTGCTCTTAGAATTGCAGGAAGAAGGAATTGCTGGGCTTATTGTTGATCTGCGTGATAATGGCGGCGGGTCATTGCAGGAGGCCAACAGCCTGACCGGGCTTTTCATAGGTCTGGGCCCGACAGTTCAGGTTCGTAATGCCAGTGGAAGAATAGACATCATCAGAGATCATGATCCACAATTGGTCTATTCGGGTCCGCTTGTAGTTCTAGTCAACCGGATGAGCGCTTCTGCTTCGGAGATTTTTGCGGGAGCCATTCAGGATTATAACCGGGGGATTATTATTGGCGAGGAAACATTTGGTAAAGGTACGGTTCAATCCTTGCTGCCGCTCCCCAAGGGGCAACTGAAGGCAACCACGGCAAAATATTACCGCATTTCAGGTAAGAGCACGCAAAATAAGGGTGTTGTGCCTGATCTCTACTACCCGAGTTTTTACAGCTTACATGATATCGGGGAAAGCTCCCTGCCTGAAGCGCTGCCCTGGGATAAGATAAACTCCATTCCCTACCAGACATACTACAAAATTGAAGATATTCTTCCAGGGCTTGAAACTCTGCATAGTGCCCGAAATACGACCAGTCAGGATTATCAGTATGTTCTGGAGAGGCGTGAGCGTAATGAAATGATGACTAATAAAAAGGAGATTTCCTTATCCGAGATAACAAGAAAGAATGAACTGGAGGAAGCAGATAGCTGGCGCTTGGAGTTGGAAAATGCTCTTCGTCTGTCAAAGGGCGAGGCTCCCCTGGAGAAAATTTCAGATTTAAAAGAGGATGAGGATGAGGTTCTCCACAATGCAACGGTAGACGTAAAAGACCCGGTAGTGATTGAGGCTGGGGAAACAATGGTCGATTTTATTAAGTTGCTTGAACAGAAAACAGCTTCCCGCTAAAGTAATTATATTGGTCTAGCGTCATGATAAATTTATTTGTTTAAGCTGCATTCCACGCAGTAGCTCACGCAGTATCTTCCCGGACACATTTCTCGCTGCTGCAGTCCATACGTGGGTAGCATTGATTTTTAATGATGGTCTCTGGAGCACTTTCCAGGTCCTTTTCATGCGGAACAATTGCTACACAACACGGCCGAGATCTTAAAAATCACCGACCGGTTCCTGTTAAAACAACATAATCAATCCCTCATTAAGACTTGACAAGGGCTTATCTTGTTTGATAATGAAACTCCATTCATTTATTTTTGGAAAAGATATTCGAATGGTAACTTAATATTCCTGCAGGAGAAAGGGGTGGTAAAAATGATGGGAAAGAAAGAGTTTTATCTGTTTGGTATTGTATGTTTGGCGGTCATAAGTGCCCTCATGTTGACGGTTTTTGCCCATGAGGTTAAAGCGGAACGGGTTACGCTTGAAGTGGCAGACTGCGTGAAATGCCACCAGGATGAACCGGCAACAATAGCCAGCAATGGAGGCAAGCACCAGACTGCTGTAACCTGCCTGGATTGCCATCAGGAGCATCCTCCATGGGGAGAGAACGTCATTCCCCAATGCTCCATGTGCCACGAAGGCAGGTCTCATTTCGAACTGGAAAACTGCTTATCCTGTCACTCGAACCCGCATGAACCGCTGGCCCTGAACCTTGCCGGTGATATTAAAGAGCCGTGCCTTACCTGTCATGAGGGCCCGGGGCAGGATTTCGCCAATTATAAGAGTGCCCATGCTGAGCAGTCCTGTACTTTCTGCCATGAAGTGCATGGCCAGATCCCCGATTGTTCTAAGTGCCATGAGCCCCATGCCCAGGGCCAGGTAACCAGTGATTGCCTTGGCTGCCACCCGGCACATCATCCATTGCAGATTAATTATGCCATGACCACACCTCGAGCTGCCTGTGTCCCATGTCATGAAGAGGTTGGGGCCCAGATGGAAAAAACAACGACAAAGCACCAGACCTTTACCTGCGCCTTCTGCCACCGTGGACAGCATCCGAATGTCCCCCAGTGCCAGACCTGTCACGGTGAACCCCATTCACCGGTCATGCATCAGAAAATGCCCAATTGCCTTGACTGTCATATGGATCCGCATTTCCTGGTCAAGTAGATCTGTAGCCTATAAAAAAGCAGGAGAGCACCGGTTTCGGCTCTCTCCTGCTTTTTTTGTTTAATGAATAAAAGTATAAATGATAATAAGAGGTAAAGCATGAACAACACAAAAAACAACAGTCTTATTTTGTCAGGAGGAAGTATTCTGACAGTATTCGCTCTCTGTGTTTTTGTTTTCTGTCAATCTGCAGCAGCAGAAACTATTGAAGGCAGCGTATATAATGTCGAGGTGCAGCCCCTCACCCTGGAGGAATGTGCCCGCTGCCACTCGACGCATTACAACTGGCTCAGAAATAACGGTGAACGGCACCAGAAAGTTGCCTGCACGGAATGCCATGAAGTATTTCATGCTTACAACCCGCTGCGGAACAATTATGCGGACATCATGCCTAAGTGCAGCAGCTGCCATGAAATACCTCACGGTTCCGCAGAACCATTGACCAAGTGTCTAGAATGTCATACCAACCCGCATCAGCCGCTGGTATCAATCCCTGCTCCTGCCAAGCTTGAAGGACGCTGCCAGCTCTGTCATTCCGGGGTTGCTGACAGCCTGCAGGCTGAGATCAGCAAGCATACAGAACAGGAATGCTCTTCCTGCCATTCAGATAAACACGGGCGTATACCCCTGTGCGCTGAATGCCATGAAAATCACAGCCCCTTGGCAACATTGGAAACACCTGACTGCCTGGCCTGCCATCCTGTGCACACCCCGCTTAAGATATCCTATCCTGTTACCCAGGCTAAGGAGGTCTGTGCCGGTTGTCATGACCAGGCATACCGGTTGTTGCAGGAGCACCAGACAAAACATTCTGCCCTGACTTGCGCCAAGTGTCATCCTGCCCATGGTCAGCTGCCTGCCTGTCAGGATTGCCATGGAAAGCCACACAGTGACGTAATTCATCAAAAGTTTACACAATGCGGTGACTGTCATGGCATAGCACATGATGTCATCGCCAGCCCATAAGGTTGTTAAGCGAACAATTAACCCTTGCAGCGATATGTGGTTTTAAGGGTGGACCTTCGGCAGTTATAACATGAAAAACCGGGCTGCAGACAAGCAGCCCGGTTTAAGGATGATGATTTTGCTCTAGAAATTATTGCTTTTGTATGGCTTTGTCCATTTCTTCCACCCTGTCATCGCCTATGTTTTGGGTGGTCCGGGCCTTATCAATGGGTGTGCGGATTTTTTTGACTGCTGTCTCTGCTGCCTGGTCAGTCATTTTCTCAATTCTGCCTTTTTCCTCTGCCTGTTGCTCGTCTTTTTTTGAACATGCTGCCGGCAGTACAAGCAGAAAACTAAAAGCTGCAGCACCGAGAAAATGATAAAAGAGATTCTTTTTCATACTATTTCCTTCTCATGATTTAATCCTTGCAGCCATAACAGTCACTCCACAGTAATAGCAGATCAATGAGTCAGTGTACCGTTGTCTTAATGGCTGTTATCTCCTGGGGCATCTTGTCAGCATAACGATAGAATTGCATAAAACGGCTGACCTCGGGTAACTCCTGGTCTTTTTCCAGATCCTTGACAAAGGGATAGGAAACAGCTGTGAAAAGGAGCCTTGCTGTCACGGTAAAGGGGCCGTTGTGTCCTGAAGTATCTATGCTGTAAGAAATCTGGTCTAAGCCCCCTGCAAAATTTTCATCAGAAACAGCCCTGCCGAAAACCCCGATTTCAGGGGGGGCGGCCGATTTGTTAAAACCCTTGGGGAGCAGCCTGTTATCCTTGGCAAATTTTGCGGCACGCAGGAGGGTATAGGTTACTTCATTGTCCGTGTTGAGCATAATGCCCTCATAGATTTGGACCTGGTCCGGCTGGGTAATTTTGTCATAATGCGGCTCAAAGCTCATGATATCATAATCTGCAGCATTACCCTCGATTCGTCCATCCGAAAGGGGTTTGCCTGATTCAAAAATTACCTGGCCATTACTATCTGTGACAGTGAGGTGTATCCACGTCCGCCTGGTTGGAATACCGGTGGGGAATTTATGCCCGGCTATATTGTTCACTTGCAGCACCAGAGATACTTCATTATTAAAGTATTGCAGTTCGGCCAGGGATAATCGGGCCGTTGTCCGCTGCAGTTGCAGCATTGTACGCTCCCTGGTATCCTCAAGTTTTTCAGTCGAGGCAGCAAGCCCGAGATCGGCAATATTTTCTTGCAGGATATTAAGCATGAATACATTGCCACCTACAAAATGATGCTGGGAAAAGTGATCTTTGGGCTCGGCTTTTGGAGGGGTCCAGTGGGCAATATATACACCACCTTCCTCTGAGTGCGGCATATGGCACTCCTGGCAGATCTTTCCCGTTCCCGGATTTTCGCTAATGTCATAGCGCTTCCCAGAATTCACGCCGTATTCACTGTGTTTCCACTCCAGATAGGCCACCTGTTCAGGAAATTCACCTGCCACGTATCCCTGTTCATCAACATAAGGGGTAAACAGTGTGTGGCAGGTGGCGCAAAGAGCCGAATCATTTGTGTGCGGGCCATATTCCGGTGTATAGCCTACACTTTTCTGCATCACCTCCTGCAGAGGGTTTTCATATGGTCCGAAAATTTCCCTCTCAGGTCCTTTCTTGCTGGTATCAACAACAAATTTGCCACTGAAGCTTTTTGTCTGACCCAGGTTGTCATCCCGTATCTGGTGACAGAGAGAACAGGAAACTCCGTCCATGGCTGCGGCATAAAGATCATGCTGTGGGCTCAAAAACCCGTCATCCAGTATCAGCTGCTCTTCTCCCGCTTTATAAGCCTGGGTCCAGGCCATCGGCATATGGCAGGTAGCACATTTTATCTCTATAACCTTTTTAAGTGCAGGATTTCGCTTGACCTCGGAGCTCACTTTTGCCTGCCAAAGAGGATCCTTGGCCGCGTTGGCCATCATGGTCGAGCGCCAGTGTCCTGAAATGGACATATCTGTACCGTTTTTATCAGTCAAAAGTTCATGGCAGACAGCACAGCGGGATGAGCCGACAAAATTTTCCGTTTCAAAGATTGCCATCCCTCCTCCGGGCCGGGGATTGTTATTTTCCGGTCTCGTGTAATAATTGGTGACATCAACTACGTTAACAGGAGCCCCTGTCATCTTGGTACTAATCGGGACAGGGGCTGATTCACCTGAAGCTTCTGATGCAGGTCTGGTTCCGGCAGCGCAGGAGACAAACAGGCATGCAATTATGCAGAGCAAGAGTAGGTTTTTGAAACGTGCAAAAACTTTTTGTCTGAATACATCTCTTGTGGACATTGATCCGCTCCTTTATTGGCCAATAATTCTTGCTGATTTTATAATTTATTATAAAACTGCAGATTTTCTCTGAAATGCAATTATTTGTCAATCACCCTTTGATTTTCGCAAGCATTTTAGTGGCCGGTTAACACTTTATATTTAATTAGAAAAACAGCATGCCTTATGTGACAGCAAGCATACCATGATGTCCTGTGTAGTTTCGCCGATTTTTTTGAGGATGCGATATGATGCTGAGCGGGGGGCAAAAAGATTAATCCTTTTGGTGGGTAATGGTCTCTTGAAAGAATTTTAGAAAAATGAGCCTATGGAGAATAATTTGGCAATGAAACAGTAAACCGGCAACCGCAACTGTCGGTGAAGTTATTGAAGTGCGCGCCCCCCTATTGCCATGGTCAGCGCGCACTTTCATTATAACGACCGGATCATATATGATACCGGTTTTTTGCCTGCGGCGGGAGGCGCTGTTCTGCCGGCAGAAACAAGAATTGCTTCCCGGGAATTATTTCCCCTTACCCTTTCCAGCAGTAGCTTTCTTTGCTACTGCTTTTTTCGGAGCCGCTTTTGTTGCAGGTTTCTTTGCTGCTGCTTTTTTCGGAGCCGCTTTTGCTGCAGGTTTCTTTGCTGCTGCTTTTTTCGGAGCCGCTTTTGCTGCGGTTTTCTTGGCTGCGGCTTTTTTCGGAGCTGCTTTTGCAGTGGTTTTCTTGGCTGCGGCTTTTTTCGGAGCTGCTTTTGCTGCGGTTTTCTTGGCTGCGGCTTTTTTCGGAGCTGCCTTAGCAGTGGTTTTTTTGGCTGCCGCTTTTTTCGGAGCCGCTTTTGCTGCAGGTTTCTTTGCTGTCGCCATTGTTCTCATCTCCTCTTTTATGAATAGGTCGGTTGACAGATAGCGTTCCCCGGTAGAAGGCAGAACCACCACGATCTGCTTTCCTTCGTTTTCCGGCCGGAGTGCTAACTGCATTGCTGCCCATACTGCTGCACCTGATGATATCCCACAGAGAATACCTTCCAGCTTGGCCACCTGCCTGGCTGTTTCAAAGGCATTCTCATTTGTGACTGTAACGACTTCGTCAATAATTGCGGTATTCAGAACATCGGGAATAAAACCGGCGCCGATACCCTGGATTTTATGCGGGCCAGGTTTGCCGCCTGAAAGGATGGGCGAATCTGCCGGTTCAACTGCCACTGCCTTAAAAGAGGGCTTGCGGGACTTGATGACTTCTGAAACTCCGGTAATGGTACCCCCGGTGCCGACACCTGCTATAAAGATGTCAACCTGGCCTCCGGTATCTGACCAGATTTCTTCTGCTGTAGTCCTGCGGTGTATCTCGGGATTGGCTGGATTGGCAAACTGGTTCGGCATGTAAGCCTTGGGGTTGTGAGCCAGTATATCCTGGGCTTTTGCTATGGCGCCTTTCATGCCTTCTGGGCCTGGGGTGAGAAAAAGTTCAGCGCCAAGGTGCCTTAAAAGAGCCCTGCGTTCAAGGCTCATGGTCTCGGGCATGGTGAGGATCAAGCGGTATTTTTTGGCAGCGCAGACAAAAGCCAAGGCTATGCCGGTATTCCCGCTCGTTGGTTCAACAATGGTGGTGTGGGGATCGATAAGACCCTGGTTCTCCGCAGCTTCGATCATGGAGACCCCGATGCGGTCCTTCACGCTGGCTAGAGGATTCTGGAATTCGAGCTTGGCAAGGATGGTTGCTTTCAAGCCTTTTGTGATCCTGTTGAGCCGGACCAGAGGGGTGTTGCCAACAACCTGCGAAATATCCGCATTAATCCGGTCCATGATCATTTCCCCTTTCGCAGCATTTTCTTCCTGCCGTTGCCGGCATAAATTAGTTCAGGGCGCTTGAGAAGGACCTTGGTATCAGGCGGCACACTCTCTGTTATCCAGATGTTCCCGCCTATTACCGACCGTGCACCTATGACGGTCTCTCCTCCCAAAACTGTTGTATTAGAATATATTATTACATCATCTTCAATAGTTGGATGTCTTTTTTTGTATCTAAATTGATCCCCGGCATCTTTGGGCAACGACAAGGCTCCCAGGGTAACTCCCTGGTAAAGCCTGACGTGGTGCCCTATTTCAGTAGTTTCTCCTATCACAACTCCCGTGCCGTGGTCAATAAAAAAACTTTCACCGATGGAAGCACCTGGGTGGATATCAATGCCTGTTAGGCTGTGGGCATGCTCTGTCATAATGCGCGGAATAACAGGAACCTTGTATTTATGGAGCAGGTTGGCCAGCCTGTAAATGGAGATTGCCATAAGTCCAGGGTAGCTGAAAATTATCTCGTCATAGCCTTTGGCTGCTGGATCACCTTCATAAGCAGCCCGGATATCTGTGTCCAGCAGTTTTTTGATTGCCGGCAATTCCTGCACAATCTTCAGGGCAATTTCATGGCCCTGTTCCGAACACTTGGTGCAGGGCAGGTCGAGCCGGAAGCAGTCATGCTGGAAGGCGGAGATTATCTGGCGGGAAAGGTTTTCCAGAAAACATGTGGTTTCCTGGCCCAGGTAGTACTCAAGGTTGGCCTGGGCCAGAGTAGACTGGGTAAAATATCCGGGAAACAGGATGCGCCTGGCCTGGTGGATCAGTTGCACCACTGATTCATAAGACGGGATCGGGATGGGTTCAACATGGCTGAATGAGTTCTTGTCATCCAGCAGTTTCATCAACTTCCTGACCACGGCAGGGATCTTTTCATAGAGCGGTGTGGCAGGCTCAATGGCTGTATCACACTGGTGGTAGGTATCGAGAAATTTAGTATTTTTTTTCTTTTTCATTTTTTGCCCCCTTTGCCGATAAGGAAAATTCCATAGGTGGCGCGCCAGTCCTGCAGAAAACTTACAATATGCCCCTGGGTATCGTGATGATTTGTATTGATAGCCACCTCTTTGAGGACTTTACAGCCCTGGTCCCGGGTGAATTTTCGGAAATCTTTCAATGTAATGACCCTGATATTCGGGGTATTGTACCATTCATAGGGAAGTTGTTCATTTTTCGGGGCCATTCCAGTCAACAGCACCTGCACCCTTATGGACCAGTGGCTGAAGTTGGGGAAGCTGACGATCACCTTCCTGCCAATCACAAGCAGCGATTTCAGTAATCTTTCAGGATAGTAGACCTGTTGCAGCGTTTGGCTCAGAATGACATAATCAAAGGTGTCCTCCTGGTAATCAAGCACCTCTTCATTGATATCGCCCTGCAGCACGGAAAGGCCCTTGGCAATGCACAGGGCAACCTTGGATTCCCGGTTTTCTATGCCGGTGCCCGTAACACCTTTATTCTGTTTGAGATAGAGCAGCAGGTCGCCTTCGCCGCAGCCGAGATCCAATACCCTGGAACCAGGTTTGATCCAGGATGCAATGACCTGCAGATCAAAACGTTTGAGCCCCCCGGACTGTTTTTGTATAGTTTGTTTCATTTTGTATAATGACAAGAACTAATTACGACATTCAGCGGTATAAATAAACTATTATTTCAGCAATTCGATAAAATTGCGTTCCAAAAAGCCATTTATAAGTGTGGATAAACGTTCATTGTAAAGCAGAAAGGCGTCATGCCCCCATTCTGCTTCAATTTCACAGAAACTTACATCAAGGTTGTTTTTTTTCATGGCTTTGACCATGGCCCTGGACTGGTAAGTCGGATAGAGCCAGTCCGAGGTAAAAGAGATGACCAGGAATCTGGCCCTGGCTTTGGCAAACGCTTCAGCCTCAGAGCCGTTGCCATGCTGCCGGCGCAGATCAAAATAATCAGCCGCCTTGGTGATATAAAGAAATGAATTGGCATCAAAACGGTCAACAAATTTCTGCCCCTGGTAGCGCAGGTAGCTTTCCACCTGGAAATCCGCGTCAAAGTTGAAGGAGAAATCGTTCTTGTTCTGCAAACGTCTGCCGAACTTACGGCGCATTGCTTCATCAGAAAGATAGGTCACGTGACCTACCATTCTGGCCAGGGCCAGACCGAGGTTTGGTTTAGCGGAACCGTAGTATTTTCCCTTGTTCCAGTTGGGATCTGCCATGATGGCCTGACGCGCCACTTCGTTAAAGGCAATGGCCAGGGCGGAATGCCGGGTGGTTGTGGCAAGCGGTATAGCGGAAACGACCATGTCAGGATAGCGCACCGCCCACTCGAGGACCTGCATACCACCGATCGAGCCGCCGATTACGCAGAGGATTTTTTCGATACCGAGATGATCAAGCAATGCTTTCTGGGCCCTAACCATGTCGCCGATGGTGACCACAGGAAAATCAAAGCCGTATGGATTGCCGGTGCCGGGATTTATTGAGGCTGGCCCGGTAGACCCCATACAGCTGCCGATGATGTTGGAACAGATGACAAAATATTTTTCCGTATCAATGCCTTTGCCCGGGCCAACCATGATCTCCCACCAACCGGGCTTTTGATCCTCTTCAGAATAATAGCCAGCCACATGCGAATCACCTGAAAGGGCATGCAGAATGAGGATGACATTGGATTTCTCCTCGTTAAGTGAGCCGAGCGTCTCGTAGGCAATGGTGATTGGTCCCAGGCGGGCATTACTCTCCAGGATCATGGTGTCTGGGGGCTCTGCAAAGGTGAAATATTTTTTTTCAACCAGCCCGACAGAAACTCCTTCCTTATCATGTTCTATATATTCACTCATTGTCTTAAAAGTCTGCAGCTTTTAATAATTGAAAATTTGAAAAACTGAACATTGAAAATTTGCGGTAAAAATTTTCTTATTTTTTTCTGTCAAATACGAAACTATTTGCATTTTAATCATCAATCTTCAATTTTCATTATTCAATTGATTTCATCTATGAAATATATAAATCTCAGTCTACTGTCAAAAAGACAAAAGACCACAATTTATTGTTTTGGAAAAGCAGGAAGCTGACTGCTGATAGCTGTAAACTGACGGCTATAGATTATCCAGGGACTGTCCCAGATCATCACATATATCCTCAACGGCCTCTATGCCGACGGACAACCGCAGCAGGTCAGGATGGATCGACAGTTTCTGCCGTGTCGGCTCATCAAAGGCAAGATACTGAGAAGAGTAGGGGTGGATGATCAGGGTTTTGCAGTCGCCAAGATTTGCCAGGTGGTAGATCATTTTCAGGTTGTTGATGAACCTGAAACTGGTTTCCTGGTCCCCGAGCCCGAAAGCCATAAGACCGCAAAATCCTTTGTCCCCAAACTGTTTTTTTGCCGTTTCGTGGGCAGGGCTGTCTTCAAGACCTGGATAGTTGAGCCAGGAAAGTTCTTTGCGCCCCTGCAGGTATTTGGCTACAGCCATGGCGTTCTGCATATGTCTTTCCATACGCAATGCCAGGGTGTCAAGCCCGATCATGGTCAGATAGGAATGAAGAGGGGCCTGGGTAGTGCCGAAATTGATATGGTGTTCGCGCCAGACCTTGTCCAGGAAGGCAAGAGGCCCTTTGCGGTCAATAAACGGTTTGAGGTCAGGAAATCGTCCTGAATCAGCCCAGGGGAAGTTGCCACTGTCAATAACAACTCCGCCTGCTGCGTCACCATGGCCACTAAGGTATTTTGTGGTTGAATGGATCACCACGTCGGCTCCCAGCTCTATTGGACGGCAAAGGTAGGGTGTTGCCATGGTGTTGTCAACCATCAGGGGCAAACCATGCCGGTGCGCTATATCGGAAGCAGCTGCAAGATCAGGAACATCCATTTTGGGGTTGCCGATGGTTTCCAGCCAGATAAACCTGGTCTTGTCATTGATCGCATTTTCAATGGCTGCCATATCTGTTGATTCCACAAACCGGGCAGTAATATTGTATTTTTTGAAAATGTTAGCAAAAAGTACATAACTTGACATGAATAGGGAGTTTCCCGTAACAAACTCATCGCCTGCACGCAGCAGGGCAAGGCAGGCGTTGGTGATGGCAGCCATGCCTGAAGACATGACAACCGCACCCCGGCCCCCTTCGAGCGCACTCAGTTTCTCTTCTAACACGCGATTTGTCGGGTTGGTCAAACGCATGTAAATATGATCAGTGGTCTTGCCGCCAAATGTCTGGCTGAGATTTTCGGCAGTGGGGTGGGCATGGGAGGCAGTCTGAAAAATGGGCGGCAGGGTCGAGCCTTCCCATTTTTCCGGGCTTTGTCCGGCATGAATGACCCTGGTGTTGAAATGTTTGTCTTTAAACAGAGCCATGGCAAATAACCTTTTAGTGTTAGTATTAAACGGTTAATAAGAAACAGGCAGGCAGGAATCAGCTCTCGGCAGGCAATCTGGCCATTGAATTAATAACCAGGTAAGTACACAAGGTTAAAACACGCAGAACAAATTATCTGGAGTGTTTATGGGTCGTCGCATGGTTGTTTTCAGTTTTAGAGGTTTGGAGGTAGCTTGCTGAGAGCTGATTCCTGCCTGCCTGTTATCTCTATGGTATTATCCCAATAATGTTTTTAAAACTTCGCATTTTCTGCAGATCTTCATTTTTTCCTGCCAGTTCTGCTGCACTTCGCCTTCACATATGGTGCCATTGATAAACCAGCAGAGTTTCCCAGCCTGGAATTCCCAGGCCGGGCATTGCATTTTCCGCTTGCGCGGACACTTTTTGATGGTCCAGCATGCCTTGGTATTGCTCGTTTCCCCTCTTTTCCTGGCAAGAAGAAAAAAAATCTGGCGCTCCACATGCGCAGGTACTGTTCGCCAGCCCTGTTCGTAACTGTGAACAGCTTTTATTGAAGAGCCTAACAATTCGGCCAGCTGTTTTTGTGTTTTTCCAAGTATTTTGCGGGCGCGCAAAAACTCTTTATCATCCATAGTTGGAGCCCCTCCAGAGATATGCCAATCAAAAACAGTGCCAATGTACCACAATGTGGTACACGATATCAACCAGTAATTTTAAAAAGATAAAAATTTTTTTAGCTCTTTGTTTGTAAGGGTTTGAGGGAATTAATCCTGCATATTTCAGACGTAATGGATTTGCCCGGGAAAGAAAAACTGGTGTGAGCAAGTTAAGAAAACCAGAATAATTTATTGCATAAATTAAACAGAAGAAAAGGCTGAATTTGAACGCTGCAGAGGAGATGCAAATTGAAAAATACCATGTAACAGGGTATATTGTTATTTACTAATATACAGTTATGTGATGCCCAGTTATTTCTTTAAAATAGGAGATAAACATGAAAGTGTTTATAACTGGTGGTACTGGGTTTTTAGGAGCAGCTTTAGCCGCAGGGCTTCTTGCTGAAGGCCATTCTGTGACCATTCTTTCCCGTTCCTCGCAAAACAGGGCTATCAGGCCGGGGTTGGCATATTGCGAAGGGAATCCGACGAAAAACGGGCCCTGGCAGAAAGAGGTCGCCAAACATGATGCCTTGATCAATCTTGCCGGTGCTTCAATTTTCCGCACCTGGAATGCGAAAAACAAGGATGCCATCCGGAGCAGCCGTATTCTCACCACGCGAAATCTGGTTGATGCAATCGGGCAGTCCGAGAAAAACATAACACTGCTCAGTGGCTCTGCCGTTGGGTATTACGGCTTCAGGGGTGACGAGGAGCTTGAGGAGAATTCCTCGCCGGGCGATGATTTTCTGGCCGAGGTTGTCCAAGCCTGGGAGGCCGAGGCATTAAGGGCAGAGCAGTTTGGCGTCAGGGTTGTCCTCTGCCGTATCGGCGTCATATTAGGTAGAGACGGCGGAGCATTGAGTAAAATGCTTACAGTCTTCAAGTGGGGTCTCGGAAGCCCACTCGGCTCCGGGAATCAATGGTTTTCCTGGATTGCCCTGCATGATCTGGTCAATATATTTTTATTCCTCATGGAAAATAAAAAACTCTCAGGTCCGGTCAACTGCACCTCTCCATACCCGGTGACCAACAGGGTGATGACTGAGACCCTGGCCAAGGTGTTGCACAGACCAGCCGTTCTGCCATCGGTTCCTGCCTTTGTCATCAAGGGGGTGTTGGGAGAATTCAGTGATGTTTTTGTCAAGGGGCAGAAAGTCATGCCGCGAAAACTGCTTGATGATGGGTTTGTTTTTGAATTTCCTGAAATTGATGCGGCATTCTCTCACCTCGTTTAACTCTCGTTTGGAGTAAACGGCTATGCCTGACAAACGCTGGGAGACACTGGATATCCATGAGTCTTTCGATTTACTTGCAAGCTCTGAAGCAGGCCTTACAAGTGATGAGGCCCGGAAGAGGCTGGCGGAATTTGGTCTCAACGTCCTGGCCGCTGAAGAGAAGATCAAGATATTCTCTATCCTGCTGCACCAGTTTAAAAGCCCCCTGATCTATGTCCTGCTGGTTGCTGCCGTTGTCACTTTTTTTCTCCATGAATATATAGATATGGCCGTTATCATGGCAGTCGTAATGTTAAACGCTGTCATTGGCTTTATCCAGGAAGTAAAAGCCGAGCAGGGCGTGCGTTCGCTGAAAAAAATGGTACAGGCAAAAGCGCGGGTATTGCGCGACCGGCGTGAAAAAGAACTTCCCGGCAGTCAACTGGTCCCCG
>Ga0209742_10000061_pt1 | contig 59691 bp, 50 predicted proteins | sample DeeMarSeWOR38_10_FD_187462 | JGI IMG/M metagenome (GOLD analysis project Ga0209742, IMG submission 187462) | Marine sediment microbial communities from White Oak River estuary, North Carolina - WOR-3-8_10 (SPAdes) (version 2) | ecosystem: Environmental > Aquatic > Marine > Intertidal zone >...
GGATGGAACGGAGTTGTGGGTAAGTGAGCTGGATGAAAGCGGTTCGATCACTCGTAGCGAAATTATCGCGGGTGGTCAGGAAGAGTCAATTTTCCAACCCGAGTGGTCCCCGGATGGTGTGCTTTATTTCGTCTCCGATCGCACGAATTGGTGGAATTTATATCGCTGGAGGAATGGACGTATCGAAGCGCTCTGCGAAATGGAAGCTGAGTTTGGCTTGCCGCAATGGGTCTTCGGCATGTCGACTTATGCCTTCGAATCACCCGAACGGATCATCTGTACATATAGTCAGCGCGGTATGTCACATCTGGCCAGTCTCGATACTGAGACTCTGGAACTGGAAGAAATCGAAACTCCCTATACCTACATCAGTGGTGTGCGTGCATCCGCTGGTCGCGCCTTATTTCTCGCCGGTTCGCCAATTGATAAGTTGGCGGTCGTCCTGCTCGATCTGGAGACAAAGCTGTTTCAAGTTCTCCGTTACTCGAGCGAGACCAAGATAGATCCGGGGTACACCTCGAGACCGCAAGAGATTGAATTTCCTACCACAGGGGGAAGAACTGCGTATGGTTTCTTCTATCCACCAAGCAATAAAGATTTCAGAGGACCCGAGGGTGAAAAACCTCTTCTCTTGGTGATGAGTCATGGTGGTCCAACCGGGGCAACCACCCCCGTGTACGATGCGGAGATTCAATATTATGCGAGTCGCGGCATTGCAGTGCTCGATGTGAACTATGGTGGCAGCACAGGTTACGGTCGTGCCTTCCGCCAGCGCCTCAACGGGCAATGGGGAGTCGTGGATGTAGAAGACTGTCTGAATGGCGCCCGATATCTAGTAAAGCGTGGTGATGTTGATGGAGATAGGCTGATGATCACTGGCGGCAGCGCGGGTGGGTACACGACGCTCTGCGCGCTGACCTTCCACGATTTGTTCAAGGCTGGCGCCAGCCATTTTGGCATCGGCGACCTGGAACCATTTGTCGGCGATACACACAAATTCGAGTCGCGCTACCTGGATAATTTGGTCGGTCCTTATCCTGAGAAGCGAGATATTTACCGAGAACGCTCTGCGATCAACTACACGGATCAGCTGTCATGTCCGATGATTTTATTCCAGGGTTCGGAGGATAAAATTGTCCCCCCAAACCAATCTCGAAAGATGTACGAAGCAGTGAAAGCCAAGGGGATTCCGGTAGCGTACCTGGAATTTGAAGGTGAACAACATGGTTTTCGTAAAGCTGAGAACATTAAACGCGCCCTCGATGCTGAACTGTATTTCTATGCACAGATTTTTGGATTCGAATTGGCTGATCCGGTTGAGCCTGTATCCATAGCTAACCTGTAAGCTCCCAGATCAAATCCTGCATGCAAGGTAATCTTCAAGTCGCTCGGGATCCTGTCATCCAAAAGTTGGTTCGCTGGGGAAAAGACCATTCATCCGTTCGCGCCATGCTCCTGACAAGTACCCGCGCCATACCTGATGCTCAGCTGGATCTTTTCTCTGATTATGATCTTATTTTGGTGGTTTTGGATGCAGCCCCGTATTACGAAAGTCGAACCTGGTTGGATGAATTTGGGTCCGTCTTGGTTGTCTACCAGGATCCCCTGAAACCGTACTTTGGCTTCGAGAAATTTGCCTACATCACCCAATATGAGCAGGGTCTCAAGATTGATTTCACCATCTGGCAGGTTGAGATCTTGCACCAGGTTGTGCTGGCTTCGATTCTTCCTGATGATTTGGATCTTGGATATTTGGTCTTGCTTGATAAAGATGGTTTGGCTAAGGATCTGAAATCCCCAACCTTCCGGGCTTATAATCCCACTCCACCGGATGACAGATCATTCCAGAGGGTCATTGAGGGATTCTTCCACGAAACAACGTATGTCGCCAAGCTTCTTTGGCGTGATGAACTCCTGCCGGTAAAATACAGTTTGGATAATGTCATGAAACTAAACTATTTGCGCCAGATGTTGGAATGGCAGATCGGACTTGAGCACGACTGGGATGTTAAGTCAGGTGCTTTGGGCAAAGGATTGAAACAGAATTTAAATCCTGAAGTCTGGTCTGAATTAGAAAGCACATACACTGGCGCAGTCCTTGAAGAGAATTGGACTGCATTGTTCACCACAATTGCCATCTTTCGAAAAGTTGCTCTCCAGGTCGGAGAACAACTCGGATATGAATATCCAAATGAGCTGGATGAACGTATGATGAATTATTTGCAGAAGGTGAAGAACTTGGATGCCGGAGCAGAGTCTTTTTTACCAGGAGAAGCTGATGGGTGATGATAAGCATTACAAGGCACTTGAAAGTATGTACCTGGCAGCTCCCATCAACAAGATATTTAATCCTCAAATTACCGTGTCAAGAGAAAGTGCCGAGATAGAGATCCGAGTAAATGAATCCCTGTTTCATTCAGCTGGAGCTGTGCATGGCGCGGTTTACTTTAAATTGTTGGATGATGCAGCATTTTTCGCGGCAAATTCGATTGAATCAGATTTTTTCATGTTGACTGTCTCTTTCAAAACAAATTTAGTAAAACCCATATCGTCAGGCCGCATGAAATCAGTCGGTCATGTCAGCCGTATAATCCGAAACCAGATCATTGCCAAGTCTGTTGTGTATGATAATGATGGCAATGTGATCGGTAGGGGAAGAGGTGTGTTTATCAGAGGAAAACTCCCCCTGGCTGAGGCCTTGGGATACAGTGAGGCGAATAAAGATACCATCAACAAAACGTAACCGACTGACCTTATGAGGAAAGCGATGGAATTTGATGCCGAAGTGAAGTTGAAAATCTATGAAATGACCGCTCGGAATGCGTCGATCCCAAATGCAGCTGAGGTTGCAACTGAGTTAGGTGTTCCGCATAAACTTATTTTGGATTCAATTGAGCGCTTATCTGCCAAACGCCTCTTAGTTCCTGAGCCTGGCGACAGTTCGAGGATCAGAATGGCGCCTCCTTTTTCAGGTATCAAGACAGCCTTCCAGGTTGAGGTCGGAGATAGATCCTATTATGCGAACTGTGTCTGGGATGCATTTGGCATACCAGCAGCCCTCCAAATGGATGGGATTATCTATGCGGTTGATGGTTTTACAGAAGAACCCTTGCAGTTAGAAATTAGCGGAGGTCGCCCCAGAACGTTGGAATATGTCGCTCACTTCGCTGTACCAGCAGCGTTATGGTGGGATGACATTGTGTATACCTGATCAACAATGCTGCTCTTCCGGTCGGAAGATACTGTTATTCAGTGGTGTAAAGCGAATTCCACTCCCGTACGTCCGCTGATAAGCATGGATCAACTTTGGTATTTAGCTGTGAAATGGTATGAAAATCGGATAACAGTTGACTCGCGTCGCCCAGCTCCAGATGAAATGGTTGAGATCTTTTCGAAAATCGGGTTAGATGGTCCTTTCTGGGATCCCAAAGCGGATAAGTGGATCTCGGCCACTTAGATCCTCTTTCCCAGTTTTCCTTCTCCGACCCTACAAATTAAATCTCTTCATTCAACTGCTTGTATCTCCCGCTGCTTCGAAAACTTGAACCGCTTCTCCAGCACTCAAGCTCAGCTGGATATTTTCCCCGATTTCAGGCAAACTTGTATTCGATAGAAAATTAAATTCCAGGGGGATATCCTTGATCGAAATAATAGTCTGGCATAGGTTGCCACGAAAAGTTTTGTCGATCAGTTTTCCCACTAATTCGATCTCTCCACTGCCATCTAGGACGGCGGAATCCGGCCGGAGCAGCAAGGTCACTTGCCCCTCAATAGGCCTTGACATGGGAAAGAATCCGATCTCTGTCTCAATGGTGTTTTTTCCCCCATCCAAAATAGCTTTTCCGGGGATCAGGTTGTTTAAACCGAGAAATTGAGCCACGAACAGAGAAGCTGGCTGACGGTAGATCTCCTCTGGTGGACCAATTTGTTCGATTTGCCCATCCCGCATGAGGACAACCCGATCGGCGATGGCAAAGGCTTCCTCTTGATCGTGGGTGACATAGATCGCCGTTTGACTCAACTGGCGCAGTATCTTACGCAGTTCGATCAGTAATCTTTCTCGCATAGTCCGATCAATAGAACCAAGTGGTTCGTCCAGCATGAGCAGTTGTGGCTTCGGTGCTATTGCTCTGGCAAGGGCTGTCCGTTGCTGCTCACCGCCGGAAAGTGAACTGACATCCCGATCTCCAAATCCTTCAAGTCCAACCAGATTCAAAGTCTCTTCTACCCTGGTGTGAACATCGCTGGTCTTCATTCCGGACATCTTCAAGCCAAAGGCAATATTCTCAAAAACATTCAGATGAGGGAAAAGAACATAATCTTGGAACATCAATCCAAATCCCCTGTGGTGGGGAGGCACATTGTCGATCTTGGTTCCTTTCCAGTACAGGCTTCCATGATCTTGGTGTTCAATTCCTGCGATGATCGCTAAGAGGGTTGATTTCCCACATCCACTCGGTCCGAGCAGCGCAATAATTTCGCTTTCGTAGAGCTCGAACGCGATCCCGCGCAATACTTGATTATCCTCGAAGGATTTATGGATATCAGTGATTGAAAGTACAGAATTGTTTTTCAAATTTTTATTTTCTGAGCTGATAGTCCGTGGTTTTTCATCCAACGATTTAATAGATTAGAATTCGCCGACATCAGCGATGCGCATTCGTTCGATGATCATCAATCCGCCGGCTGTGATCACCATCAAAATTGTGCTTAGGGCCAGCGCCTGACCGTAGTTGGTCGCACCAGGTTGGGAAATGAAACGATAGATCACTAGAGGGATGGTTGGATATTCAGGCCTGGCGATCAAGGCGGTAGCGCCGAATTCTCCCAGGGAGATGGTGAAAGCGAATGCCGCCGCCACAAGTAAAGCGCGCCCGACCAGTGGCAGATCTATGAAACGGATGATATCCTGGGGAGAAGCACCGAGTATCGATGCGGCTTGTCTCAGCCGTGGTTGGATACTGCGTATAGCCGGGGATAAACTGCGTACCACAAATGGGAAAGCAACCAGTGTATGTGCGATGGGGATCAAAATTGGAGAAACGCGCAGGTCCAAAGGTGGTCGATTTAAAGCGACAATGAAACCCAAACCGAGAGTAACCGCGGAAGTACCCAAAGGCAGCATGAGGACCGGGTCTAAGAACTTGCTCAGTGATGAATTTGCATCACGCGCCAGTAGCCATGCTGCCGGTAAGCCGATCACCAATGCGAGGATTACCGTAAGAGCTGCATAGCCGAGGGATATCCCGATTGCAGTTGTTGGTGGGACATAGAAAAGTGAGCTTTGGCGATTAATGGAAAGCTGCCGGTAAAAATCCAAAGTTAATCCGGGTGATTCGACGACACGTTGACCGCGTTCCGGTTCCAGGCGCATGAACGATCTCATCCCCAATGCGATCAAAGGTGCTATCAGTAAAGTGAATAAAGTAACGATAATAATCCCAGCAAATATTCGGCTTCTCCAGGTCGTTAGCTTCTTTTGGGTGAATCGACGCGAGCGCAATTTTAGTGGACGCGTTAATCGAGAGCTGAGCCGTGTATAAATGATCGTCATCGCCAGGGTGCAGCCCAATTGCAGGAGGGACAGCACAGCGGCAACCGGAAGATTGAATAAGCTGGTGGTCTGGTAGAAGATCTCAACTTCCAAGGTTGCGAAACGCGGACCTCCTAAAATCAAGATCACCCCAAAGGAGGTGAAGTCGAAAATGAACACCAGCAAAGCGGCTGCAGTTATCGCTGGACCGATTAATGGCAAGGTGATCTTGAAAAACGATCCCAGACGATTGGCACCTAGGATTCTGGCTGCCTGGTTTAATCGTGGATCCAGGTGGGACCAGAAATCCCCGACCATGCGCAGGATTATCGTCGTGTTGTAGAAGATGTGCGCCAGCAAAATGGCATATATCGTGTTCGTCAGCTGGATCGGTGCCGCGCTCAATCCAAAAATTCTCATCAGACCAAGGTTAAGCCATCCGTTTGGGCCCAACAAGGCATAGAAAGCAGCTGCAACAACAACAGTGGGCATGACAAACGGCACTGCTGTCAAAGCTTGGAGCAATGTCTTACCCCGAAATTCGTATCGCGCAAATAGAAAAGCTCCTGGCAATCCAATCGCCAAAGTCAACAATGTGGAAAGGGCAGCCTGCCAGATCGTAAACCATAGAATCCCGCGGATCGATTCTGATCTTAATGCCTCAATGATAGATGATGCAATTCCAGACTCGCCGCGTTCGAAGCTTACCTGTAATATCCTGCCCAGTGGAAAGAAATAAAATAGGACCAGGAAGACCAGCGGAATGGTCCACAATAGATATTTGAAAGGAATCCGCCGGATATAGTAATTTATGCGGCAATTTGTGCTTAGATCGCTCAGCGTAGTACTTCCTCTGTCCAATCTTGAATCCAGGTTTCCCGATTTGCAGCGATATCCTCTGGCTTTACGGAAGCAGGTTTTTCTGGGATCGCGAGAAATCTTTCAAAGGTTTCATCCAGTTCTGCGTTCCCGTTGACTGGGAAGACGAACATCTGCAGTGGTATATCTTCCTGAAACTCGGGAGACAGCATGAAATCGATCCAGGTTTCAGCCAGGTCACGGTTTTCGGTTCCTTTTAGAATACCGACAAATTCGATTTGGCGGAAACAGGAGCCATCGCTTACAACTGCAGCTGTGGGTGGTTCATCGATTGGAAGTTCCGCGTAGATGACTTCAAATGGGGGGCTTGAGCCATATGAAACCACAATGGGGTGTGTTCCTCCCGCGCGACTGAATTCTTGATAATAGGCTACTTCCCAATCATTGACAATGAGCACATCGTTCTCAACCAATCCCTTCCAGTAATCCAGATAATCATCCTCTCCATAATGACCGATGGTTGCTAAAAGGAAAGCCAGCCCTGGCGAAGATGTGGCCGGGTTCTCGACTACTAACAAATCCTTGTATTCTGGTTTGAGCAGGTCATCTAAATTGGTCGGCGGTTGGAGATCGTTTTCTTCAAAATATTCCATATCATAGTTTAGACATACATCTCCGAAATCTACGGGTAAGGCGCGCAGTTCCTTGTCGATGATGAAACTGTCGGAGATATCAGCAAGAATAGGGGAATTGTATGGTTCAAATATCCCTTCTTCTAATGCCCGGCTCAGAAAGGTGTTGTCTACCCCGTAAAAAACATCTGCCAGGGGTTTTTCTTTGGCGAGAATGGCTTTGTTTACCGCCGTGCCGGTATCACCTGCTTTCAAGAATCTAACCTCAATTCCAGATTGTTCTTTAAATGCTTGGAGGACTTCTTCGGAAACTGAGAAAGAGTCATGGGTCATCACTGTAAGGCTCCGCTCATCATCAGTTATCTGAGTAACATCGCTTTGTTGGGTTGTCGTAGCTGTACAGGCACTCAGTAATAAGGTTACAGCCAGTGATAGAGACACAAAAGAGAAAAGTTGTTTCATCACACTACTCCTCGCTTTTAACAGCTGTTGTATCTCGGTGAATTACCAATAGGGTTCCCGCGCCGATCTGGATATGAGCACTCGTATTAATTAATTCATTCGAAACGCTCAATGTGGTGCCGAGTCTCAAATCGGCGTGATCAAGCGACCAGCGCAGACCTTCTGTCGAAACATCCTCGACCAGATCGGAAAGTGGGATCAGCGAGACAATATCACCCGGATGTCCCAGGAGTGAGATCTCATCCTGATCGCGCATCAGGTAGGCAGTGTCAGGATCATTAGAAATGATCAAGCGCAAACCTTGCCACTCATTTCTGGTCAGGAGAAGTATATTGGCCAGGCTTTGATCGAGACGTCCCCCAAACATTCCCAATAGGAGCACATCCTGAAATCCTTTCTCACCAGCCAGGCTGAGAGCTAATTCGAGATCAGTTTGATCCTTGTCTCTTGGGTATAGAATGAGTTGAGTTCCATGTTCGCGTAACTGATTGATCACTTGGGTGGTTATGGAGTCCAAATCACCAATGACAAAATCTGGCCATAATCCTATTGCCAGGCAGTGGTGTGCACCCCCATCAGCCGCGATAATTAGGTCCTCTTCATTCAAATCTGAAAGGATCGAGTCTGGTTTGTTGAATTCCCCGTTGGCAATGATTACAGCACGCAAAATAAAATCCCTCCTCCAAATCCGGAGGAGGGGAATTATTTGATTCAAGCTTTCCCTCCGCCGGTATTATCCGGATCAGGTTTACGGGTCGAGAGCTGAGGCTCTCCTCTCAGCCTGGACTTACCAGGCTCCCCGAGCGGTCGTTGATTTATTTGCAGTATAAGCTGGCTTGATCGGGTTGTCAAGCACCCCCTTGTCTGAGCGCCTACCGGACCCGTCTATTCCAAACGGGTCTGATTTCCAATTGTTGAAAATCTTCTCCGGGGTCGAGTTTTAAGAAATCACTCAATAGGCGGTTGAATTTGCCGGGTTCATCGAGCATTGGATAATGACCGGATTCATTGAAGACATGGAACTTGGCATTCTCCGGTAAGAAACTCAATTCTTTACCTGTGGGCATATTTATTGCTTGATCTTTTTGACCGTGTATCCAAAGGGAAGCTATTGGCACACGCGTGATCAATTGCCGCCAGTTGACCTGAGTAAATTGATGTAAAGCTGATGAAACAGCATCCGGATCTGCCTTGCCTGCATCCTCTCGCGATTCTTTGAATGAGGGACTTTGACCAAATAACCAGTCCGCTGAATCTCGTAGTGGTAAATTGTGCAGGCGGGGGCTGGCATTTTGCATACCCATCGGAAAACTGATGATCATCATGCGTTCAACTGTTTTTGGATGGTCAGCAGCATAATAGATGGCAACAATGCCACCTAATCCATGCCCTACCAGAGAGAATCTCTGCAATCCCAATTGTGCCACAAATCCATCCAAGAGAGATGATTGTTCTTCCAACGAGTACATGGCAGGTTTTTTCTTTGTCGCTCCAAACCCCCACATATCAAAAGCATAAGCTCGGTGGCGATTTGATGCAAACTGCATGCTCGGGATCCAATATCGCCAGGAACCGATCCAGCTGTGCAAAAATATTACCGGTTTGCCATGACCGAGTACCTCATAATGGACGATTGCATCATTCAAAATGATCGCGCTCATAAGTTTACAACCGTGATATTCCCCAATTCTTACGATTTAAACCTGTGTTCAACCCAGGTGATCATCGATATATGAAACCCGATGGGAGAGAATGTTGCGCAGCCGATCCAGCAGATAATCTGGTGCAAAAGGTTTTAGGATGTAATCAGTTGCCCCTAGATCTAAACCCGTATTAACCTCCGCCTCCTGCCCTTTTGCGGAGAGGAAAACTATAGGGGTCTTCCTAAATTCATTTTCAGCCTTGATGTATTTACAAACATCATAGCCTGTCATGCGGGGCATGCGCACATCCAATAAGACCAGATCAGGTTTTTCTTTACGGGTCATCTCTAATGCGTCTTCACCATTAGAGGTTGGAATCACCTCAAATCCACCAAATTTCAAGGTGAATGTGATCAACTCCAAAATATCTGGCTCATCTTCAGCAATTAGTATTTTCTGCATATTCCTCTCTCACTTTCGAAGCAAATTGCGAGTGTTCATAAATCGGCAAGGTGAATGAAAAAATGCTGCCTTCACCCGGAATACCACTGCTTTGCACCCAAATTCGCCCATGATGCATTTGGATTAGTTTCTGAACTATACTGAGTCCTAATCCAGTTCCAGATGATGCATACACCATGTGATTGTCGCCGCGGTAAAAACGCTCGAAGATCCTGTCTTGTTCGTTCGGGGGAATTCCAACGCCTGTATCTCGAATGTCCACTTGGATTTCTTCTCCCACACATCGTGCCTGAATTTTGATTTGGCCATCAGATGGTGTGTAATAATAAGCGTTGTTTAGCAGATTAATCAAAATTTGACTCACCCGATCAGGATCTCCTGCGACGCTGGGTAATTCTGTGGGTATATCGATCATCATTTTCAATGCTTTATTTTCAGTTCTAGATAGGCGCTGGATTTCCTCCATTGATTCTTCGATCAGCATATCAAGTTCGATTGGTAGATGTTCCAGTTTAACTTGTCCGGCTTCTATCCGGGATAAATCCAAAAGATCATTGACCAGGATTGTCAACCGTTCCGTGTTCTGTTGGACAACTTCTAGAAATCGTATCTGCTCACCACTCATTTCCCCCGCAGCACCCATGAGCATGATATCAACATATCCTTTTATTGAGGTCATTGGTGTGCGTAATTCATGGCTCACAGTCGCGACAAACTCGGATTTTAGGCGATCTACCTCGATCAGGTGTGTGATGTCTCTAAGTACAGATACTGTCCCAAAGAATTCACCATCATTCATTACAGAAGCCAGACTAACTGATAATACACTTCCATTTTTCAAGCTTAACTGTTCAGAGAAAGTTGTGAAGGCACGAATTGAATCTGATTTTTTCATCCATGCTTTGATTGTCTCCAGCCATGAATTTGCTGAACCGGCAAATATTTCTGAGAAATGCTCGATCGAATGTCCAACAACTTCCTCCCGGCTTAGTTCTAACATTTTTTCAATTGAATGATTGAATAGCGTAATGTTGCCGAGTTGATCCGTGACCAGGACTCCATCAGCGATTGCTTCAAGCATTGAGCGCGTACGGCTGGTTTCTATTATTTGATCTCTGAATAAGATGCTCAACTCTTCTTTCTGTTCACGGGTCAGGTTGAACAGTTCGGCATTCTTTAACGCTACAGCCATCTGATTTGCTGTTGCCTGGATCAGATCGAGTTGTTCTTCTGAAAAATGACCAACTTCGGGGTAATAAAGCAGTAAAACCCCCAATAATTCGTCACCGATCATAATGGGGGAACCAACCGCACTGCGATGCTTGTACCAGGAGAGCGGTAATTCAATCCAACGCTCATCTGCGAGTACATCATCAATCAGCACTGATTTGCGGTTTGCAATGATCCACCCGACGAGCCCCTGGTCCATGTCCAGCATTGAAGGCATGCCTCCCTGTGGTACTGGCGATGAATATCCAACTGTCGCCAGATGACTTAATTTATTATTTCCTGGTTGCAGGACCATACATGTCGCATGACTGGCCTCGATAACCTCGCTCAGCACTTCTAATGTTCGCTGAAGGATTTGTTCATAATCAAGGCTCGATGATAACTCGGTGGTGATGCGAAGAAGCGTTTCAGCGCGTTGATGCTCAAACTTGAGCTGCTGGGTTCTCTCCTCAACCCGTCTTTCCAGTTCTCTAGTCTGATACCATGTCTCTTCATCCTCTTGGGTAAAGATCTGATCGAGATTTGTAGGATCGATTGATTGATTTGTATCAATTTGAAGTTTTGTTGATCCCTCGTTGATAAATCCGCCATTGTTGATCCTGCGCATTGAGATCACCATTGCATGGTTAGACTCATACGGGATTTGGTAGGATTTTCCTTCAAGCAGTCGATTCCCAAGGATAAAGCGGGCATTTCCCTCCTGTGAACAAAGGGCTAAGAATGATTCTTGAGGTTGAATTCCTGAAGCCAGCACCTCTAAATCATCTTTTTTCCCATTCAATTCAAACCATTTTCTGGCCGTTGTATTGGTGAATAGAACCCTTCCTCCACTACCCACCAGGATGTATGCATCTTCATGTTCAGGGAGGTGTACTGGATTCCTAGTGTTAATAAGGCTTGGCTTTTTTTTGTTAGAGCGCGATGCCATACCCAGTACTTGCGAAACTAATACGAAACAAACTACTGCAAAGACGATCAGAGATATTCCCAAGGCAGTAGATGATACGAGCAACACAGCTTTATGTGGTCTCCCGTCGGCGAGTGTTTGCAGCCAGTTCAGTTATTTCACGGATATCTGTGAATTCATGGTCTGAAGGTGTTACGATGCCGATAACAATAGAAATTACTGGGCTCTGCTCAGGTTTACCACCGTCTCCAGAATATTGCACATAACCCTTCTGCCGATCCAGGTAGTTGTAATGGGTCAGGATCTCTTCAGAAAAACGTTCTACTAGCTGTTCTCGAATACGTGAGGCACAATCCTCAGTGGTAATTATGACGAAGTGATCATTTCCTGTATGACCGACAAAGTCGTTGATCGTGCCAGACTCGTCGACGATCTCCCCGATCAATGAAGCTGTATACCTGAGGACATTATCACTGGCCACAAAACCATAAGCTTCTTTAAATGAGTCAAAATTCTTTAGCCGGATATCTAGGAATGCCCATCCATCTTGTCTTATGATTTGACGGAGTTTCTCTTCGATTAATTGGCCGGAGGGTAAATTGGTATGTGGATCAGTCAAACTTTCACGTTCCGATCTGGCAATAGCGTTGTAGACACGTAACCTTAATTCTTCAATGTCGAAGGGTTTTGTAATGTAATCATCGGCGCCCAATTCTAATCCTTGTAATTTATCGCTGCGTTCATCTTTTTGTGTGAGAAAAATCACCGGTATATGACTGGTGCGTGTATGGGTGCGCAGGGAACGGCAAACTTCATATCCATCAATATCTGGCAGCATGATGTCTAAGACGATCAGATGGGGCAGTCTTTGACGTGTTTTTTCCAGTGCTTCAGATCCACGCCCGGCAATATCGACTTCGTAATGTAATCCACCAAAATATATCTCGAGCATATTCGCGATATCGATATCATCTTCTACGATAAGTAAGCGGGATTTTGACATATCTGCCTCCAGGTCTAATCTTTTGCCCTGACTAATCGATGTTGTGCCAATTGTGCTCCAGAGAATTCTCTTAAATCAATCCACAAATTTTCGGAATGGTGGTGCATTGGCTTAAGTATCATTCTGAGTATTGAGTTTAATTTTTTCATATTCAGTTTGTTGGTTTGGTACGAACTGCCATTGTGAGATATCTTCGTAACCATTTCTGGGGTATAGACGTGCATGCAGTCCAGAGTAAGATAAGTTGTGGTGATCGCTGTCTTCATAGTGGATATCTTTCTCGATCACCCTGCGTTCAGTTGAGGCTAACAACACGACATCTGATTCGATCGTCCTGGCAGGGAATACGATCATCCCCGAACCTAAGCGGCAATTATGACCGACACAACCACCTAACACTGGACGATTAGCAACTTGTAATCCAAGATCTCCATCCCTGGCATGAATTGGAGTGGGTAATAGGTTGAAATCGGTGAACGTGGAACCGGCGCCAATAAATGAGTTCCGTCCAACAACACACATCTGCAAGCAGGTATTTTGCGCGACCATACTGTTATCCATCAAGGTCGTCATAAATAATGATGACCTGAAGGGTAAAAAAGAACCATCTCCAACCACCGAGAGCATTAACTGGCAATCTTGAGAAATATTGACGTTATCGCCGATAATGCAATTTTCGATAACTGCTCCAGCGTTAATGGTCACATTATCTCCGATTGTGGTTGGACCATGAATAACAGCTCGGGGATCTATCGTACAGTTTCGCCCCACTTTTACCAACTCGGAGCATTCGAGGACTTGTTTTCCTTCGTAAAGTGCCTTACTAAGGATATGTAATTTGTAAAATGGATCTTGTTTGAGGTGTTCTTCATATCGCAAACCACGCTTAAATAGGCCAAATACCACGTCGGCAATGAAAATATGTACCCAAGAGTCGATGGCGATCATACTGCGAATAGGTACTTGAAATACCATATCTTCTTGGCCAAAAGCAATATATGGAGGCACATGATAGTAACCTACTTCATGTGCCAATAGGTCTATTACCAGTGGCTCGCATTCAGTCTCAATCCCATTCGGGTAATACCACAGGTCAGCCAAGTACAGATCCTCGCAGCGGAGGTATGAATTCGATAATGGAAGTGCATGTTCTATAAATGCAGCATCGCTAGTAGTAAAAGCTGCTCGGCATGGCTTATTAATCCGTTTAGCCTCATTCAGGAAGGCCTTAATGAATTCGGAATCGAAGTAAAGGTTGTCGCGGTATACCAGACAGGGCTCTTCGAATTTTGGGATCTCCTCTCCATGTGGAATCTCAATCTCTTGGTCAGTATATGGGGTTAATACATCTCGCTGGATTAGCCACAAGGGCTTGTTTTGGATGCGCAAATCACGTGCCCGTTCGTTGAAAGGAGACAAATATCGCCGATCTTGGAGTATGATTTTTCGCATTTTTTTCAAAAATAATCCCACTTGTTCTAACCACCTCTTTACTTACTATCTAGATATTCCTTGAGTAGAGTTTTGAAAAGCCGGGGCTTGTCTAACATGATGAAATGGCCTGCTTGTTTGAACCTCTCAATACTTGCTCGCTGTACGCCATTTTTCAAAACGCTCCATTGGTTAGGATTCACAATGACATCACGGTCTCCGTACATCCCCAGGACTGGTTGGTAAACCGGTGCTAGCAGAGGAGATAAATTTGTTTGTCTCAGAGAAGAAATACTGAGTAAAAAAGATTCCAGTGTCACCTGGTTTAGATCTTGACTGATCATCTCTGGCCATCTACTTTCTCTTGTGATAATTGGGGCAGCCACTCGAATGCCAAATTTGAGGGTGTCCATCATTTTATAAACAGTATTCGCTATCTTTCGGCAGCTGGCCAACTTAAGCAGTATGGATAAGGAAGAACCTTCTATGGGGGATCCAATTACTACAACTTTGCTCACCTTTTCTGGGTTCTGTATCGCTACAGATAGACTCACTGTCCCACCCATAGAATGCCCAACAAGCGGTGCCTGAGTTATGCCCAAACTGTCCATAAACTCGTTTACCAATTCAACAAAATCTTGAATTGAATATGATTCACGCCTCTTATCCGATTCACCAAAACCCCAGAAATCAATCGCATAGGTTCGATATGATCTGCTTAAGAAATCCATTGTTTCTTGCCAAAGACCCCACGATTCTAACCAGCCGTGCAATAAAATCACCGGACGACCTCGACCAAATACTTCGTAATGAACACTTCCTTGTTCCGTGATGAGTGACGACATGTGGTTAACTCTGTCTATATACGTATTGGTTTTCAGGAATCTCGAGTTCGGCCAGGATACTGTACAAAAGTTCCAGGAGCACATTTTTCACTAGTTCTTTCTGGGTGGCAACGCATTCCACTAATTTGATATCTGAACTCAAGCGCAGTGCTATACGCATATCCTCTAATTCCCAGGCGTCTGCCAAATCTTGTTTATTAGCCGCGACCACGTAAGGCGTTGGAGCATAGGCTCTGAAGGTCTCTAATATTTTTCGTGCTTCGCGAAAAGTTTCTGGGCGCGTGGAATCTATGATCACCACGAACCCCAACATCCCTTCCGAAAGTATTTCCCACATGAAGTCAAATCTCTTTTGGCCTGGGGTACCAAATAAGTACAAGACCATTTCTTCATCGATAGAAATTCGACCAAAATCCATCGCAACAGTGGTGGTTTCCTTTATTCGCTCAATTTCGGATGAGATTTTTCGTTCAGTTGAAACCACATCAATTTCACTGATTGATTGGATGAACTCTGTTTTACCTGCACTGAAAGGTCCAGTTACTACCATTTTTAATGTCTGCATATCCTGTGCTCGTTGAACCTACAAGGAACGTATGCGATCAATAATTCGGAAGATGAGCGATTTGCTTTCCTCTTTGTCTCGTTTTGTAATGGGTTCTGGTAGGCGAGGTGGAGGTTGCTCCCCTTGTTCTGTGATAGGACGAACCATTTCGATTATCCCAGCTTGTAATAAGCTGTAAACAACTTGTCTGATTTCTAGATCGCTTAGTTCGGTCGCTCGACCGATTTGATCGAGCGTGTTCTTTGGATCAACATATGAGACAACACGCCATTCCTCGGGGCTCAGTTTCAGGTTGGTGACATTTGCACCAGGCCGATCGACGAACTTTAATGCAATGTCGAAACTTGGGATCTCTTCTTCTAATTGTTCTAATTCTTGTAGTTGGCGAGATCCTTCTAAAATGATGTTCTCAAGGTTGACCCGGACCGTGATTTTATCTTCCGGAGGGGTGATATCAGCATCAAATCGAAAAACACCTTCCATCCAGGTGAACAATCGATTGAGTACATCAACGAAATGTGTTTGAAGACTTGAAAGAATATCATATTGGCTGAAGTAGTTGGCATTCACCAGCAGCAATCCTAATTCTTTGTCGCTCATTCCGTTCACATTCGCTTTGATTCCCCGGTATTGCGAAGCGGTTAGCAGGTTGGATTGGTGCAAAATGCCGGCAAGACTATTATCTTGCTCGCCGAGTTGAGCATAAGCTAACCTTCCCTCGCTGAAATAGATTTCAGCAGCTTCATTTGAGTCCTCAACAACCAGTGTTCCCGTTTTTTGAGCCAGATTGATGAGATTCAATAATTGAGTTAATGTGAAATCGCACAAATTACCCTTGATTGCCATAGATACCTCTTAGCGCACTGTATAAGTGAAATCTAGTTGTTTTCATCGATCTAACATGGTAATTCTCGAAGAACTCCACCATTTGACCTTCGCCTTGACATGCATTCGGCTTGTGTATATAATCCATACGCATTTTCCTCGGTAGCTCAATTCGGCAGAGCGGGCGGCTGTTAACCGCTAGGTTCCAGGTTCGAGTCCTGGCCGAGGAGCCTTTTCATCAAGATTTTGCCATCGGTTTCATCGCCAAAATTCCTTTGCGAAAATTACAATAAATTAAAAATTTATTGCTTGATTGTATCAAAAAAAGGCGTCTCCTAGATTGGAGACGCCTTACGATTGGTATACAGTTCTGATAGGCAAAATCAGGTCGAGTTGCTCTCTTTTTTGGTTGCTTCTTTCTTTTCCGTGTTCTTCGTCTCTTCTTTTGATTTAGTTTCGCTTTCGTCTTTCTTGCTTCCGTTTTTGTGGGAGACGCCAGAAGGTGAGCGATGATCTGTTGCGTAAAATCCTGAACCCTTAAATACAATCCCAACCGGAGTGAATATCTTTCTCAGAGTTCTTTTCGAACACTCCGGACACCGTGATAATGGTTGTTCTGAGAATTTTTGCTGGCGTTCAAATCGAACTCCACAATTCTCGCATTGGTAGGTATAAGTAGGCATGACAATTTGATGTAGTTTTCTTATAGATTGAGATTATAGCGCGCAATAATCCCATGTGCAAGACTGGTTATAATAGAAATGCGTTAATAATCCTCCGAATTATGAGACCTCATTTCAGTTCTTCATAATAAGGGAAGCAAGCTGAGCATCTTGTATACAGGAGGCTTGTTTATAGATAATTGAATTATCGTTTATTCGACCTTGGGATGGTCATTTTCCAGGGGTCCTGAAATGGGTAGAGTGAAGTTAAAAATGCTCCCGCCTCCCGGTCGATCCTCAACCCATATTTTTCCACCGTGCGCTTCAACTGCTAATCGACAATAGGTTAGACCTAACCCGGACCCTCGTTTCCGACTTGCTTGTCCGGGCACCTGCACAAATCGATCAAATACTTTTTCATGGTATTGTTTTGGGATCCCTGGTCCGGAGTCACATACTTGAAATTTGACCACATTTTCCTCAGGCATGCTGGCCGAAATTACGATATAACCATCCTCAGGGCTAAACTTCAGTGCATTATCTATCAGGTTGTTTAGAACACGGTGAATTTTCTGCTGGTCCAGGCAAACTGCAGGTAAATCACCTGAGACATCTTCCTTGATTGAGACTCGATATTCCTTAGCGATAGGTTCAAGCTCAGCAATCGATCCTCTGATCAGCGTATATATCACGATATCCGTCAAGGATAATTCGATCTGACCGGATTCCATGCGATTTATTTCAAGTATCGATTCAACCATTGCCAATACTCTACGAGCGCTCCGCTGTGCAATTTGAATTGATGGTTCTACGATACCAGCTGGGTCCCCGCTGGCGATCGATTCTTGAATTACATCGAGTGCGCTAATTGTCGAACTGAGAGGTGAACGTAGATCGTGGACAAGGGTTTCATTGATCAGATCACGTGCCTGCTTCATCTGGTGTTCATCAGTGATATCCTTGAGTAATAAAATCCATCCACCAGAATTTTCGGAACGGCTGACGACTTGGTGGATAGATCTTTCGATAACCTTTTCCGGAGTATGGTTTTTCATGATGAAGGTGAAACTCCCCATTGCCGCGTCTTGGTTATCCTCGATCCGTTCTAGCAGGCCATCCAATTCTTGCTCGGAATAACCAAAAGTCTGGATTACTGAAGGGGGCAGTTCTTGTAAATGCTTGCCAATGAATTCGCTTGGGGGCAACCCGGTTAGAGCTTGTACTGCATTGTTTAGTAAGGTAATCCTGCCTTCTGGTTCGAGCAAAATAATCCCATCCTGAACTGAATTGAGCACCGTAGTTAACCGGTCGCGTCCGATAGTGATGTCTGAAGATAACAATGCATTATGCAATGCAATTTCGATCGCCACACTCGTCTGGCCGGAGAGTATGCTTAGCAAGTTCAAATCATCTTGTGTAAATTCAACATCTGGAGTTAATGAGAAAAGGGCAAGACAGCCGATCGTTTTATGGGAGGTGATCAGCGGGACACCGATCCAAGCGTAGGGTGCATCTTCGCTCGATGGCAACCCAATTTGGGCTAATTCCTGTTCTCCATGATGGGGCAGTAAAATTGATTTGCTATCCAATATAACTCTGTCTGTTAGGCGTTCCATAAGTTGTCGTCGGGGCCAGTTTTGGCGCAGCCCATTTTTTACCGCCAAGGGATACCAAATTTGTTGGTCGGACGGATCAAGCAATGCGACATAGAAATTATTAACCTTGAGCAAATTAGTCACCTGGATTTGAATCGCGCTGAGTAGTTTTTCCAGATCGATGTAGGAGCTAAGTGCCTTGCTGATTTCATCCAAAGCGGATAATTCGAGTACTCGTCGCTCAAGCTCTTTGCGCGGCGCATTAAGGTAGTGCATGCTAATTGCTAAAACTATGCTCGTAATCGCGAGACCAATAATCGAATAAATTAGGAATACTGGGAAAGTGAGCAAGGTGATAAATGCAAAGATTAATGGAAGAATTTCTAACGAGATCAGGACAAATGATTCTGATTGCGTGATTTGACTTCTTTGTTCAGAAAGGAAGTGAGCGCCGATTAAGTAGAATGATCCGTGCAGTATCCCGAAGATTAAACCTGTTCCAAGAAAGATGGGTAAAAATTGGTCAATCCTGCTTGGTAAAGAATTTATACCTGTGGATACACCGAATAAAGATGAAGCTAAAATCAAGGGGAGCAGGTTCAGTCCGAGATAGAAAAAAATATCCAAGAAAGCAGGTTGAATTGTTGTGTGGGCACGTTTAGATCGTGGGGGTAATAGAAATTGAATTCCTATCGCTGCACCAGCCCCAATTACATAAGCCCAGGCAGACAACCCGGTCCCAAATAGGATGCCTCCAGAAAATACGATTATATGAGACAGGGAAAATTTGTAGTTGAACAATTCGGTGGGGAAAAATTCCAGTACAAATACAATCAGCACTAATATGAGCAGTGATTGGCTCTGATTTACTGATGGGGGTGCAATTAAAGTGCAGAATACAAACGATAAAAAACCCGCAAGGAAAACCAGAATTTGGAATTGAATTGGGGCTTGATTTTCGATTTTTGGCATGTATCTATGCCATTAAATAATTAACGTCTTGGGAATGGTGTACTTGATGGACGAGGAGTTGTAGTTGGGCTCTTTGTCACAGTTGGTGTCGGAGTCGAATAAGTAGGCGTTAAACTTGGTGGGGGTACTGTAGGTGTGTCCGTATTTGGTATTGGTGAAGAAGTCCGAGTTGGGGTTGGAGTTGATAAAATGATATATTCTTGCGCAGATTCAATCCAATCTTTTGAGACATCTTCGGAGTCTAAATCGATCAATGCCTGAAAATCCATAACTGCCGCTTTGCGATCGCCTAATGCGTTAAATGCTTGTGCGCGCCAATAGTATACCCTAGCTCGCTGCAAATCGGTATCAGCAAGACTCTCGCTCCCACTGAATTGGCTGATCGCGTCTTCGATTCGCTCTGCCAGGAACAATGCCTGGCCAAGACCTAGACTGGCCTCAAATGATTCCCGATCGAAATTTCGTGCCAGGACTAAATCATTCACCGCTAATTGACCTTCACCAACTTCCAGGTATGTTAGACCTCTGTAAAGCAGAGCGATGAAGGAGTTTTCATCAAGTTCCAATGCCGCATTAAAGGCTTCGATGGCACTTTCGTACGAATCACCTTGTTCGAATACTGTTCTTCCGAGAGCTTCCCAGGCTCGTGGGTCATCCTGAACATACCGTAGATATATCTCAAAGAAAGTCTTTGCCCTTCTTGGATTCCCGCTCTGCAGATGGGATAATCCTAAAGTGAAATACAGGGGTAAGATCGTCCTGTCCTTATCGTAAGCCAGTTGCGCAGCTTCCAAGGCTTGTTCGTATTGTTCGAGATTTAGTAGAGCTTGTGAACGGTAGAGATAAAGAAGGGCTGATTCTGGATTCAAATCCTCAACGATGCTGGCATAATCCAATGCCAATTCAAATTTTTCGGTCTCAATATAGTAGGCGATCAGATCCAGGTAAGCATTTGTTAGGTTGGGATCGAGATTTATGGCATGTAACAAATCACCTTCGACATCGAATTCCGGGTTTAATGTTGATAAAACTCTTGCCCTGCCAAGATGTGCAGGTGCAAAGTTTGGATCGGTTTCAATCGCTTTCTCAAAGGCGATCAGGGCACTTTCTGCTTCTTTCAAGTGGAGATACGCTTCACCAATGTAGAAATGTGTATCTGCAGAATCTGGTTCTGCTTGCGCGGCCTGCTTCATAAAGGTGAGCATTTCTTCAAAATTATCACTATTAAATGCCCGGATGCCAGCCCGGTAAGCTTCACTTATCGGGTGAGGCGTGTTCACATAAAGCGGTGTTGGTGTATACGTCTCATCAAGGAGCATCCATAATGGCGTTGGACCGATAAAAGTAGGGGAGGGAGTGATCACACGTGGCGTGTTGGTTGGAAGCAGCGTTGCTGTAGGAGCCGCGGTATTGAATTGGGGGGTGATAGTGAGTTGGGGACCACCAAAATAGCCATAGGTTTTCAGGCTGGGAGCTAGGAATCCTACCAGCAGGAGACCGAGTACAAGCACGCCAGCTCCAATATAAGCTATCCTGCGGAGGACCTTCTTTGATCCACTCTCCTCTGAAATCTCTTGATAAGAACTTTCCCAATTGCGTGGCGTGATTGGTTTTGGGTGGAAATCCTCATCAGGTTGGAGTGAACCACCTAATACGAGCCCTAATTTCGCTGCCCGGTTGCCGGGATCTAATCGAAGGACGTTCTTCAAGCAGTAAGATCGCTCTTTTGCCGTATCTACAACTGAGCTCATCCAAAGCCAGTATTGTGGATTAGCTTGATTGGTTTTAAGCAGACGAGTCAACAGATCGCGAGCTCGTTGTCGTTGCCCTTTCGCCACAGCTTTTATTGCTTCTTCAAGCATTTTGTCATCTGCCATAGCGAGCCTCCGAGCGGAGTTTAGCATAGCAAGGCTGTCCAGACAAGATTGCAAGAGGTCGCCAAATATATCTGTAAGGTTTGACGCTCGGTTATAATCTCGTCTATGTTTTGGCTGGACCGCTTAAAAAATTATGCATTGTTAGTAGCTTTTGTGATTATGCTTGGATCAGTGGGATGTGTTTCCCAGGATGTATTCCCCTCTCCTACCACTACTCCAGAGAAGCCATTAATCCCATATTCCAGCCCGACTCCTCGGCGAATAACATCTCCTACCGTTGAATTTCTAGCTGCACCAACGATCGCACCATCACCAACACCCACTCCACTTTCTCATGTGATTGAAGCTGGAGACACTATGCTAGCGATAGCTTTACGGAATGGGATCACATTAGAGGAACTGCAGGCGGCTAACCCTGATGTGAATCCTCGCGCGCTTTCTGTTGGGACCGAATTAATCATCCCTTATGGGGAAAACAGCCCCTCGATACCTGTGACAGCTACTCCAATATCGATAGAAACTCGCTCCGCTGACTGTTATCTAGTCAGAGATGGGGTGTCATGTTTGTTATTGGTGATTAATGATAAGTCTCGTCCTTTGGAAAACATTTCTGCACAGATCATTCTCTATGATCAAGATGGTGAAATTATCGCCGAAGGGATTGCCATAACACCTCTAAATCTTATCCCTGTAGATGAGGAGCTGCCTGTGACAGTTTTCATTCCGGGAAGTTATTCAGAAGAGTTTTCAGCGGTTGGCACGATCTTGACTGGTGGTCGTGTGCCGAAAAATGACGAGCGCTACTTGAATATTTGGTCAGCGATCGATCGTACTGAGATTTCTGAGGATGGCTCCCATGCGGTCATCAATGGTGCGGTTGGACTACCGCGTAACAGTCCTTCCGGAAATCTGATTTGGATATTGGCCATCGCTTATGACTCTCAGGGGAGAGCAGTCGGGGTGCGAAAAATTGAACAATCCACTCCTTTAGTTCCTGGTCAGAGTAGAGAATTCGAGATCACTGTCTATAGCCTCGGTCCTCAGATCTCCGAAGTGACGGTTATAGCAGAGGCAAGACCGTGAGGAGTACTCTATCTCGTATTATTTCATTACTAAGTAGCTGGGTGTAAAATCTCTAGGAAAATTGTCATGGCGAGCGAGCAATAGCAAGCGTAGCGATCTCCCTCAAAGGATCCATGAGTTTATGGGGATAGCTTTGGGGCGAAGAACGCCCCTATTGACGGTCTCGGTTTAGTTATTTATGACGGTTTACTTAATTGCGGGAGGCCGGCTTTAGATAACTGATTTGCTGATAAGGTTATTCTCGAGACGTGTCAGTTTTTTTGATCCCCAAAAATATCAACAGCGAAACATCCGAAAAAATGGACGCATTGTCAATTGTTAAAATTGGATATCTATTAATTATGGTATGGAGTACTAGCTGAACAAGCTCAAGGGGATTGGTGTGAAGACGAGCACGAAGACCAACAATCCGAATATGGCCACAGCTTGCCGCCGTGTATCAAGAGGTGTGATCTGATCAAGGGGTTCTGCAAATGACCTGCCCAGCAGGAAAATCAGAAAAGCCCACAGCCACCAACCCGACCACACAGTGCCCAATATGATCAGTGCGATTAATATAAAGGGCAGAAAAATGCGGGCTTTCTTCCCTAGCAGTGTGTATAAAACATGGCCTCCATCTAGTTGACCGGCGGGGATAAGGTTGAGAGCTGTGATCAGCAGTCCTGCCCATCCTGCCCAGGCAACTGGATGCAGAATGACATCCACAGCGCCATATGGAACCGGTTGCCCGGTGAAAAAATATCGTACCCAATAGATCAGTGGATTGACTCCTGCGAAGTTAGTCGGTGCAGGCAACCACTCACCAAACACGATGTATTTCATCAATAAATACAGCAAAGAATTTCCTTCCAATTGAATGGCTTGACCAGGAGATAAGATCACTGGTATTTTGTCGATTTGCGACAATGAGAGACCAATGAATACTAGAGGAAGGGCGACGAATAATCCTGCCAGAGGACCAGCGATGCCGATGTCCAGCAAGATACGTTTGTTCTTCGGCGGTTCTTTGAGTTGAATGAAAGCTCCCATCGTTCCGAATGGACTAAACGGGAAGGGGATGAAATAAGGCAGGGTGACCGCCGAGCGGTGGTATCGAGCTGCCAGGTAATGGCCAAATTCATGTGCCAACAATATGGCTAAGAGACTGCCTGCGAAGGCCAATCCCCGCAGTAATGCCGGTAACAAGAATGGCCAAAGTTGATTAAAATCGGTTGTGAGAGGTCCCCGGTATTCAAAGAAGGTCCCGGCAAAGACGACGCTGACTCCGGTGATAATAAAAAGCAGCAGATTGATCCATGGATTGGAAGGACGGGGTCTGACAATGCCTTTCAACAAAACGATCGTTTCTTGTTCATCTTCGACACGAAACATCGGAGTCACTTCGTGAGATTTCAATCCGCTAGATAATTTCTCGTAGGCCTCCTGCGAGTCGATTAACAGCTCACCGCGATAACGTACAAGGTAATTTTGATTCTCAGTTCCCCAGGTGACATCATCGATTCGAAATACCTGTTTTACCAATGGTAGATACGGATCAGGCTGGGAGGCTGAAGGAATCGATTGCGTATATGGAATAGTCATGTTATGAATACGATAATTTATGCTTATTCTAGGGGTGAGAAGGCGGGAGTGGATGGGAGTCGAACCCACCGCGGCTCGCAACGCGACCCGCCACCGGTTTTGAAGACCGGGGAGCCCACCGGGACCCAACCACCCCCATAATTACAAATTTTTCAACATGGTTTGAAGTCCGGCGGAATTATACCATTTCGTAAAAATAAAATTACCTAATCTTAGAGTTTTATAATCGTTATCAAAATTTTTAACCATTAAACTGGAATAATCTGTTATATTCAAGGAGTTAATCTTACAATAGTTGTCTGGTTTGCACTACTGGGGCAATTAGACGTTGGAGAAATCCTAATTCCTAAACATCAGTGGAGAAAAGAAATGGAAGATCAGGCGCTCTGGCAGTTAATGCGCGCAGCCTGGATTGAATTAGAAGCACACTATGAACCAGCCATAAAACCTCTGGTTGCAGAGAGTGGATTGCATATACGCGCCTGGATGGTGCTGTTAGCTGCTTTAACATTCGAACCAGAAGATACAACACCTTCCCATCTTATGGTGCGCGGCCCTTATACCTCGTGTGAAAGGTATCTGATGTGGTTAGAGAGCGCTGCTGACAAAGGTTATTTGACAAAGACTTCCAGTGGCAGCTTTCGGTTGTCATCGCGTGGTCACGAGGCGACTCAAGACTTCATCCGTATGGCCAGGGAAGCCATGGTCTCTGCAGATCCACTTGACGCGGATGAATCCAAAGATTTGGCCGAAATGTTGGATCGATTGGTAAAAGAATCTCTCGAAACTTCACCGCCTCCGAATACATGGTCGATCTCATTGAGTAATAAATTGATGCCACCTATCGATTCGCGCATGCCTTTCATTGAACAGGCGTTTTCTTGTTTATCTGCTTATCGCGATGATGCCCACCTTGCGTCCTGGCAATCATCTGGATTGTCCGCGACGTCGATGGAGACAGTGACAGTAATCTGGCGCGGTCATGCCAGCTCGTTGGATGAAATAACTGAAAAATTATCTAATCGTGGTCATCCTAAGAAGGTGTATGTCGATGCACTCTCGCAATTAAGAGCAAAAAAGTATGTATCTGGTTCAAGCAATATGTTGCGATTAACCGAAAAAGGAAAATTATTTCGAGATCGGGTTGAAGCCAAAACAGATCAATATTTCTTTAAACCTTGGGCTTGCCTGACAAAAGATGAAAAGAATAAGATGGCCGTAATACTGACTGATTTGCGAGAGGGCCTGTAGATAGATTCCAATTTTTAGCGACTTTTCTTTAGTATGATTGTCGCATTTTTATATAGGAGGATTTTATTCATGCAGTTCAAAGAACTTAGAGAAAGGATTGAGGAAGATCAAGTCAAGTTTATCGCTCTTCAATTTACAGATGTGACCGGAGCTGTAAAGAGTCTGGATGTTCCGATTTCCCGGGTTGAAGCAGCGGTAAAAGAAGGTTTATGGTTCGATGGTTCATCCGTTGAAGGTTTTGCGCGTATTCAGGAAAGCGATATGCGTCTGATCCCTGATCTGGATACCTATGCATTATTACCTTGGAGCCCACTCGAATCGCGTCGGGCGCGTATATTCTGTGATATTTACTTGCCAGATGGCTCCCCTTTCTTGGGTGACCCACGCGGAACACTCAAACGTACTTTAGAAAGGATTGAGACGCGCGGGTGGACTTTTAATGTCGGACCTGAACCAGAATTCTTCCTCTTTAGACGCAATGGACCATCCAGTATCCATCCCGTACCACATGATGTCGGTGGTTACTTTGATTTTTCAGCTTCTGACAATGCTGTCCGTGTGCGAACTCAATTGATGGCTGCGCTGGAGGGGATGGGCTTGGAAGTCGAAATGGGACACCATGAAGTAGCCTTGGGTCAGCACGAGATTGATTTTAAGTTTGAGAATGCCTTGCGAGCCGCAGATAACATCCTCACCTTGAAGTACACTGTAAAAGCCATCGCTGCGCAGCATGATTTGGTGGCCTCGTTCATGCCAAAACCAATTTTTGGCATCAATGGCTCGGGTATGCATTGTCACCAATCCCTATTTGATCAAAATGGGGAAAATTTATTCTTTGATCGCGACGATCAATTCAACCTTTCCACTCTGGCTTATGGTTTCATCGCTGGTCAGCTAAAACACGCGCGTGCCTTATCTGCAGTGGTTGCACCAACGGTGAATTCATATAAGAGATTAGTTCCCGGGTATGAAGCGCCTGTATATGTCGGTTGGGCTCAGATCAACCGCTCGGCATTGATCCGCATACCGCTTTATTCGCCTGGACGAGAGAAATCGATTCGGGCTGAATTGCGCTGTCCAGATCCTTCTTCAAATCCATATTTGGCGCTGACGGCGATGCTCGCCGCTGCATTGGATGGTATTGAGCATAATCTGACCGCGCCTGAGCCTTTGAATGAGATCAATGTTTATCACTTAACGGCTGAAGAATTGGCCGAGCGGAATATCGCTGAATTGCCTGGTTCACTGGCTGAGGCCTTGCATGTGTTAGATGGGGACGAGGTGATTAAAGAGGCACTCGGTGGGTCGACTTATGAAAGTTTCACGCGTGCCAAATGGGCTGAAGTGGAAGATTACCGGACAAAGGTTACCGATTGGGAGGTCGAGCGCTATCTGGAAACTACGTGATTAGCTCGATTTATCCATCTTAATATCACTAAGATTTAAGGGCTCGCAACCATGTGAGCCCTGATTAGTTTAATCTTTGAGCTATAGAAAATAAAACTTGAATCGTGTTTAGTTTGGTCGATCGAATTAGTTCGCTGTATCAAGCGCTGAAACTTTATTTCGATCGAGAAGAAAATCCACCACCAGCTGATTGAAGAGATCTGGTTTCGATAGGTGAGGTTGGTGACCTGCACCCTGAATCGGTTTTCCTAGACCATTAGGTAAAACAGAGACAAGTTCTGGAAAGGAATTTGGTTTAAGAGTGGCATCGTTCGTTCCCCAAACCACTAAAGTAGGTGGTTTGACTGATTCAATCCGATCCGAGATATCGGGGATCGAACCGGGCACATGAACGATTAACGGGGAAGCACGTTTGTAATCATCAGCAATCTGTTGTCGAGTATTCTCATCGAAATGGATAATGCCATTCACATCCAAATTTATGATCGTGTGGATCAGCCAGCGCGGAGCGATGTGGAGGGCTTTTTGATACCACTCAGGTTTGAAATTGATCCATCGCAGTACAGAATTTAACTGATTTTGATTGTAATAAGGATCGATAAGCACAATTCTGCTGACCGATTGTGGATTGTTGATCGCGTAGTTAAGGGCGATCAATCCTCCTAATGAATGACCGATAAGTGTTAGATCTCCATTTTGGCCCGTCTTATCCATCCATTCTGTGAAATGCTCGTAAAGGATATTGAAGGAGTATAAGTCTGGATTATCAGGTTTGGTGCTGTTTCCGTGACCAACCAGGTCAGGAGCGAATACCTGGTAACCAAACTTCGTCAATACCGGGGTTAAATATACCCAATCAAAATTAGATGCTGCAATTCCATGGATGAGTATTGCCGGTTGTCCATCGCCAAGGACGGAGTAATGCAGGTTGTTGTTGCTAGCCATAATGATAGATTTAATCGTGAAATAAAAACCAATTTCCCTGACTCAAGCCTGTTCGAGACTTGAGTTCATGATGCTTATTATTGATCATTTGGATGAACCTGATGTTCTAATTGAGTTTGTTCAAACCGTGCCTTTAATTCACGGCGTAAGATTTTGCCGATAAATGTGCGCGGGAATTCCTCAACAAAAAACACGAATCGCGGCACTTGTTGTGGTGGCAAACGACGCTTGCAATATGCGATGATTTCATCAGTTCCTGGTTTATCACCCTTAATAATAACAAATGCAATTGGTTGGTTTGCAATTGCCACTACAGCTGCATCTTTAACTTGAGGGATCTCAAATAAAACTTCCTCTACATCTCGTGGAAATGCAGGCTTTCCGGGTTTCTCTGGATACCACATGTCCGCTTTTCTGGCGATGATCCTGAAATAACCCTCCACATCCATTTGGGCAACATCTCCGGTCAGCAAAAATCCATCAGGATTTATCGCTTCGCGGGTGGATTTCGGGTCTTTCCAATAACCCATCATCACTTGCGGACCACGGACAGCTAGCTCGCCGATTTGACCCACCTTTACTTCTTGCTTTCCTTTACGTAAGTCAACAACTTTCGCTTCTGTGGAGGGAAATGGGATTCCAATCGTGCCGATCTTGCGTTTGCCAAAAAGGGGATTTCCATGTGTGACCGGGCCCGCTTCTGTCAATCCATATCCTTCAACCACCTTGCCTCGAGTCAACTTTTCAAAAGCCTCCTGCACTTCAATCGGTAGCGGTGCTGCGCCGCTGATACAGGCTTTAATTGAAGAGATGCCATACTTGCGAACCCCCGGATGGTCTTTTAGCGCCATGTACATATTGGGGACGCCAGGGAATAATGTTGGGGAATACCGTTGAATGGTTTTTAAGATATCCAGTGTCTCGAACTTTGATTTGATGATCAACGTAGCTCCCAAGGCGATTGGTAAATTCAATCCAGTTGTCAGCCCATAACTGTGTGAAAATGGCAGGACACATAAGAATCTTTCTTGACCTTCTTCAGATGTCGGCATCCAATGTCGAGTCTGTAAGGCATTCGCGACCAAATTATTGTGTGAGAGCATTACTCCTTTTGGTGTTGCGGTTGTGCCCCCCGTAAACTGGATTGTGGCCAGATTCTCCGGAGAAACTGGGACGTCTGTTGGCTCATTATTCTGAGCGGACAGCAGGGACATGAAGCCTTGCATAAATATTCCGTAAACTCTGTCTCCTTCCAATTGTGTGCGTTCAGTCTTGTTCACTCTTAAGAACAACTTCTTTGTGAATGGCAAATAATCTGCAATTTTCGCGATGATTACATGGGATAAATCAGTACTCGATAAATCAGATTTTAATTTAGTGATGAGTTCATCGAACTGATCTAGAGTAATTAATACTTTCGCCTCCGTAACTTTAAGTTGACGGAATACTTCTTCCGTATCAGTAATCGGATTAGTGAATACGACCACTGCACCAGCTTCCAGGATGCCGAAGTAGGCGATCACAGTTTGGGGCATATTTGGCAATAAGAGCATCACCCTATCCCCTGGTTTTACGCCAAGAGATATCAATCCCTGGGCAAATCGGAATACATCCTGTTGAAGCTGCCGGTAAGTTATTCGTTTTCCTTCAAACATTAAAGCAGTATGCCTGGAAAATCGAGAGCTGGCCGACCTGAGGAGTTGATGAATGGGCGATTTTGGAACCGCAATCGTATATGGGATACCTTCGTCATATTGTGATAACCAGGGTCGTTGTCGGATTAGTATCTCCCTGTTAGATATCTCAATATCAGCATCTTCAGACCTCCAAGATCGCTTCTCAACCTCCATGCTGCGCGTGATTGCTCGATTTACGGCTTGGCGCCGCTCAAGCATAACTAGGTGCCCGGAAGCCCCTACATCGATCTCTTCAGCATTGGGGATGGCTCGTGTTACTTCGTCAAATAGCGGTTTCGAAAAAACTCTATCGAATTGCCCCCGGATCACTGTTGTGGGGACCTGGAGGCTACGGAACAGACTCCACCCATTCCATGTAGAAACATTTTGGTGATACATGGCTCTCATCACCTGAGGTGATGCGGATAGCCAATTGTGCACGAATCTTTCCGCACTGCGTAACAGCGCATCCGGCAGGTTTAACAAAAATCGATAAATGGGCACGAGCCGGAATTCTCCCGCGGTCGCGATCAGGATGAGATGACTGATTCTCTCCGGGTGTGCGATGGCATATTCTGTTGCTAATGCTCCTCCAAAGGAATGCCCAACCAATATAAACTCTTTCTCAACATCGAGCTCCTCAAGGATTAACGCCAAATCTTCTACCAGGTTCTCCATATAGTAATTGGCATCCTGTTTACCGGATTTCCCGTGGCCGCGCAAGTCTGGAGCGATTAGTCTGTTGGACATGGAGAATTTGTCAAGCTGGTATTCCCACTGCATTGCCTGTCCACCATAACCGTGCAGAAAAACAATTGTTTGCGAAGGGTGATCCGGAGATATATCGATCACCGAAAGGTCGAGCGGAACCTGGTAAGGTAAGCGAATTTTCCGCCGGTAGAGTTCTAGATCTAAGCTCATGCCAGTATTGCGTTAAAAAGGGAAATATCGTTTGATCGCATTGGGAATATAAATCGGATATTTGTAAACCGGTTTAGTATTTTGGAAACATTCAGTATGGAATTGAAGGCCTTCTACTCCAACCTGGTTGTAGATCTCTCCCACATTATGTCCCACACCAGGGAGTGTCTCAAATTGATGAGGGATTTTCAGCGCAATCAGGTTTTCATCCAAGAATGTCATCGAGTCTAATTGAGGGTCTTCTGTACCAACGACCAGTCGGATTTGGAGTTCATTCTCGAGCACCTTATCTTTATTGTTTTCCCAATCCGGGATGAGTTCATCGCTATAAGGAGCTCCCATGATGATGGATGAACAATATATATCCGGGAACTTGGCTGAATATCGACTTGCTCCCATTCCCCCCATAGAAAAGCCCTCAATCGAACGCCCAGTACGGTTTGGGATCGTACGCCAGTTCGTGTCAATATGATGGATTAATTCTTCAGTTATCATTTTCTCATTGATTTCTCCCCACTGACCATCAGCGTCATCTGGGGTGACGATGATTATGGGAGGGATTTCACCTTCTTCTATTAACTTGCTGATCCAGGCTCCTGCATCGCCTTTCGCTTCTGGTACAAGTTGGGTGATCGCTCCCCAGTATAGAAAATGATTTCCACTACGCCCATGCAGGAAATACAGGACTGGATACCTTTCTGTGCTGGTTTCGTATCCTGGTGGAGTGAATATGATAAATTCGATCGTCTCGTCTAGCGTTTCGCTGTAAAAAGAGGATAGTTCAGTATTTGTGAAAGGGCTCTGATTTTGGAACAGAAGCAGCAATGAGAAACCCACGAAGGAAAAGAATTTGATGGGAGTCATTCTATATCCAATTGATTGGCTTTAATCGTATCATTAGTATAATTCAAGTTGATCCGCTTTTATCGGTTCAATAAAATTCATCATCATTAATCGGATACTTGAATTTTCGTTAAAACTTATAGAGAGAAAGGTGCAATTTCATGACAGTCAAAACGATCACTATTAGCGTAAATACTAGGGGTAATGCAGATATATTGGATATCACCGAGCGTGTATCAAGCGCTGTCTCAGAAAGCGGGCTCAATGATGGCGTAGCGACAATTTTCACACCCTCGTCGACAAGTGGTTTAACAACCATCGAGTATGAATCGGGTTGTCTTAGCGATCTCAGGCAATTATTTGATGAGATCATCAATCCCGATCGGCATTACGCGCACAATGCTCGCTGGGGTGATGGCAATGGCCACAGCCACGTCAGGGCTGCATTGCTAGGTGCCTCTTTCGCCGTCCCTTTTGTTAATCGCCGCTTGACTTTGGGGACCTGGCAGCAGATTGTGTTCATTGATTTCGACAACCGAACAAGGCGCAGGGATTTGGTTGTTCAAATTATCGGAGAATGAGTGCAGGATCAGAGGTGAATATCTTCTTCGTCAGTTCGCATGGCGTTAAACGCTGCAATAGAAACTTCCAACATCTCTAGGTCTGGTTCCCTGGTAGTCAGGTGCTGTAATGCAAGATTTGGTCTGACCAGTAATTTCACCCATCGAGAATTGATATGGTTGGCGGTCCAGCGAATATACTCGTATGCTATCCCGGCTAAAACAGGAATCATGATGATGCGGCTCGCCAGACGTAATCCTAAGGGCAATGGGCCTAATAGCGAGAAAAACAATATTGATAATAGCACCAGGGTCAGCAGGAATGCTGTGCCGCAGCGTGGATGCTCAAGGGAAAAGGTTTTTACACAAGCAGGAGTCAATTCTGAACCCGCTTCGAAAGCATTTATGGTTTTATGCTCTGCTCCGTGATAGGCAAAAACTCGCTTAATATCCGGTATGCGGCCGATCAACCAGATATATCCGATTAGGATGGCCAATCGAACAAAGCCCTCGACGAGATTTCCAATCCAGGCTGCTGCTGAAGACTGTGACGCGCCGCTCAGGAAGGGAATTGTAGATTCATATGCCGATAAAAAAGTTAGTGTTTGATCGGTGAGAGGTATCCCGATTACGACTGGCGGATTTAATACCTGTTCTGCGATGTGACCAATTGTGGCCGGCAATAGAAAGAACAAACCAACTGCGAAGCTCAAAGAAATCACCAGCGTTATAATCAGCGCAGGACCTTCAATTTTTTCATCCTCGTCAGTTTGTGTATTTGCTGAAATCGTAAGAGCTCGTACGCCTAACCCCAGCGCATCCCAGAGCAAGATGATCCCCCGTAAGAAGGGGATCTGAACGATTTTGCTGCGATAAACACTGCTGAGTTCATCCTTATGTATGACAATCGACTTGTCAGGTGCGCGCATGGCGATCGCCATTGATTGCTTACCGCGCATCATTACGCCTTCAATTACTGCCTGACCACCATAGGTGGGTAGTCTTAATTTATCCATAGGTGCTTAAGCATACCTTATATTGCTACGTTGTGGTAGAAGTTGATCAATGTTTCGATACCCCTCTCCCAGGTCGGTAAGTGGAGTTTTTCGTTCGGACTATGTGCGTTGTCATCTGGTAGAGAGAATCCGCAGTTCACAGATTCAATCCCCAGAATATCTTGAAATTGAACAACCACAGGAACACTGCCCCCTTCCCTTCGGAAAAGGGGTGCTTTTCCCCACACTTGTTGCATGGCGTCTGCCATAGCCTTTACCTCGTCCGAGTCTCTGCTCGAGATTGATGCCGGACTTGAAACGAGGTTTTCAACAGTGAACTGCACTGTATTTGGCGCATTTTCTTCAAAATAGCGTATCAACTGTTGGTATACTTCATCTGGATCCTGGTCAGGAACAAGCCTGGTGGAGATTTTTGCCATTGCCCAGGCTGGCAAGACAGTTTTTGAGCCTTCTCCGGTGAACCCGGAATAAAATCCATTCACTTCTAAAGTTGGGCGCGCCCCGACACGTTCAACTGGAGAATATTCTTTCTCTCCCCATAGCATGCTTGCCCCAGTTTGTCTCAAGTAGAATTCTTCACCCATCGGCAATCTCGAGAGTTGGGTGCGCTCTTCCTGGTCTAATTCGCGTACGCTTTCGTAAAACCCTGGTAAGGTGATGCGTCCGTTTTCATCATGCATACCTGCGATCAGCTCACAAAGTGCTTGCGCGGGATTATGTACGACGCCTCCGTAAAGGCCTGAATGCAGATCATGATCGGGACCCTCAACCCGAACCTCGAAGTAAGCTAAACCGCGCAGAGCGTAGGTGATGGTTGGGAAATCAGGACCGAGCATGCCGGTATCTGGATTCAACGCGAAATCACATTTCAAAAGTTCTTTATGCTTGCTGATGAACTCGCCCAAATTTGGTGAGCCGATCTCTTCTTCCCCTTCGATTAGGAATTTGATGTTCACCGGTAAGTCACCAGTATGGATAACGGCTTCCAGCGCTTTAATTGTGGCGACAACTTGACCTTTCATATCCGATGCCCCGCGCGCATACAGATTGTCTCCACGTTCAGTGGGTTCAAATGCGCCACTGCTCCACAACTCGATTGGTTCGATGGGTTGGACGTCATAATGACCGTAAATTAATACTGTCTTTGCAGCCTCTCTCGGCGATTTCATTTCACCGTATACAAGTGGATGACCTCCGGTTGGTAATATCTCCACTCCGATCAGGTCAAGATCTTCCAGCTGCTGAGCTACCCAGTTGGCAGACTTTTCCATATCCGCTGTGTGTCGCGGATCTGTTGAGACCGATGGGATGGTCAAGAAAGATTTTAAATCTTCAAGAAAACGGGGGTTGTTTTCACGCGCATACTGTATTGCCGCTGCTTTGGCGTCGCTCATTGTTTACTCCTATAGATAATTTCTTTTGCTTGGAACCCTTGCTAATTGGGAAGTTGCGGCTCCTTGCGTATAGTAATGAACATCAGATAGCATATCAGCAGGAATGAGGAGAATAAGATGGTAAAGCCGAAAAATCTCAAGTTACTTAATGGGTTGACAGTTTTTAGAACCACTTCATAAAGGATTTCGTTGGGGGATAGAAATATATCCCAGCTGTTCCATCTTGAGAATCTCCCCAAATAGATCCCCAATCCACCAAGGCCCAGAGCGATTCCGGCAAATGCCCAGCTGAATACCCACCCGATATGATCTTTGACGATGATCTGCATCGTTCTCAATGATGCAATCGCTAAAAAGCATCCGGTCCAGGCGAATGTGGCCAGCATTAAAATGTCATACCACATGGGAATTCTGGGTCGATCTGAAAGATGCAGGAAATCTGTGATGATGTACGGTGCATTAGGGAAGAAGATCAGCCATAAAAAGCCGGGGAATATGAGCACCCACCAGCGACCTGGGCGATTGGTGTACAACGCCGCTGCCCAGATACTCAACCAGAATGGAACCCATGCCAGGAATAGATTCCAGATCAGATTCAGATAGGCGAACGAATGGCTTTGCAATACGCGGGCAACATAGAGAGCCAGTGCGAAAAGTGTCGATAATAAAATTGGGTAGACAGTTTGGCTTGCCAGAAATTTGTGCAAACGATTGATATCATTGATCGGGCTGGGCATGTAGTGCCTCCTCATTTCTATCATTTTCCAGTATATATACTGGATCGCCAATACGAATCGTACCTTTCTTCAATATCTTAGCGCGTAAACCTCCACGGTGAACCAGGGCAGGTAGTACTTCCTTTTTAGTTAAATCTGCTAAATGCGAACAAGGTTCGCAGAGACGCATTCCTTTTAATATCACTTCTCCGACACGAAATTCTCTACCAACCAGGTGGTTTAATGGAACCTTCTCAGTAATGAGATTACGGCGGCTGTCTCCTGGATCTAGCGCAATATTATTTTCTCTTTCAATCGCAGTTAATGATTCTTGCTCAATTAGGGTCACTTCTCGGCCAGCATCACTTCCCTTTGCGGCCATTCTAGTGAAATTATAATCTCCTTCCAGGCCTTTGCCGGGCACAGCAAGAGTTTGGCTGACTTCTACGACCTGTTTGCTGGGTTCTGGGCGCACGAAAATTGACAATACTTTACCTGTCTGGTGCATGATCGTTACTCCAATGAATTTCTCGATCAAAAAAATTACCTGAGATTTACTTGGGGCATATTCACTCTGCTGAGAACCATATGATTATATGCCAAAATATCAGAATATTCGGTAATAATTTTGTTCTCAGGGAATCTTAATCGATCACATGTGTTAAAATTGCGATGTCTCGGATCGGCGGTCGTCGCAGGGAATACCTGCGTCGGCGTCGGGATTTCGCCCGTCGAAAAGTGCCGCCATCCTCGTGGAATAGCAATCGGTCTTTATTCCAACCGATTAATTACCCACCGGTCGCCGATCCATGCCTCTTTGGAAGAATTACTATCTAGCTCGATCACTCCCGGACGCTTTGGAACAGCTTGATGCTGAATCTCGCTTGATCGCGGGTGGTACCGATCTGTTGCTGGAAATGCAGCAGGGCATCTCCCCTCCGATAGAGAAATTAGTCGATGTCAGTGGTGTTCCTGAATTAGCTTTGTTGGAGATTCGAGGTTCAGAATTATTCATCGGTGCAGCTCTTCCTTTAAACCGCATCGTCGAATCTGCGCTTGTTCAAATTCATGCCCTAGCTTTGGTTGAATCTTGTGAATTAATTGGTGGTCCGCAGGTGCGCAATACTGCAACTTTGGGTGGCAATGTTGCCCACGCTTTACCTGCTGCGGATGGGACGATAAGTCTTTTGGCACTGGATGCTCGGGTTGAAGTGGCAGGCTCGAATGGGACTCGTATGACTGGTATGGAAGAGCTGTTCCTCGGACCCCGAAAATCTGTTCTTGCAGCGAATCAAGAAATAATTGTTGGTTTCTATCTGCCTCTCCGTACAGCAGGTCAGGGTTCGGCTTTTCGTAGAATCATGCGCCCTCAAGGCGTCGCGCTTCCCGTGATAAACCATGCTGTATGGGTGCATCGGGAAGCCGAGACGATACAGGATATCCGCATAGCCTTGGGTCCTGGAGGACCCATCCCGTTTCGGGCCAAATCCACAGAAGATTTTTTATCTGGCGAAAAGTTAACCCCCTCGAAAATCGAACAGGCTTTTGAGATCCTTTTACAGGAAGTGCGCCTCAGAACGAGCCCATATCGTGCATCTGCTGATTATAGGAGGCATCTCGCCAAGGTTCTATTTGCTGATGTTGTTGACATTGCTTGGGAACGTGCAGGGAATCATTAAAAGATCTAGATAAGTTTTATTGTTAGAAAGTTTTTGGAGGAATAAATCGAATCGAAATGGACTTAATCATCAATGGTCAACCCATTACGATAGACCCATTACCTGGTGAGATGCTGGTCGATCTTTTACGGGAGCGGATCGATCTTACAGGTACCAAAGTTGGATGCAATGAGGCAGAATGTGGTTCCTGTACCGTCGTTGTTGATGGTCAAGCGGTATTAGCCTGCGTCTTTCCCGCAGCTCGAGCTGCTGGTAAAGAGGTAATCACGATCGAAGGATTAGCCTCCCTTACGGATCATCAAGACTCGCCGAATGAAGATCGTGGAGATGGCAGGCAAATCCTGCATCCTTTGCAGGAGGCATTCTTAACCAAAGGTGCTGTGCAATGTGGTTTTTGTATCCCGGGTCAGATAATGACCGCCTATGCTCTCCTGACGCATGAACCGCAACCCGATGAGGCGATGATCCGCCATGCCTTGAAGGATACTTTATGTAGGTGCGGTGGTTACCCCAGTATTCTAGGTGCGGTTCAATCTGCAGCTAGCAACATGTACAAAGGTACGCCTATCGAAAACCCAGGATTTCATTCCGCGGTACCTTTGGAGGTGATCGGCAATAGCTACATGCGTCCCGATGCGCAGGAAAAGGTCACCGGACAGACGAAGTTTACTGATGATTTAAAGTTCCCCGGTATGCTCCATGCGCGTGTCAAGAGAGCTGGGGTTCCGCACGCAATTGTGAAGAAATTAAATGTTGAAAAGGCGCGCCAGCATCCTGGTGTATATGCAGTTTTGACTGCCGAGGATATCCCGGGACAGCGTGATCATGGTCTGGTGATTTTTGATTGGCCGGTCATGGTTGGAGTTGGTGAAAGGGTGCGCACGATAGGAGATGCTGTCGCCATTGTTGCAGCGGAGAATCGCCACATCGCCACAGAAGCGCTGGACTTGATTGAAACAGAATTCGATCACCTACCAGTGGTTGCTGATCCAGTTCAAGCCAACCTCCCCGAAACGGTCCAACTTCATCCCTCGGGAAATTTACTCAAACATATCAAAGTTCGAAAAGGCGATATCGATCAGGGATTTGCTGAAGCGGATGTTATCATGGACCATGTCTTCCATACTGGTATATACGAACATGCGTTCATTGAACCTGAATGCAGCATCGCCCGTTTAACTCCAGAAGGGCGTATGGAAGTGTATGTCGGCTCGCAGATTCCCTATGCGGACCGCAATCAGATCGCCCGTGTCTTGGACTGGCCTGAGGAAAAAGTAAGGGTCATTGGGGTCATGATCGGTGGGGGTTTCGGAGGAAAGGAGGATATTGCTGGTCAAATCCACGCTGCTTTGCTCGCCCAGACCACTGGGAGACCGGTTAAGCTGCTCTTCGATCGACACGAGAGCTTGTTAGTCCACCCCAAACGACATGCCACCCAAATCCGAATTAAAATGGGAGCAAAAAAGGATGGTCAGTTAACCGCTGTTGAAACTGAGTTGTATGGAGATACCGGGGCTTATGCATCGTTGGGCGAAAAGGTGATGACCAGGGCAACAACCCATTCTGCCGGACCTTATGTAGTACCTCATGCTAAGGCCGATTGTTATGCGATGTACACTAATAATCCACCAGCAGGTGCTTTTCGTGGCTTTGGAGTTACCCAGTCCTGTTTCGCTGTCGAGAGCATGATAGATATGTTGGCGGAAAGATTGGATTTAGATGCTGTACATATTCGCCAGATTAATGCTTTAGACTTGGGAAGTACAACCAATACTGGTCAGGAGCTGACTGAAAGTGTGGGATTGCTGGAGTGCATCCAGCGCGTTCACACAGAAATGCAAACCCGATCAACTGGTGATCCTTTTAAACCGCAATCGGTGGATGGAGCTCCACACCTGCAACGGGCATGGGGATTTGCTGTTGGATACAAAAATACGGGCTTGGGAGGTGGCGCTCCGGATAAAGCATCTGCCGAAGTTGAACTTTGTTCAGATGGCCTCTATGAAGTCCGCACTTCTTCAGCTGAGATCGGACAGGGTTTGGTTACGGTATTACAATTGATCGTCGCTCAAGAATTCACCACTTCGCCCAACCAGGTGCGCGTATTGCTCTCAGATACCGATTTGACACCCGATGGAGGGCCAACGACAGCTTCTAGACAAACCTATGTCACTGGCAACGCAGCCAGGTTAGCCTCTCAGGTTTTACGCCAGGCGATCGCGACTCATTTGGCTGAGAAATACGATCAGCCTCCCCAGGACGTGCGCTTCGAAGAGGGGTTGGTCCGGTTAAATGGTCAACAGCTGCCTATGGATGCCGTCCGTTCACAAATGGTTGACGAAGGTCGTTCGCCGCGCGCCTTGTACGAGTACTGGGCGCCAACTACCGATCCCTTGGGTGAACCTGGAAATATGCACTTTGCCTTCTCTTTTGCCGCCCAAGCTGCAGAGGTAGAGGTAAACACCAACACAGGTGAGGTCCAGGTATTGAATGTGATCGCTGCCAATGACGTTGGTAAGGCCCTCAATCCTCTTGGTCTTCAAGGTCAGATTGAAGGTGGCGTTGTTATGGGTTTGGGAAATGCACTCACAGAACATTTTATCGTCAAAGATGGGCAGGTGGTCACAGATCATCTGGCGCGATACAGGATGCCATCTATCGTACAAACTCCGCAGATTCACTCGATTGTAGTCGAACACCCTGCGGAAGATGGTCCTTATGGTGCTAAAGGTGTTGGAGAGCTTTCAAGCATCCCTACTACGCCAGCCATCACCAATGCCATCTACAATGCAGTGGGAGTTAGGGTGGATCGATTACCTGTCGATCAAGAAGATATCGTTCGCCAGCTCGGAAAACTACCTAAATAAACCTTCGCTTATGACGTCAAACGGTTATCAATTGGATGATATAACACCAAGGTGGTTAGATTGGGCACGTGAAATCCAGGCAATTGCCCAAACTGGAATGCATTTTTCAGATAATATCTTCCAGCGCCAGCGCTATCAGCGCTTGTTCGAGATCGCAGCTGAAATAATCGCTGAACATTCCAATCTGGCTCAGACAGATACAGTAGATCTTTTTAATGAACAGATCGGGTACGCCACTCCACGAGTTGATGTCAGAGGAGCGGTTTTTCTTGATGGTGAACTGCTTTTGGTGCGCGAAATAATGGATCAGGGTTGGACGATGCCTGGTGGGTGGGCTGATGTCGGTGATATTCCATCCCAGTCTGTCGAAAGGGAAGTTCTCGAAGAAGCTGGTTTTGAGGTCAAGGCGCGTAAAGTGATTGGCATTTATGATGCCAACCGTACAGGGCCATTGGAAGTATTTCATGCATTTAAGATCGTGTTCTTATGCGATATCCTTAGCGGTGAGCCGCGCCCAAGCGACGAAACTTCTGAAGTCGCTTTCTTCTCCCAGCATGAGATCCCTAAAACACTCTCCGGTGAACGAACCCGTCCTCGCCATATCCAGGATGCTTTCACAGCTCTGGAAAATGATCTTCCAACTATTTTTGATTGATCTCAAGTATCTGTCAATACACTTACTTTTATGTAAAAGGTATAGAATATATTTTTATGGAATTAACCAAACTTCTATTTCCTCTGCATGGTGAGGTTTATCGCAGCGCAATGCCTTTTAGTTCTTATGATCCAGGTGGAGAATTTGTTGAACAATATAAGCGCAAGAATATTTCGTTGGTTGTGATGTTGACCAGTGATCAAGAAGCCAAAAATTTTACCGGACATGATTTGCGATCGATCTACAATTCAGAAGGATTCGAAGTTTTATATCTTCCCATTCTGGATTTCAGCGTACCGGAGATAGCTGAATTGGACGAGGCAGTGACAGAGGTTCTGGACCATGTCTACCAGGGTGATTCTGTCGTCATTCATTGTCATGCTGGTATTGGCCGTACGGGAATGTTCCTTGCCTGCCTCGCAAAACGTGGTATGGATTATTCCAGTGATCAGGCCATCAGCTGGGTACGTGAATTCATACCCGGCGCGGTCGAGGTCTCTGAACAAGAACACTTGGTGCGATCCATGTGAGGCGTTTTCAAGGAGATAACAGGATGTTAATCACCAATGGAAAAATCATTACTTGGGAAGACCCCAATCAGATCTTGGAAGACCAGGCGATATATATTTCCGGGGGACGCATTGTTGAAATTGGCTCTCAAGATCTGCTTCAGGAGCGCTACCCAAAGGAAGAACGAATAGATGCCGGGGGGCAATATGTCATGCCGGGGAATATATGCGCCCACACTCATTTCTATGGTGCTTTTGCGCGGGGAATGGCTATTCCTGGACCAGCCCCGAAGGATTTCCCCGAGATATTAAAAAAATTGTGGTGGCCATTAGATAAGTCATTAGGTTATGAAGATGTTAGATCTTCTGCAGAGGTGATGTTGGTAGATGCCATCAAGCACGGTACGACAACCTTGATCGATCACCATGCCTCTCCCAATGCCATCGATGGATCGCTGGATGTGATCGCCCGTACAGTTGAAGTTTCTGGATTGCGCGCCGTATTGTGCTATGAGGTCACCGATCGCGACGGAAACGAAAAAGCCAAAGATGGAATCAGGGAGAACATCCGCTTTATGGAGCAGATTAGTGAACCCCGTTCAGCAGGAGGAAATATTGCCGGCACCTTTGGTCTGCACGCCAGTCTGACCCTATCGGAAGCGACTTTGGATGCCTGCCGGAGCGCGGTCCCCGAAGATATCGGTTTTCATATTCATGTTGCTGAGCATGAGGAAGATGAATATGATAGCCTAAGCAAATCGGGTATGCGGGTTGTCGATCGATTATCAAAACATGGCATTCTGGGTCCAAAGACGATAGTTGCACACGTAATCCATATCGATATGAGAGAAGCGGATTTGCTGGCAGAAAGCGGTACTTGGGTCACACATCAGCCGCGCTCCAATATGAATAACGGGGTTGGCGTGGCGCCAGTAGAGGGACTGTTGCGGTCTGGTGTCAATGTGGGACTTGGGACGGACGGTTTCTCACATACGATGTGGGAGGAATGGAAGACCGCTTATCTTCTTCACAAGGTCTGGCACCGCGATCCGCGCCGATTTTCGGGTGAAACAGTCGTGCAGCTGGGGGTTAAGAATAATGCTGCGTTGGCAAATGTATTCTTCCCAGAAGCGCCATTAGGGAAGCTGATCCCTGGTGGTTTTGCAGACTTAATTTTCGTCGATTACCATCCCCACACTCCCCTGACAGCTGGCAATCTTCCCTGGCAGATCATCTTCGGCTTTCATGAGAGCATGGTCACCAGTACTATCGTTTCTGGTAAATTGTTGATGCACAATCGTCAGTTGCTAACAATGGATGAAGAAGCGATCACTGCCAGGGCGAGAGAACGAGCCCCTCAGGTGTGGGAACGTTATAATAGCTTTGTACCATGAGGAGATCGGAGAATCCATGACATCTAAGCAGAATCTTCCAACGCTTGCCATCCTTGGCGGAACGGGAAAAGAAGGACCTGGGTTAGCCATGCGTTGGGCAAAGGCAGGTTATCCAATTATCATTGGCTCGCGCCAAACGGAGAAAGCACAGGCGGTTGCCGCAGAATTAAATCAAAAATTGAACATAAACTCGATCCGAGGCCTTCAAAACAGCGCGGCCGCGCGGCAAGCGGAAATATGCGTACTCACCGTCGTATTCACTGCTCACCAGGCGGCTCTGGAGGGTTTGAAAGATGCTCTAAAAGGCAAGATCTTGGTCGATGCAACAGCACGTGTAGATTTTCGCCAACCCGATCCTCCGCCTCCTCCTTCAGCTGCCAGGATTGCTCAGGATATCCTTGGTGAAGATGTTCCTGTTGTCGCGGCTTTTCAAAGTGTTCCTGCAGCCGCTCTGCGTAGAAACCTCGACCAGCCTCTTGATGAAGATGTGCTCATCTGCGCAGATGATCTATCCGCTGCGGAGCTGGTATCCACCTTGGCCGAATCCATTGGTTTAAACCCCTATTATGCTGGGGACCTGGACAATGCCATAGTCGTGGAAGGTATGACCTCATTGTTGATCAGCCTGAATAAGTATTACAAGAGTCGTACAGCCTCTATTCGAGTAACTGGCATCGACCGGGAAGCTGGCGGATGAAATCTGACATTCGGCTTGATTCATAGGAAGTCATTGGAAATCATTCTTTGACCCTGACCCTCATTCCATTACCCCGTATCCCATTTATTAAACCAGGTGATGACCTTGTCAGAGTGATTCTCACCTCCCTTGAGAGGACAGGATTAACTTTTCAAGACGGCGATATCCTGGTCATTGCCCAAAAAATTGTCTCCAAATCTGAGGGGCGTTTGGTTGATCTGAAGACGGTAACTCCATCGACACAGGCTGTTGAGCTGGCTGAGCGTTCTGAGAAAGATCCGCGCATGGTCGAATTGATCCTGCGTGAAAGCAAGTCTGTTCTACGATCACGACCAGGAACGATCATCGTCGAGCACCATTTAGGATTTGTCTGTGCCAATGCAGGAATTGATCAATCCAATGTTAATCAAGAAAATGATGGCGATTGGGTTCTATTACTGCCCTTGAATCCGGATGAGACCGCAGCGAATATCAGGAGACGCTTGGAAAAAATTTCTGATGCACGTTTAGGTGTATTGATCATCGACTCTCATGGGCGCGCTTGGCGGTTGGGGACAGCTGGTGTAGCAATAGGACTCTCTGGACTGCCTGGTCTGGTAGATTTGCGCGGTGAAAAAGACTTGTTCGGTTACCAGCTGCGTATCTCCGAGGTCGGTGCAGCAGATGAACTGGCTTCGGCAGCATCTTTACTGATGGGGCAGGCAGCCGAAAGTAAACCTGTTATCCTCGTACGTGGCTTCCCTTATCCTTTGCGGGAAGGTAATCTCAACGAATTGATCCGGCCAAAAGAACAGGATTTGTTCCGCTGATAGATATGAAAGTTGTAGCACTCGCTGGTGGTGTTGGTGGTGCCAAACTTGCCGATGGGCTTGCTCAGATCCTGGAAGCTGATAAGTTCAAAGTGATCGTCAATACTGGCGATGATTTTGATCACTTTGGTTTACGTATCTGTCCTGACCTGGATACCGTGTGCTACACATTGGCTGGACTTGCCAACCTAGAAACGGGCTGGGGGAGAAAGAATGAGACTTGGAATGCCTTCGAGAGCATGGATGAGCTCGGTGGACCAACCTGGTTTCGACTTGGAGATCGCGATCTGGGTACCCATTTGGAGAGGACGCGGCTGCTTGCAGAAGGATCTTCTTTGAGCGAAGTGACTGCGCGTTTTTGTCGCAGTTGGGGTATCAAATCCAGCGTGCTGCCGATGAGTGATGCTCATATACCAACGCGAGTCTATACTGATCAGGGTGAGATGGCTTTCCAGGAATATTTTGTACAGTATGCCTGCCAACCACAGGTTTCTGGCTTTGCCTTCGTTGGTGTTGAAACTGCCCAACCTGCTCCGGGAGTACTTGATGCAATCAGGGATGCTGACATTTTGGTTATCTGCCCATCTAATCCTTGGGTGAGCATCGATCCTATCCTGGCTGTTCCGGGCATCAAAGAAGCGATTTATTCTGAATCAAATCGACTTCGTGTCATTGCGGTTTCACCCATTATTAGCGGTCAGGCCGTCAAGGGTCCGGCTGCCAAAATGTATCATGAACTTGGACTGCAGCCCTCAGCGTTGAATGTCGCAAAACATTACGGCGCTCGATCCAATGCGGGATTGCTGACAGGTTTTGTATTTGATGAGCAAGATGTTGATCAAGATGCGGAGATCGCTGGATTAGGGATCAGAACTCTGGTGATAAACACGCTCATGCGATCAAAGGCTGATAGAAATCGGCTGGCAGGTGAAGTGGTTGCTTTTGGTAGGAGTTTGACTGGAGGCTAAAAAAGGTATGAATTGAATAACCGATCGAAATTACAAAATTATCTGGTCATAGTTCCAAAATTATTGTTATACTCGATTAACCATTAGACGTGCACCTTATTAGTAAAAATCGAAAGGATAATATTAATGACTTTGTGGGCTATCGTTCCAGTAAAACCGCTGCGGTGGGGAAAATCGAGGTTGGCTGGGGTACTGACACAGGAAGAGCGTGCAAACCTTAATCGACAATTATTAATCCACACCATTGATACCTTGCAAGAAATCCCAGATATTGAACATGTATTGGTCGTCAGCCGCGATCAGTCAGCATTAGCGCTTGCTCGCGCTCATGGCGCGCGAACTGTGCAGGAAAATGGGGCACCTGAGCTGAATATTGCTCTCACTCGAGCAACTATTGTCGCCAAAAGCTATGCGACCCGAGGGGTATTAATTGTTCCTTCTGATTTACCAATGATCACAGTGGAGGATATCAATGCGATGCTGAGTCGCGTGAAAGATCCTCCAGTTGTTGTTGTTGCACCCGATCGTCGCCGAAAAGGGACCAACGCCCTGTTGGTATGTCCTGTGGGGATGATTGAATACGAATATGGTCCAAATTCGTTTGAACTGCATTGCCAAAACGCACTGAGTTCTGGTGCGCGCCTTGAAATCTGTGAACTTCCTTCGTTGGCACTTGATATGGATGTGCCAGAAGACCTTGAATTGGTGGGGGACGAGCTGGAAGGCTGGTCTGTCTAGGGGATTTGTTCTATAATCTGATCCTAGAAATCTCAATTTGGAGGTCCCAATGGCTGAACGTGTAGCATTGTATTTGCAAGACGCTCATGATCTGCGTGATGGATTGGACTATGTCCAATATGCAGAAAAGCGTGGATTTGAGGCTGTCTGGCAGGCTGAATCGCGCTTGGTGCGCGATGCAGTTGTTCCGATGGCAGCATATGCTGCGGTCACTGAACGTTTGAAAGTTGGTTCGGGGGTGATTAATAACTGGACGAGGAATATCGGTCTCTTGGCAGCTACATATCTAACTCTTGATGATCTGGCTCCTGACCGGATTATCTGCGGGATAGGAGCATGGTGGGACCCGTTGGCTCGCAATGTAGGCATTGAACGTAAAAAACCATTAACCGCCATGCGCGAAACAGTTGAAGTCCTACGCCGTTTGCTCAACATGGAGCATGTCACCTTCCACGGGCAGTTTGTACATGTCGATGGTATTGAGCTGGATGTCGTGCATGGACGCCGGGAACCGCGTAATGTTCCCATAATGATTGGCGCCACGGGGGATAAAATGATGGAGCTAACCGGTGAAATTTCTGATGGTGTCGTGCTCAATTACTGTGTTCCTCCTGAATACAACGATCGCGCCTTGGAGTTGTTAGCGCGCGGGGCAAAGAAAGCCGGACGTACCCTGGATGATGTCGACCGTCCCCAATTAGTTGTCTGCTCAGTTGATCACGATCGAGAGCGAGCTATCGATACCACGCGTGAGCTGCTTACGCAGTACCTCGCTCAGCAGCCCCATATCGCCAAGGCATCTGGTGTATCGCAGGATGTCGTTGACCAGATACAATCGATTCTGGGTTGGCCGGCGACCAAAGAACAGATCCAGCAGGCAAAGCACCTGGTGCCGGTGGAATTGATCCACCGCATCACTGCCTCCGGTACGCCGGATGAAGCGCGTGCAAAGGTCGAAGAATATCGCCAGCATGGCTGTACCTCACCCATCTTGTATCCTGTTGGTGGGGATGTCAAATTATTGATCGATACCTTTGCAAATTAGGCGATCATCTTGACTGGCAATTCGAGAGAATAATCACAGATGGAGCTGAATTTTATCGTCAGCTGAAGATTTTATTCAAATAATTATTAAAGTTGGTTCTTGCTCTGATTGATCTGCGCTCTCGGGATTTCCGGGAGCGTTGGTCTTGTATATCTTCATCAGGGTAAAGTATCCTCAAATTCTGAACTATAAAAACCGATGCATAATAAACGCTATTGATGATTTGAAATAATCGCTTGCTGTGCATAGTATAATTTTGTGTACCAGGAGAGAACCCGCTATGCCCGAACTTCAACCTAATTCACGTCATTGTTTCGCCTGTGGTCTGGAAAATCTATATGGTTTGCAGCTCCGTTTTTATGAGACTGGCCCCAATGAAGTGACCGCCCAATATACTGTGCCAGAGCATTTCCAGGGTTATCCAGGTGTTGTTCACGGGGGCGTTGTCACTGCCATGTTAGATGAAGTGACCGGTCGCGCCCACATAAGGGGTGATCCACCTCGCTTCATGTACACTGCTAAACTCGAGGTGCGTTTCCGTAAAAATGTGCCCATTGGAGTGCCTCTTCGAGTGGTTGGAAAAGCGGAGGGTTCGAAGAGTCGCAGAGCAACAAGCATCGGCATGATCTATGATCCTGATGGTGAGCTGCTCGCTGAAGCGAAAGCGTTGCTGATTGATTTACCAGAAGGTGCCGTCGAAAACGTTGAATTGGAAGCCTTGGGATGGAAAGTTTACGAAGAAGAAAACTCGATCTCCCCAGGATCGGTTGGTGAGTTGTGATTTCAGAATACTATCGTCCCAGAAAAATATCCGAAGCGCTCGATCTCCTGTCAGATGATCAAGTTAACGCGATTCCGATGGGGGGTGGGACAGCGCTCGATCACTATTCATCTGAACCGGTCGCTGTTGTTGATCTGCAGGAGTTGGGGTTGGATAAGCTGCGCGCCAGGGGCAGTCTGTTAGAGATCGGTGCCACTGTTACGCTGCAGAATTTGATGGAACACGATCCGCTGCAAGCTTCACTTAAAAGAGCAGTTCACCAGGAGACATCATATAACCTTCGCCAGGTGAGTACTATTGCTGGAACACTGGTGTCTTCAGATGGCAGATCGCCCTTTACCACGGCAATGCTCGCTCTGGATCCAACGTTAATATTGCAGCCCGGAGAGGAGGGTATCTCATTGGGTGAACTGCTCGCTCTTCGAGAACGGAGTCTGTCGGGCAAGCTCATCACCCAGATTGAGCTTTCACTGAATGTCAGGCTGGCGACTCGCTCGATTGCTCGAACCCCAGCCGATTTGCCGATCGTATATGCTGCTGTCGGTTCTTGGCCTTCCGGGCGGACGAGAATAGCCTTGGGCGGATACGGTGAAGCCCCTCTTCTTGCAATGGATGGACCTGAGAAGGAAGGGATGGAAACCGCCGCGCGTAATGCGTATAGTGATGCAGGAGATCAATGGGCTTCTGCTGAATATCGTCAAGAAATGGCTGCGCTGCTTGTGAAACGTTGTGCAACAGAATTGGAATCAGAGATCGAAAACAATATTTAGGTTTGCGAAAGTATTTTGCATACTTCGAGAGGCTCAATGAGAATAAACCTCACTGTCAATGGTCAAGTTCATGAAATTGAGACAAAACCAGGGGATTCATTATTAAAGGTATTGCGCGCACAGGGAAACTTTGGAGTCAAGCATGGCTGTGAATCGGGTGAATGTGGTGCCTGTACCGTACTCCTGGATAGCAAGCCGGTCAATGCTTGTGTTTTCTTAGCTGCCCAGGCGCAGGGTCACCGTATCGAGACGATCGAGGCGGTTGGAGAGCATCCTGAACAGGGCTGGAAGCATACTTCAGGTCTGCATGCCCTCCAGGAATCTTTTGTGGAAAGTGGTGCCATTCAGTGCGGCTACTGCACCCCAGCAATGATCCTGGCCGCCAAGGAATTGCTCGATCATTATCCTGAACCGACTGAAGCACAAGTAAGAGATGTTTTATCAGGCATATTGTGTCGCTGTACTGGTTATTTGAAACCTGTCCAGGCTGTAATGCGTGCAGCTGCGCTCATGCGCGGCGAGCAGGTCGAACCCTTGGAAGGTGTTATTCCAGTCCCTCCAGATTTTTTTGGCGAACCTCCTTCCTTCAGCGACCAGATACCGCAATCAGATAGCGGCACGCCAGCTGGAAGAGAAGTATTAGTCCCTACCAGGTTAATGCCGCGTATCCAGGTAACCCCAGAGGCAGAATCCTGGCAGCGGGTAGGGAAACCAGAAAAGAAAGTTGATGCGGTCAAGCTCGTCCAAGGAAAACCAGCCTTCACCGCTGATTTCGATAAGCGGGATATGTTAATCGCCAAGGTTTTGCACAGCCCCCATGCTCATGCGCGCATAAAGCATATTGATGTTGAAAAAGCCAGAGATTTGGAGGGGGTTGCCGCTGTCTTGACCTGGCAGGACATTCCGCGTGTGGTCTATTCCACTGCCGGCCAATCCGATCCCATCCCAGGACCTTTAGATTCATTCTCGTTAGACAAGAAAGTTCGTTTCGTAGGAGACCGGGTTGCAATGGTCGCCGCGGAAACAGAACAGATCGCCCTCCAGGCTCTCGAGCTCATTGAAGTCGAATATGAACTGCTGCCCTCAGTCCTGGATAGCGCTGAGGCATTGAAACCCGGTGCGCCTATACTGCATGATGAAACCGAATACGTGAATTTTGCTGAATCGGATCCGAGCCGCAACCTGGCCGCCGAGGTTCGCATTGATATCGGCGATGTTGAGTTGGGATTTAGCGAAGCCGATCTCGTATTTGAAGACGAGTATGAAGTCCCGAAAGTCCAGCAAGCCCATATCGAACCCCATGTTGCGATCACTTTTTGGGATGAAGATGATCGTCTGGTCATTCGTACCAGCACTCAGGTTCCATTCCATGCGCGTCGCCAGCTGGCGCCTGTGCTTGGCTTACCCATTAAGCGCATCCGGGTTATCAAACCGCGCATCGGTGGTGGTTTCGGTAATAAGCAAGAGGTTCTGATCGAGGATGTCCCGGCTCACCTGACCATTGCGACGGGCAGGCCGGTCATCTATGAATACTCCCGTGAGGAAGAGTTCATCGCCTCCCGATCACGCCATCCCATGCGCATCCGCATGAAAACTGGTGTCAAAAAAGATGGCACCATAACCGCGAACGAAATGTACGCCCTGAGTGATACTGGTGCTTACGGTTGTCATGCCCTGACTGTCACTGGTAATACTGGTCACAAATCCATGGCTTTGTATGTTGGGGATGGTAAATATCGGGTATCACCGAACATACGCTTCTATGCCGATATCGTCTATACCAATCATCCTCCCTCTGGTGCCTATCGTGGTTACGGTGTACCTCAAGGATTTTGGGCGGTTGAGCGTCACATGGAGAAGATCGCCCGAGAATTAGAATTGGACCCGATCGAATTCCGCCTCAAGAATTCAATTCGTGAGGGTGAATTGCAGCCATTTAGCACAGCCTGGAGCGAAGGCCGCGAACCAAGACCGGAAACGATAGAGACATGTGGGTTAGAAGAATGCGTTCGTCAAGGAAGAGCTGCTATTGGATGGGATCAAAAATTCGGCGTTTCAGGCTGGCGTCAAGTACCTGGTCAACCACACCTGCGCAAAGGGTTGGGTGTCGCCCTGGTCATGCAGGGCACTGCCATTCCGTATTTAGACATGGGTGGCGCAAGTATCAAAATGAATGATGATGGGTCATTTAATCTGCTGGTTGGGGCGACGGATTTGGGAACCGGATCGGACACGGTATTAGCCCAAATGGCAGCTGAGGTGCTTGGCGTGCCGGTTGATGACATTATCATCTATTCCTCAGATACCGATTTCACTCCCTTCGATAAAGGTGCATATGCTTCATCAACGACTTATATCTCAGGTGCTGCAGTGATCAAAGCTGCGGAGAGCGTCTCACTTCGCATCCGCCAGCGTGCTGCGAGGATGTTTAATGAGTCTGAAGAACACCCACCGGTAAACCAGGAAGATATCCGTTTGGTTGATCGCCAGGCAATCTCCCCAGACGGCCGCACCATATCGCATTCTGAGATCGCTCATGAAACACTGCACCATGCAGATCAGGAACAGATTATGGGTGTTGGATCATATATGTCACCTGTTGCCCCTCCTCCATTTGCAGCCCAATTTGCTGAAGTTACCGTCGATGTGGAGACAGGTCAGGTGGTGGTTGACAATCTCGTCATGGCAGTTGATTCCGGCGTGATCGTCAATCCATTAACTGCTTCTGGTCAGATTGAGGGCGGAATGACTCAGGCTCTCGGCTATGCAGTTTGTGAGGAAATGGTATATGACTCTGATGGTCGGGCACGGGAAAAGGATCTGCGCGACTATCATATCTTCCAGGCGCATGAAATGCCTGGATTGACAACTATTTTTGTGGAAACTTTCGAACCCTCCCACCCATTTGGTGTCAAGGCTGTGGCTGAGATACCTTTGGATGGTGTGGCTCCAGCGGTGGGGAATGCTGTCTTCGATGCTTGTCGGGTAAATATCGACGATAACCCGATCACACCTGAAAAAGTGTGGCGGGAAATAATGAAGATTGATGAAGGTCAAGGATAAATATCATCCTATGGCTCAAACATATGTCATTGGTCATGTGAACCCGGATACAGACTCGATCGCCTCTGCGATGGGTTATGCCTGGTTTCTCCACGAATTGGATGGGGGAGATTATTTAGCCGCTCGCGCAGGTCCGGTCAACCCTCAAACGACCTGGGTTCTGAAACGATTGGGATTAGAGAGTCCTATATTGTTGAACGATGCCTCGCCGCGCTTCGAGTCTGTTTCTGTCAGGTTGGATACCGCTTCTCCGGATGACCCTTTGCGCGAAGCCTGGGCTATAGCCAGCCGTACCTGGGGTGTTGCCCCGATTCTAAATGCCGATGGGACTCCTTTTGGACTGGTTAATGGTCCCAGTCTGTTCGCCCTGCTGAGTAAGCTCGTGGGTCCGTACCCACGTCGGCAAGAAATGCGAATTGCAGATATATTGGAATTACCATGCAGTGAGGCGTCGAATACAAATGTGCCCAAATTTCACCTCAATGATCGCATCCGCGATTCGATTCTGCGTATTTTACGAGCCGAAGGCGATGATTTCTGGGTTATCGATGAGGATGGTTATTATGTGGGCGTATGCCGCCAGAGAGAAGTATTGAACCCACCCCGATTGCGGCTGATTTTGGTCGATCACAACGAACCGGGACAAGCGATCAGTTCTCTCGAAGAAGCTGAGCTGATCGAGATTTTAGACCATCATCGTTTGGGTAGTGCCACTACTCACGTTCCAATTCGTTTCACGATCGATGTGGTTGGTAGCACCAGCACGCTGGTCTCTGAACGCATTGAGGAATCTGGATATAGTGCCCCTCCCCGGATAGCCGGATTATTGTTGGCCGGATTGCTCGCGGACACGCTCTTGTTGAGCTCTCCAACTACAACTGAACGGGATAAAGATTCTGCTGAGCGACTCGCACGTTGGGCGTTTATCAAAGGTGCTCCGTTGGAAGGAGAAACTGTGGATTCGTATGGTGAGCAGGTTATCCAGGCCGGATCCGGTATAGCCTCCCGTGAGCCTGGTGAAGTTGTCGCCACAGATTTCAAGGTATATGAAGCAGGAGGTAAGGATTTTGCCATCGCCCAGGCCGAAGTTACTGACCTGCTTCAATTAAAGGAGCAGCTCACTTCCCTGCAAGGGGCATTATGTGATCTGCGTGATGCGCGCGGTTTGGATTTCGCCATGTTAATGGTGACGGATGTTGTGGGAGGTTCAAGCCGCTTACTATTAACCGATGATGTGCCCGTTCTCGGCGAGCTGCCCTATCCTAAGCAGCCCGATGGGACATTGTTGGCCGATGGTGTTGTCTCCCGCAAGAAACAGCTCTTGCCGGTTGTACTTGGTTTACTTGAGGGATGATCAATTTGTTCTCTCATTTCGGAATCCTTCACACATGATGTCCATCTGGCGCGCAATAGCGGAGCTTGAAGAAAGCAACCAGGTTGGGATATTGTGTACCATAATCCGCAGCCAGGGTTCGACGCCACGTCATGCTGGCAGCAAGATGCTCGTTTTTCCAGATGGGCACATTGTTGGATCAATTGGGGGTGGAGAACTGGAGAGCAGAGTCATATCCACCGCGCTTGAGATGATTGGCGATGGTCAACCGCGATTTTTAGAGTTCAGCATGATCGATCCCGAGCGCGGCGATCCCGGAGTTTGCGGTGGGCAGGTGGAGATTTACATGGAACCAATCTTACCGAAGCCGACTTTGGTTGTTGTTGGAGCTGGGCATGTGGGTAGGTCAGTCGCTCATCTGGCGAATTGGTTGGGATTTAAAGTCGTAGTGAGCGATGACCGTCCTGAATATTGTGATCCCCAGTTAATTCCAGAGGCTGAGGAGTTTCACACAGGTCCTCTAGCGGATTTACCTGCTCAAGTCCAGATCACAGATTGGACATATCTGGTGCTGACCACCCGTAGTGTAGATATTGACGTGCCGGGGTTACCTGGTCTCCTGGATTCCCCTGCAGCTTATATCGGTGTCATCGGTTCCAGGCGGCGTTGGGAGACAACCCGCGAGCAGCTCACAGAGAAAGGTCTCGCTGAGGATAAAATAGATCGTGTCCGTTCACCAATGGGTCTGGATATCGCAGCCGAGACACCTGAAGAGATCGCTGTCAGCATTATGGCAGAGATCATTCAATTGCGGGCAGTAAAAACACAAGAAGAATCACTGAGTGATTAGTTTAGACCGAGGTAAAACTCAACCTTTCAAGATTGAAAATTTTTGGAGACCATCATGTGGCATGATTACTTCAATGTGAAGACAGTTGATGAGGCCTTGGATATTTTGACCAGGCAGGGCGAGGAAGCCCGTATCATCGCTGGAGCGACGGATTTAATGATCGAAATTGAACGTGGCGTACGCAGTGGGATCGATACGCTTGTAGATATCACCCGCATTCCAGGTTTAGACCAGATCAACCTGGATGAAGATGGGATCATCCATCTAGGTCCTTTGGTGACCCATAATCACTGCGTTGCTTCCAAGTTGATAAGAGAGAAAGCCCTTCCTTTAGCTCAAGCCGCATGGGAGGTCGGATCGCCACAGATTCGCAACCGCGGCACGATTGCCGGAAACCTGATCACTGCCTCACCAGCCAATGACACCATCACCCCCTTGATGGCTCTGGGCGCGGTCGTGACCCTGCGCTCAAAGTCCAATGAGAGGGTCATCCCATTGGAGAGATTCTATTTGGGTGTGCGCCAAACCGTGATGGAACCAGATGAGATCATGGTCGACATCGCTTTTCCAGCTATGAATCCAAACGAATCTGGCAGCTTCATTAAGCTGGCATTACGTCGTGCTCAGGCTATCTCTCTGGTTAACCTGGCTGTGGTTTTGAGGTACAAAGGAGAATTGGTTAAAGGTCTTGCTGAGCAGGAGATCGAGAAGGCGAGCGTCACTTTAGGGGCTGTGGCACCAACCATCATTCACGCCGAAGGGGCTGAAAATTTCCTCACCGGCCGGGTTTTATCTCCAGAGGTGATCGAGGAGGCAGCCAGACTGGCTGAAGCGGCCTCCAGCCCGATCGATGACGTCCGTGGATCGGCAGATTATCGCCGCGAGATGGTTCGGGTTTGCGCTTTACGGGCCTTGCGGAACCTGGCTGAAGGCAAATCGACTGACAAAATCCCGCCCGATCCAGTCCTGTTGTGGGGTGACACATATGCAGGTATTGCCCCGTTGATCGATAGCTCTTCGCGCCATAATGGCGATTCAACTGAGATCAGAACTCGCATTAACGGTAAAAATTACACTTTGAGTGGGGGCTATCAAAAAAGTCTGCTGCGCTTTATTCGCGAGGATGTTGGTCTTGTTGGTACCAAAGAAGGCTGTGCTGAGGGAGAGTGCGGTGCGTGCACCGTCTTCCTGGATGGGGCCGCGGTTATGGCATGTATGGTCCCAGCCGCTCGCGCCCACCGGGCTGAGATCGTCACCATTGAGGGATTATCCCACAATGGTGATTTACATCCAGTGCAGCAGGCATTCATTGAACATGGCGCTGTTCAATGTGGCTATTGTACGCCGGGTTTTATCATGTCTGCAGCCAAACTATTAGAAGAACGCTCTTATCCTTCCCAGGAAGATATCCAGATTTCAATCACCGGTAATCTTTGCCGCTGTACCGGTTACTATAAAATAATATCGGCAATCGAAGATGCCAGCCAAATTGGAGGTGGGTGATGACGAAATATGAGCCGCCATATGCTCGCTCAAGGCGCGGAATACGCGATCTTAGCGTGCATCCCGTATGGCGAGGGATTGGTTGTTTGTTGTTGATCGTGCTCCCGATCATGGCCTTTGCCGGGGCGCGATTGTTAGTCCAGGCCAATTTTAGACAGCGCTGGATCGATGTCCCTCAAGAGATGGTTGCTTCCTTCTCTGTGCCGATGGTTGGCAGGGTGTTATTTGCTGATCTTGCTGTCATGGCGATCTTGATCGTAATCCTCTTTGCATTGGGGACCATTATATACGCCATAATATATAGGTTATTCGGTCCTCCTTATCACGGGCCATTAGAATCCCCACCGGGATAAACACAGGGCGATTCACTTAGAACCTATCCGTAAATTAATCCATCAGGTAAGAAACCTGACCTACGTAGGGCGGATTTCCATATCCGCCAGGAATTTACGGATAGACACTTAATACGATTACAGGAAATTGAACTCATGGAACGAACCGTGCCCAGCACTGCTTCTGAAGAGATCGAACTCTACCAAAGGACGTATTACTCATTATTGCGATCGACTGCAGAAGTACAAATTCGTACACTCGAGGAAGCGCATACGCAGATGAACTCTTTGCTTCACCCTCAAGCTCGTGAGTCATCTCCGGATCTGTCCGCCTTTGTTTATTCCATTCTGCGTCTACCGCCTGTCATGCCCCAGGTGAAACTGGTTGTGCTGGGTCAAAGTCCCGAAATTTTTATCAGGCGTGGGTATGGGAACGTGGAGGACTGGCAGCATGTTTTTGCCCCAGGCAGGCGCAGGCGATGTTTCTTCGATGGCGAAGAGATCATGGCCTGTTATATCGCCAGTCGCACCGATATAGATGATGTCATTCCTCTTCTCACGGCTTACCAGATCGAATGGAATAAGATGCATGCTTTGCTGCAAATGATCCCCGACTCGATTTCCTTATCAAGAATTGAGCAGGATGTGGGTATTTTTTCGCAAGTAGCTGAGGCGCTCAAGATCAGCATTGAAGATTTGAACCAGCTGCGAACTCTCTTTGGTTCCGATTTCAGTCAAATCTTGGGGGAGATCGCCTCTCGGAAATGTCGCTTCCGGGTGGATTTGTTGAGTGGATCATTGAGCGATTATTGGCGAGCCACTCGCATTTGGTGGGATAACATCTATCTGGATTGTCCCCAGTTGACCGAGAGACCGGTTTATTTCATATCCAGCAACACCCACAGCGTGGTGAACATTATTTCTGGATTTGTATTGGAGCAAGAACACAGGTTGTTGGAATATATCGATCAGTCGGGAAATGGGGACCTGTTGTCGATCGAGTGGAATAAGATCAAAGAAGAAAGGGTGCCTTCAAACCGGGAAAACTTTTTCTATTACGCCTTTAAGAAATATCAAACCACTGCTGATGGTAAGGAATTGAGAAAATCGAAGATCGAACACGAGGCCAATTTGGGTATTCAGCGCGTCCCCAGTTTGCATAGCTTTGATGTCGAGGCGCAGGTAATTGATCTATCGCGTTTACAAACCGGCAACATGGATCCGCGCTTAGGCCAGGATTTGACTTTCTTGGAGCAGAGTGATGCCCTGATCTTAAATATCGACTATCCGCTGGGAATGGCTGCATACAATATTTTGGCTAAGGTTTCTGAACATGTCGGTGAAGTACTCGGAGTGTATGTAACGGGTAAAGCTGCCACATTAAACGGCATTATCGGCGACGTGATGATCCCCACAGTCGTCCACGACGAACAATCCGGAAACACATATATGTTCCCGAACTCATTTACTGCCGCGGATGTCTCCCCTTATGTGGTTTATGGGGCCGCCTTAGATAACCAGAAAGCTGTGACCGTCAGGGGTACATTTCTGCAAAATGATAAATACATGGATATTTTCTATCGGGAGGGGTATACGGATATTGAGATGGAAGCCGGGCCGTATTTATCCGCTATTTATGAGATGTATCGACCCCAGCGCCATCCAGTGAATGAAGTGGTCAATTTATACGGCATCCCATTTGATCTGGGTATCCTGCATTATGCTTCTGATACCCCTCTCAGCAAAGGTAGGAATTTAGGTGCGGGCAGCCTATCCTATTTTGGTATGGACGCCACGTATGGCGTATCGATCGCCATTTTACAGAGGATATTTGCTCTGGAGCGGCAGCGCCTTCAACACCAGCGTATGCTGCGCGGGTAGTGATTTTTGATCACCTTGCCGGTACTTCTCCCCCAAGCGATAGGGTATTCAACTAGCGTCACCATTGTCCAAGAGCAATCCGGATTCAATTTGCCTGTGATTCTGCAGTTATCCTCTGAAATACTGGAGAACATCTGCCCAACCACCATCCGTGATGGATGATTCGCAGACCAGTCAGTTCAGGTGAGCTTTTGGGTTAGTGGTAAAGACAACCTCCCATTAGCTGCTCATCGCCGCATCCGTGATATCCAGCGCCTTATCTAGGATCTCAAATCCTTCCGCCAGCTGCTCCTCATTGATGATCAAAGGTGGATTTACCAGGATCACGTTCCAATGGATGAACGTATAAAGGCCGTGATCTAGCAGGTATTGGCGCACGCTATCCATCTCTGCGCTGCTGCTGTTGAAAGGTGCCATCGGCTCCCGGGTCCCTCTATCCCGCACCACCTCGATGGCGCTGAACAGACCTATCGAACGCACCTCGCCAACCGAGGCGTGCTGTTCACCCAAATCATTGAGGTGCTGGCGCAATCTGATGCCCATCTGTTGTGCGTTTTCAACCAGCTGATCGTCCTTAATAACATTGATGTTGGCGATCGCAGCAGCCAGGGAGATCGGGTGTGCGTTATACGTCAGTCCGCCGTAATATACCCTTTCGGTGAAGAATTCCGCGATCTCGTCGCGCATCGCAACCGCACCGAGCGGAGCGTAAGCGGAAGTTAAACCCTTGGCCATCGTCATCAAGTCTGGGACGACCTTCCAGTTGTCCACCGCAAACCAATTCCCTGTGCGCCCGAATCCGCTCATCACCTCGTCGCAGATGAGAAGAATACCGTGCTTGTCGCAAAGATCGCGCACACCTTGCAGGTAGCCTTCAGGAGGGATGATGATCCCGTTCGTGCCGGTCACTGTCTCGAGCATCACCGCCGCGATCGTCTCAGGACCTTCATAGGTGATGATCTCTTCCAGGTGGTTGAGATAATCCTGCGTGAATTGAGCTTCGGAAACATCACGATTTCGGTCATGGAAGGTCGAGCGGTAGCGGTAGGGGTCCAGGAAATGAACCACTCCGGACATGAGCGTGGGCTCCCACGCCAGGCGGCGCGGATCTCCGGTCAGCGACATGGCACCAGCCGTCGCTCCATGGTAAGAACGGTAGCGCGCCAGGATCTTGTGTTTCCCTGTGTAGGCGCGCGCCAGTTTTATGGCGTTCTCGTTAGCCTCCGCGCCCCCTAAAGTGAAGAAGAAATGGTTCAAGTTTCCGGGTGTGATCTCAGCCAGCATTTTTCCCAGAACCGCTCTCGGTTTACTGGTCATCGATGGGCTGGCATACGCCAGCTGGCGAGCTTGCTCTGCGATAGCCTGGATGACTCGCTCGTCGCCATGACCGATATTGACGCACATTAGCATGGAGTTGAAATCCAGGTAGCGCTTGTCGTCCACATCCCAGAAATATACGCCCTTGGCGCGTTTCACCGGGATCGGTGAGACGCTGCCCTGTGCCGACCAGGACCAGAAGCCGTGTTCTAGAGAGAGGGGCAGGATATCGGAGTCAGGGATTTCAATCATTTCCACCTCGTGGTTTTCAGTGATAATCTTAGTAGATTCCAATTGTGATTCTAGAGTAAAAACTGGGAGAGCCGAGGCTGAAGGCCGAGGCGAAACCCAGTTTTTCCGCCTCTTCGCCTCCCCCAAGATTGGGGGAGGCGATAAAGGGATGGGGGTTGATAACTTGCTCAGGTAAACGGATTACCATCTGGAAAGTATTCAATTAATCCTATCACAAGTTTGACAGAATAGCTCCCCGTGATTACAATCTCCTCGTTTCAGTGAATCTACCCTTCGAGGAGAATAAAATGTATACTTTTTTCCTAGCCGTTCACAACATCTTGCGTTGGATCGCCCTTATTCTCGCAATTATCGTTCTTGTTCGGGCCTACTGGGGTTGGTTTGGGGGGCGAGAATGGACCTCCACCGATAGAAGAGTGGGCTCATTTTACTCCATCTCACTAGATGTTCAAATTTTGCTGGGATTGCTCCTGTACTTTGTGTTCAGCCCGATCACCAAAGCTGCACTGAGCAATTTCGGCGGGGTCATGTCGAACCCCGACTTGCGCTTTTTTGCCCTCGAGCATGTCTTCTTCATGATCCTGGCTGTGATCCTGGCTCATGTGGGCGTGATCACAGCCCGCCGCGCCGAAGAAGATGTCGTTAAATATCGCCGAACAGCCATATGGATCAGTCTCTCCTTCATCACCCTCTTGTTGGGCATGCCCTGGTTCCGCCCCCTGCTCCCCGGCATCGGGTGATACAAATATCAAATTCTAAATTTATATCAAATAACTAAGATGTCATTGCGAACCCCGGTGCTTTCCCGGGGTGAAGCAATCTCCTCCTTGCCCATCCAAAAATTATATGGCTAACCGCAGAACGCTCGCTATCGTCGAAGTCACCTTAGCCGTAGTATTCTGGGGCGCTTCTTTCATCGCCACCAAAGTCGCCCTGCGCGAGGTCTCTCCCGAGACAGTTGTCTGGTTGCGCTTCTTGATGGGTGCATTGATCTTAGGTGTGGCCATGTTTGCCCGCCGTGAATTTGCCCTGCCGTCTCCCAGGGATCTGGCCTACTTCGCCGTGCTTGGCTTCATCGGCATCACCTTTCACCAATGGTTGCAATCCACCGGTCTGGTCACTGCCCAGGCCTCGACCACCGCCTGGATCGTCGCCACCACGCCCATCTTCATTGCCTTGTTGAGCTGGTTGTTCCTTAAAGAGCGTCTCGGCAGATTGGGGGTACTAGGTATCGCCCTGGCTACCTTCGGCGTGCTGCTGGTTGTAACAGATGGCAACCTATCCTCACTCAGGTTTGGGGAATTCGGCACACCCGGGGATATCCTGATCCTGATCAGCGCTGTTAATTGGGCTGTCTTTTCGGTCCTTTCGCGGCGCGGCCTGCAGACCCAT
>Ga0209742_10000062_pt1 | contig 59617 bp, 60 predicted proteins | sample DeeMarSeWOR38_10_FD_187462 | JGI IMG/M metagenome (GOLD analysis project Ga0209742, IMG submission 187462) | Marine sediment microbial communities from White Oak River estuary, North Carolina - WOR-3-8_10 (SPAdes) (version 2) | ecosystem: Environmental > Aquatic > Marine > Intertidal zone >...
TGCTCCAGCCGGGTAAGCTGACAGAATTCGCGCCAGTCGTGTTTCACACTATTTATTGACACTTTCAACAAGGCCATGCTCCTGCAGTTCCTGTATCATTTTGCTTAGATCCTGTTCCAGAGTCTCCGGACTGACGTCAAACTCCTCCAGCATTGTATCCATGGCTGCCTGCACAGAATCAGAGGTGGTAAGCAGCTGCCACATGCGGGTGCCTACCTCGTCCAGGCCGTAGTACATCTCGTTTTGCAGGTTCAGCAGCACTGCCTCACCATCCAGCTCGCGGAACATGACATGTTCGGGTGCTGTCAGCCGTTGTTCAGCCCAATTCGTCAAAATTTCTTCTCCTGAAAACCATGTTGTGTGAAGGGATAACAACCTATCACTCTTTCACATCCAAGCAAAAACCGGGGCTACGACAAGATCCCATATCTTGATAAGAACATTTATTAATAATAAATCCCCTTCTAGACCTGTCAACTAAAATCCCGGTAACCAACAACGAGCATTGTTCCCCCGTCCCTTTCATTTTCCATTTTCCATTCTACATTCTCCATTTAAATATTCTTTCCCGGCGCAGCAGCCAATGCTGCCAGGACCGTAAACAGTAACGCATTGGCAGGGATATGCAGGTTGAAATCCACGAATGAATGAACCAGGATCGCGGTGATGCCTGTCAAGGCTCCCAGTGTGACCCCACGGGTCAAGGTGCTCTCTGATCTCATTTTTTTAAAACCATGGCGGTACAGGGCAACAGTAATCCAGATAATGATGAGCAGCAGCCCAAAGCCAAGCTCGGCAGTAAAATCCAGGTAATCGTTGTGGGCATAAAGAAAGTGCGCCTGGAACCCGGGAGGCTGGTATTTGGGAAAACCCAGGGCAAAGGTCCCCGGTCCGGTGCCCAGCAGGGGATTTGCCTTTGCCATCTCCGCAACCCCATGCCAGGCAGTGACGCGGGAGGCAAGGCTGCCATCCTCAAAACCTGCCTCTGCTGTCATCAGCCTGTCGGTAACCGGCGTTGAGGCAACAATGATAAAACCGGCCACGAAAACCACGTTGAGCAGGACTGCCGCCCACCTGGAGGTTATTATCCTGTTGCTGCGGTAGAGCCAGAAGGACATGAACATGAAGGCAGCCAGAAGACCGATCCAGCCGCCACGGGACTGGCTGAAAATAAGGGCGATGATGAAGAGCATGACCAGGGCCAGGGAAATATTTTTCGTCCTGCCTTTTTCCCTGAAGATCACAAACCCGAGCACCAGGGGGATTGTCATTTCCATCCAGCCTGCCAGGTGATTGCGGTTGCCGAAGGTGGAAGAGAGATACGTAACGTTGGTGTGATGGGTATAACCCCACCAGGGGAAAGGGTTGAGGCCTGCGCTTTTGACCAGTCCGAAGAGCGCCAGAAACACTGAGATGGAAAGTAGCAGATAAACAAGCTGCTTGATATGTGAGCGGCTGTGGACCGAATGGATCACCAGGTAATAGACAACAATGCAGCTAAAGACCTGCAAAGCTGCCGGCAGGCTGGTGGGACGGTGTACGGAAAAAAGAGTGGACAAAACCGTTAAACAGACCAGGGCCAGGATGGGCAGGTCAAGCGGTGTTTTAATCCAGCGCAGGTTCCACTGCCAGGTCCCGGCGGCGAGATAGATGGCAGCAGCGGTGAGGATTGTGAGGAATATGATGCCGAGAGCCCAGCCCTGGACACCCCCTCTGGCTAATGGCGCAAATACCAGTAATGCTGATAACAGGTAAAATACTGTTTGTGAGGCTTTGTTCAACACCGGTTTAGTTTCGAGTTATTAGCAATAAGAGTTTTTAACTACAAACAATTTTCAATCTTCAATTTCTCAAATCTTCAATATCCGTTATTTCCTGTTTATAACGAATATTGTTCGGGTCACGTTCCAGGGCTTTTGTGTAAGCGATCACGGCAAGGTCATTTTTACCCAGTTTTTTATAGGCCTGGCCTATCTGGCCGTAAAAGGCGGCATTGTCAGGCTGCAGACGGTTGGACTCCTGCCAGTCCTTCAGGGCACCCTCATAATTTTCCTGGCTCCAGCGCAGCCCGGCCCGGTGGTTGTAAAGCCCGGCAGAGGGTTTTCCCCTTGTTTCTATGGCCCTGTCTGCCTGCTGCTCCGCAGCCCTATATTTCTGCTGCTTTGCAAGGACACGGGAGAAGATGAGGTGATAGCCGCTGTTATCGGGATCCAAGACCGTTGCCTTCTGGATGGCAAGCTCCATGGAGTCCCAGTCTTTGATGAGTTCGCCGATGCGGGCCAGCCAGAACCACAGTTCTGCTGCCTCTTCCTGCAAGGCCGCCTTTTCCAGGACAGCTTTTGCCTCGTCATAGTCTTTGGCATCGATCAGGGTGCGGGCCATGAGAATATCCAGGCGATAGGTGAGCGGGAAACGATCCCGCATATTCTGGTAAAAGAGCAGCTGGAATTCGGGTTCTGTGACATCTTTAAAAGCACCGTAGAGCCCCTCCAGGTCCTTTTCACGGGTGGCGCTCTTTGCCAGCCCCAGCTCCAGGACCTTTGCAGCCTCGTCCGGTTCCGTATGCAGAAGCAGGGAACCCAGGCGGTAGAAATTGTATTCCGTGTTGCTGTGAGGCTCGTACTCCATGGCCTTCCGGTACTGCACTGCGGCCTCTCCCCATTCACCCTGCTTTTCAAGAACTGCAGCGAGCGTCATATGCGCCCCGCGTGGATCAACGTTTTTGGCGATTGCCTCCTTCACCCCCTTGGCAAAGGCCTGCTGTGCTGCATCTCCCCAATACGGTTCGTGCAGCATCCGGCCGTAGCCTGCCGGGTCTATGGCGCCCAGGGTCTGCACCGCAGCCAGGAATTCCTGTTCTTTGCCCTGCCTGTAGAGCTCCCGGGCAAATGCCCTGTGGTATAAAGAATTATTGGGCCATAATTCCACGGCCCGGTGATAGGCTGCCAGGGTCTGCAACTGGCTTTTCCGTCCCAGGAGTTCGGAGGCGCGTGCCAGGCCATAGGCTGTTTCCGGATCAAGAGGATTCAGCGACTGTGCCTTTGCAAAGTGCTCCACAGCCTTTGCTGCCATGACTGTCTGGAGCATACCATCCATATCCAGGGCTGTTTCCAGGTGCACAATCCCCAGTTCATACCGGATTGCTGCGTCACGGGGCTGCCAGGAGAGAGCTTTATCCAGCTCCTTCATGGCCAAGCTGTATTGCCCGTTACCGGATAGAGATCTGCCTTTTTCGTAGTGGAATTTTCCTATTGTGAACTTGACAGCTGGCACAGCAAGAGCAATGAAAAATATAACAACAAGGGCTGTTCCCGAGATTCTTTTGAGAGGATTAATCCTGCATGTATCTTCTTTCACTGCTTTGCAACTTGATGCTTATTTAATGGGTTCAAGGGATTAGGACTTCCGGTATCAGGGATTCAGGGGGAACAGCTAAAAATTAAAACCTGAAAACCGCTTTTTCCCTTTTTTCTCAGTCCTCAGTCCCCAGTAAGGCCCCCTTGACCCCTTTAAACCTTGAACCCTTTTTACTTTTGTAACCCGTAATACTCGGAATAGTACTTGTGATAATATTTGTAGTAGCCTTCACGCTTGGTATCGACCTGGTTGAGAACAACGCCGAGCAGGTTTGCCTTGGTGTTGCGCAGCTGCTCAATGGCGCGGCCCACCATGTCGCGGTTCAGCTCTCCGGCCTTGATGACCAGGAGGACGCCGTCGGTGTTCGGGGCCAAAATAAGGGCGTCGCTTGCTGGCAGAATGGGCGGTGAGTCTATGACCAGGACGTCGAACATGCTCTGCAGCCGCTCAAAGAGAAACTGGAGCCTGTTTGAGACCAGCAGTTCCGTGGGGTTGGGCGGGATAATGCCGGTGGGCAGGAGAAAGAGGTTTTCATCAACCTCGAGCACCGCTTCACTGATGTAGGAATCGAGGAGCGGCAGTTTTTCATACCCGGATGCGGCCTGGTACAGAAGCTCTTCCAGGTCCAGCAGTTCGGAAGTTGAAGTGTTTATTTCCGATGCTGGACAATCGCTGAAGATAAAGTCTCCATTCTGCATCTCCAGGAGCTTGTGCAGGGTTTCCATAACGTGGATGTTGAGCATGGCCTTGAGTTCGGCTTCGGCCACAAAGCCCATTTTGGAAATGATGTAGCCCAGGCGGTTGCCCGTGTCTTTCTGGCGCCTGAGTGCAAGCTTTGCCTGTTCCACGGAGAGGTGGCGGTTTTCCACGAGCACGGTTGCCAGCTTCTTTTCTGCGGGCCGTGTGATCCAGTTGAGATCCTTAATGCGGCCGTTGATAAAATAGATTGCCACCTCATCCTGGCCATCCTGCATCAGGAGGCGGCCCGTTTTTTTCTGAAAACCGATGAGCCGCAGTAAGTCAAACAAAGAATATCTGCTGGAGGTGAGTTCATGCAGCGGTCTGCTAAAGACATTGACCAGCAGCCCGGTGATGCCTGCTGATGATTTGGTCTCAATCATCCTGGAAAGGGTAGGGCGGCGCAGGTCGCAATCAACCATGAGCACGGATTTGCCTGCCTGGGCAATGGTATAGGCAAGGTTGGCAGCGGTGTTGGTCTTGCCTTCACCGGCCCCGGCGCTGGTCACCAGCAGCGACTTTAAGCTCTTATCAACCAGGGCGAAGTGGATGTTGGTACGCAGGGTACGGAATGACTCTGCGTAACGGGTAGTGCTGCTTTCCGCGTTTATCAGAGACAATTCCGGCCGGTTTGATTTTTGGTTTTTCCTAAAGAACATTATAGGTGCCTAAGATTTAACGTGACACAAGTTGCTTCAGCGGTCAGCTATCAGCAGTCAGTATCCGGTTTGTATTTTTCTGTATTTTACTCTCTGCCTTTATGCCTTACTCTTTTGCCTGTTCTTTTAACTCAAAACTGAAAACTACTTCCGCCTCTTTTCCCTCAGCCCTCAGGACTGCTTCGTCACTCCTTTTCTCTTTGCCGGAACAGTATCCATATTCGAAGCCGCGGCCGGCCTGGTCGGCGATGGGAACCACGGTGAGAACGGGCAGATCGTAGTATTTCTGTACATCATCCTCGGTGCGGATGGTCTGGTCCAGGTATTCCATGAGAAAGGCCAGGGCGATGCCGCCCATAAGCCCGAGCAGAATTCCCAGGAGAATGTTGCGCTTCTTGTTGGGCTTGACCGGAGCCACCGGGACCTGTCCCGTTTCAACTATGCGAATGGTGTCGCTGGGAAGCGTTTCATTAATATCTGTCTCGCTCAGCTTTGCCAGCAGCGTATCGTAGAATTTCTGGTTGGTGTCCACGTTACGCTGCAGTATGGCGTAACGCACCTCCTGCTGACCCAGGTCAAGGGATTCCTGTTCAAGTTCAGCGATATTTTTCTGCAGGTTCCTTTCCTTGGCGAGCAGCAGCGACTGCTGGTTCTTCATGTTGGCCAGCTCGGTGTCCACCTGGTTCTTGATCTCCTTCCGGGTATCCTCGATGGTGCCTAACACCTTTTCCACCTTGGGGTGGATATCGCGGTACACCTTGCGGAGCTTGGAGAGCTCTATCTCCGCTTCGATGAGCTGTTCGTTGAGCCTGTCTATGATCGGGTTGTTCAGGAGCGAACGGATACGCACCACTTCCAGATCCTTGCCGGATGTAAGCGTTTCCAGCTCTTGCAGCCTGGCATTGAGCTCCTGGAGTTCGCTCCTGTTCTGGACTGCCAGCGCGTTGAACTCGCTGATCTTCTGGGAGATGGCCTCCTGTTTGCCGCTGATGGAGAAAAGCTGCTGCTCCTGCTTGAATTTCAGGAATTCGCGCTCAGCATCCTCGAGCTTTTTCTTCAGTTCATAGGATTGCTCCTGCATGGTCTGGAAGGAGTTCTGCGAAGCCTGCATGGTGTTGGTGATGTTGAACTGGATATAGGACCGGGCCAGGGTGTTGGCAATATCCCGGGCCAGAACCGGGTCGGTGTCCTCGGCGATTATCTGCAGCAGGCGAGTGTCCTCGACCCCCTTGATTTCAATCTTGCTCCGCAGGCTATTAACGATCTGATCCTGCCTTTCCTCCGGGGTACGCTCCTTTCTCTGCAGGCTCAGGAGCTTGCGGATATTCTGCTTGATTGTGCTCATAAAAGCCTGCACCGGACCCGGGGAGAGTTTGTCGGTGTTCTCAGGCTGGTCCAGCCGCAGTTCACGAATAACCCGTTCCAGTACAGGCCTGGAGGTGATAAGCTTTAAATGGGTTTGGAAGGCGAGTTCCTGGGACCAGTAGTCTACGCCCTCAACGCGTTCCCCGGTCAGGGGTGAGGTGACCTGGGGCCGCTCGATCAGCAGGGTGTTGGTTGACTGGTAGACCGGCTGCATCCGCAAAGTATAGTACACGGTGACTGCCACAAAGAGCACCAAGCAGGAGATGATGAGAAACCTGTGCTTGAGGAGCACCATGTAGTAGTCGCGCAGGTGAAGTTCCGATTCCTGGATTTCCATGTTTTGCTGGTTCATATTTTTATTTATAACAGACCAAATTAACTAAAGTTTGGAAATTTTTTTCAATCTGCAATTTCCCGCTCAACTATTGGCAGAAATATGCCAACAAATCTTCAATCCCTAGAGCCACGAATCCGGGATATGGACCAGATCGCCGGGCTGCAGTTCCACGTCCTTTGCCTTGCCCTTTTTCACGGCATCAAGGTTCAGCTCGATTATTTCCTGTTCAGAGCCGCGGCGGCGGATGATCCTGGCCCTGTTGGGAGCAGCATAGTCATTGAAGCCGCCGGCCAGGATGCAGGCGCTTAAGGCAGTTATGCCCTGCTGAAAGGTATAGATGCCGGGTTTTTTGACCTCGCCTTCCACGAAGATGGCATTGCTGGCCTGGTTCAGCTCGCTGCCCCGCGGGATGTGGATGACATCACCGGTGGCAAGCCTGAGGTTATTCGTCATGTCGCCCTGGTCCAGCAAGGCTTTCATATCCACTACCAGGGCTTTATCGGGGTCCACTCCTGCCGCCCCATGACTTTCCCGCATGATGTAAGCACGGTGGCCGTAATCCGGCTTCAAGCCGCCTGCCTTGGCAATGAGCTCCAGCAGGGTGGGTTCCTTGTCCAGTTCATAGTGACCCGGATTTTCGACCGATCCCGAAATATAGAAGCTGAGGCTGTGGTACTCCTTGATGGCCACTGTTACCTGGGGGTCGACAAAATATCGCAGGGCCAGAGGCTCAATGGAATCCTTCCTGAGTTCGCCCAGTGTAAGGCCGGCAGCCTTCATTCCGCCCAGGAGCGGCAACGTTATCTGGCCGTCGGCAGACACGGTGACGTCTTCACTTATCTGTTTATCACCACCAGCAAAGATGTTGACGCTGACCACGTCCCGCGGCCCGATGCGGTATTCCTGCTCAGGGACCGCATGAGGTCCGGGAGCCTTTTCCGCCTTGGCAGACATGGCAGCTGCTGCTTCCTCTTTTTTAACAGTCTCTGCCTGAATTTCACCCACCGCTTCCGGTTGAACCTCTTCGGCAACTGTCCCCTGTTCCTCTGCAGGTTCCCGGGAATGGATCGGTTCAACATCCTGGACCGGTATGGCCTCCTGGGCTGGGACTGGCTCCATCGCAGCGGCTGGTTCCTGGCCTGAAACTGTAAATTGTGTTGCAGGCCATACAAGATCCTGATGCAGCCAGCCCCGTAACCCTTCAGAGTCGCTGACCTGCAGCCATTCTCCGTTTTTTTCCACAACTGACAGCACCGTACCTTCATTCAGTTTAGCAATGATCCCGTCAGTTAAACCGGGACCGTTGCGCAAGTTTCCTTTCTGGACCTTGATTATAATTGTTTGAGGCTCTCTAAGCAGAGATGCAAACACCCAGCCCTTTCTTTCCTTGAAATCCTCAACCAGGACCCAGTCTCCCCGGTGTTCCAGGACAATTAAGGGATAGCCCGGGTGGACAGCGCGCAGCACCTCTGAGGACAGTGATGCTTCGGAACGGATATTGGCCCCGCTAGCATTCCATACCACGCTGGCATATTCCCCTGCTTTTGAGGTTTCTGAGGGTTGCGCCAGGGCCGCAGCAGGCCCATGGATAAAAAGGCTGACAATGACAAAAAGGATACAGTAGAAAAGGCTTAATCGTTTCAAATCATTCATAATGTATCACATGCAGCAGCTCTAAGAAATCAAGCCTGACGCTTGCAGGAATGGAGAATGGGATTTCTCATGCATTACCGGCGCCAGGGAGTTTCTGTCCAGAGCAAACAATTTATCTGCTATAGGGAGATGGGCTTATCACGGGGCTTCCGGTTCCAATGGGATAGACAAAGGAAAACATGGCAAATCCGTAAACATTATCATAATCCGCTGCATCCAGGTTGGAGTCCCTGCTCTCTGTCCCTACAGCCCCGGAGACCGTCAACCACCTGGTCAAGGTGTATGCCAGCGAGGCCTCAAAACTCATGGTATCGTCGTCCCGGTCGCTGTACTCATAATCGCTTTTCTGGTATGAACCATAAAGCCTGCCCTGGAGATCTGCAACAAAATCATGGTTAACAGTAAATGCCAGTTTGGTAGCATCGAAATAACCGCTGCCGCTGCTCCAGTTGTTGTAATTGCTGTCCGCCCTGAATATCAGCTCCGTGTTCTTCAGCCCCTTGGTCCGCAGCATGAAATCCCAGACAAAACGGCTGATATCGTCCAGGGGTCCTTCGTCAAATTCGCGGCTCTGCCACCCGGCGCCTGCCTCGAGCAGCAACATTTTGCCCTGGCGCTCAACAATGACCTTTGCCTGCTGCGAGTCGTAATCACTGGTAGGGCCATCATAGTCAGTGTTCCAGTACTGGTAATTGAGGCCAAGGGCATTTGCCCTGTTAAAGCGGTATTTCCATTCAGCTGTGCCGCGGTTTTCAGTGGAGTCCTCACCGCCGCCGCTCTGAACGTAATCGATCCAGACATTGCCATAGGCCAGCCTGACCGAGGCACGCCCAAAATTGTAAAGGACTTCCGGGTCAAACCTGTTGATGCTGTATTCGTTCGTGCTCACTGTGTTGTTAAGGTAATCAAGCTCAGCAGGGTCCCTGGTCCGGAGAAAAGTATCCTTGAGGCTGAGGTGCAGCTTGTCCGACCTGCTGCGGGTGCCGCTATCGAGCTTGAAGGTGTGGCCGATAAAATCGAGGTCTTCATCCAGTCCCCTGTAATAATAAGCGTCCAGGGTATAATAGACGGAACCGTAACTTCTTTCGGTCTCAATCTCCGCTTCAAGCCCTGGCTGGATAATGTAGGTCCAGACTCCCTCCTCGTTTGTCGCAGTTTTGTAAAAATTATTGTCATGCTGGGCACTTAGGTTTAGGAGAGGCGTTATTGATTTCCTGGTCTGGACCGCACTTGCAGGTGTTCCCAAGATTCCGGTTACACCCAGGACAACAAGAGATACAAGTATGATTCTTTTCTCCAAGACAATTCTCCTTAATCTATAACTTATTGTGTGCACGGCAAAAAGTTTCGCCGCCATTATTGAACCTGATAATATAAAACGTATTGCGGGCGCAATACCTGTCCGCATCGAATTTTTTATGATAAGGACAATTCATTTTACCTGTCATAATTGTCTTTTTCTGCAAATGGGCGATGCCTAAATCGGACTGCCGACCTTGGTGTTGGTGCCCAGCTTGCCTGGACCGCTGCCACCGTCAATTCCTTCTGCAGCGCGCAGGTTCGTTACTGCCAATGATGAGGCAGCGATGATGCGGGATTTAAACTCTGCCAGACCGGCCGGGATATCGTCGCCTGCCGGGAGAGGCAGTGTTTCTCCCAGGATCCTGGCTTCTGTGAAAGAGGCCTGGGCTCCTGCAAGGTCGTTTTGCAGGAACCGGGCGTTATAAATACCCAGCCTGTCTGCAACTAAATTGCAGGTTGTTAATGCTGCATCGTTAACTGTTTCTCCGGCCGCGATCCTGGCAAGGTTTTCGCTGGCAACAGCGTAATTTTTTACGGACAGATCAAGGGCCTGCAGCGCCAGTTCGATTTTCTGCGTATCTCCTGATCCATTGGCTGACTCCAGGGCGTTCAGGCTATTCTGCACGGCCTGGTATGCTGCCTCGACAATGGCCCTTGCATCAGCTTCGGGCATGGCAGCAGCCGGTTTTGCCAGACCTGCCAGCTGCATAAGCAGCATAATCGAAAAAATGAGTCCCAATACTCTTTTCATGCTTATCTCCTTTAAAATCTCTGTGGACTTGTCCAGGCTCAACTCCATAAATATGAAATGGTTGAAAAAAATGAGCCGGAATTATCCTGACAAACAGGTTTTCCCTACCCTTCTTTATTCTGGGGAATTATGGGAAGTGGCTGATACTACAGTAAATTTCTATACTATTCATTGGGGCCAGAAATCTTAACCCAAATTAACACATTCAATTAAACTGATAGACATCTTTTGTAAACCTAAATCTGCGGAATTCGATCTTCTAATAGCAGCGAAACCCTAATGGCAGAAATCAAAAATATCTTTGCAGCAGGGGGTAGTCCAGTCCTAAACAGGGAAGACCAAGAAGAATGACTGTGGAACGTTGTACCTGGATGAGGAGGTGAAAAACATCACAGGCTATCAGTGGGAAAAACGGAAAGCAGCCAAGATAATTTTACCCTGCGTGTTTATCAACCTGTGTGGCAATGACCGGGTTAAAAGATTTTACAAGACCTGGAAGAATGCTTGCAGCGACGACTGAACTGGAAGCAGAATTTCCTTCTCAGGTTTTTTTCCATAAAAGTGGAGATGCCCATCTATTATAGTAATTTCGAAAGTGCACTGAAAAGGTTTCTATTGGGGCAGAATATCTGAACTTTTTATTTAGGATAATATCATGTACTGTTATTTGACTGGGCGTTTAATTTACAAAAAAACAATGGCAAGTATTAACTGATGGATATTGGATATAAGAATTTGAGGGGCGCTAATAATCTGGGCAGCTTTCTTTGGAGATGTCATATATGCAGAGTTGAGTTTGCCATCGAGCTTGCTGAAGGTGGTATCTGTGATAATTGCACAGAACCTACCTGCAACAGTCATTTATCAACACATAGGATTAAAGAGAAAACTTTATATATTTGTTCAAAGTGCGTATCAGAATCGACCTCCATCTAAATTGAAAAAAAGATGAAATACCGGCTTTTTACAATTGCCGCTCCACACAGAAACTGAGATTTTGGGTTGAAAAGTTACTATTGTGGCAAGATAGAGGGATACTTATAAAAATCTTTTGGTTCAGTCTTGGTAAGTAATGAGTAAGGAAGCACCAGCAGAAGTCAAAAACCATACCAGTAGTTTTCGATGTCTAATTCATCAGGCTCATTAATTAGATAAGTTACTTTATTGTAATTTAATATGGAGTTGCGCTTTGCCAGCCATTCTGCATAAAGTAGCTTCAGCCATTCAATCCTGTCACTTTTTACAAAATCCTTACTATTGTGAACAGCGACCACTGTGCTTTGCCTTTCTGAAAGGCCATGTTGCCTTTGATCGGTATAATTTGATTTTTTTTTCATGCGATTACCTCTCAAAAGAATTTTAGGCTTAACAAGAGGTTAGAAAATTATCTTAAGAGATAGTATCCCAGATAAAACTTATTCCAATTGTACCTTGGTACTAGATACACAAAAACTATCTCAGTACGTTTTGAGCGGAGATATATACTTGAAGGCAAGCAACCTAAAAGGTTTTGAGTAATTCCTATAGTGTCATGATATTCAGAGGATATGTGGACAAAAAATTTTACCCAAAGGATGTTGCTCAAAGAACATTTTTTACTTTAATGGTTACATGAAAGCCGGGAGAGGCTTTGGGATTTTCAACACCAAGAAGCCTCCCGATGAATGGATTTCATTCCTAAGAGTCCAGAAAACCCATACTATACAAGCAACATCTGTATGATTATGTCATGCGGCTTCTGGAGTAAACATCCATATCAATGGTGCGCGTTGACAGTTTTCTTTCTTTAAAGAGGTGATACCCGGCAACAGCTATCATGGCAGCATTGTCGGTGCAGTATTCTTTCGGCGGCAGGAACACTGCAAAGTTTTCCATCTGGCACCGGGAAACCATGAGATCGCGTAATCGCTGGTTAGCTGCAACGCCACCAGCCAGGACAATTTGCGAGACTCCTGAATTTCTGGCGGCCGTCAGGGTTTTTTGGACCAGGACATCGGCAATTGCCTCCTGGAAGGAGGCGCAGATATCCGGAATGTGAAGTTCTTCTTTTTTCTGTTTTGCCTGATTGACGTAATTGACTACCGCTGTCTTCACCCCGCTGAAACTGAAATCAAGGCTGTCCGGCTCAAGCCATGCCCTGGGAAAGCTCACAGCTTCAGGGTTTCCCTTGTCAGCAATATCGGCAATTATCGGGCCGCCGGGATATCCCAGCTCCAGCAGCTTGGCAACCTTGTCAAAGGCTTCGCCGGCCGCGTCATCCCGTGTCTGGCCGAGCAGTTTATACGATAAAGGATTATTTACCAGGTAAATGCTTGAATGACCGCCCGAGGCTGCCAGGGATATATAAGGGAAGCTCGGATGGTTTTTTCCCAGAAATATTGAGAGCAGGTGGCCAGCCATGTGATCCACCCCAAGGCAGGGAAGATTTTTCACATATGCCAGAGCCTTGGCAAAGGACATACCGATAAGCAGGGAACCAACTAGGCCGGGCCCCTGTGTTACAGCAATGGCATCCAGCTGATCCAAACGGATAGCGGCCTGCTTCAGGGCTTCATTGACAACAGGAAGGATAGTTTCAACATGCCGGCGGGAGGCGAGTTCAGGCACAACACCACCGTAGGGTCTGTGCACCTGGATTTGAGAATCAACGACGCTGGAGAGTAAGTTGGTGCCATTCTCAAGGACTGCTGCTGCCGTCTCATCGCAGGAACTCTCTATTGCCAGTAAAAGCATAAAAACTATGGTGTCGAGGATACTCTGGAGACCGTGTCAATAGTTCTCGTCTTCGGCCATCGGATAAGAACCCAGCCATTCATAAAAGGAACAGACTTTCTGCAGTTCAGCGCAGCCTTCCATGATCGTATTATCTTCCATGTGACCCACCATGTCCATAAAGAACAGGTATTTCCACTGCATGCCCTTAATGGGTCGCGATTCGATCTTGGCAAGGTTAATACCCTTGTCTGCCAGGATGGAGAGAGCTTCATTCAAAGCGCCGGGGCGATCAAGGAGCCCTATGAGTAAGGAAGTTTTGTCCTTGCCGCTTCTGGAAGGCGACTTTTTACCAATAACCAGAAAACGCGTCGTATTCCCACGGTAATCTTCAATGCCGCGTACAACCACCTGGAGCTGATAGGTTTTTATAGCCAGGGAGCTGGCAATGGCTCCTATGCTTGGATCCTTGGCTGCCATCTGGGCGGCAACACCGGTGCTGAACACGGGCAGGGTGGGGATACCCGGCAGGTTTTTCTTAAGCCACTCACGGCATTGTGCCAGGGGTTGGGAATGGGAGGCAACTGTCTTGATATCCTCGATGTTGCCTGACTGGCATACCAGGTTGTGACTGATCTCCAGATTGACCTCACCGCATATCTTGACCTTGTGCTTCATGAAGGAATCTAGTGTAGAAAAGACGGCACCCTCAATAGAGTTTTCAACAGGTACGACACCAAAAGTTGTCCTGCCCCGCTCAACCTCGGAAAAAATATCTTCGATGGATTCAATGGGCTGGTAATCAGCGGAGTGACCGAAATATTTTACACCGGCCAGATGCGTAAAGGTAGCTTCAGGGCCGAGATAGGAAACGACCGGCCTCTTTTGTGACAGGCGGCAGGTTGTTATGATTTCATGAAAAATTGAACGCAGGGCCTGTTCCGGGAATTCATCCTTGTTGTTTTCCAACAGACGCGAATATATTTGTCTTTCCCGCAGTGGATCATACTTGGCCCTCTTGTTTATTGACTTGATGCGGCCTATGGCCTGGGCATATTGAATCCGCTGCTTCAGAAGTTCTAGAAACCTGTTGTCAATGGCATCTATCTTTTTGCGGATTTTTTCAAGTTCAGCCTTATTGTCAGTTTTTTTTGCACTTTTCATCGGTGTTCTGCTTCCTTATATATATGATCCGGTGTTTTTTCTTTTAGGAAAGAAGTGAACTTAAAGCATCTCTTGGCAGAAGAAAAGAAAAAAGGAATTTTTGCAGTAAAAAGGTTGCCTTGCCAGTTCGGATGCTGCTACAATTGTCGGTCTCGTAAAAAGCGCCCGGCGGAAAATTTTCTCCACTGTTATTCAATGATTTTGTTAAGCCCTGTTAGCGACTACATCACTTTTTACGAATATTTCAAAGTTGGCGTCATTTTTTTGACACGCCAATCTGGGTTTATAATATACGAGGAATTTCTATGAGCAAACTGAAGGGAAGTAAGACCTACGAGGAAATTAACGCCAGGATCAAGAAGGGTGAGGCAGTGATTGTGACTGCTGAGGAAATGGTTGACATCGTCCGTAAAGAAGGACCGGAAAAGGCTGCAAGCAGGGTAGATGTTGTAACCACCGGCACTTTTTCACCCATGTGTTCATCCGGCGCCTTTATAAATTTCGGGCACACTACACCAACGCTCAAGGCTTCGAAGGTGCTTCTCAATAACGTCCCTGCCTATGCTGGTCTTGCTGCCGTTGATATTTACCTGGGAGCTACGGAGCCCACTGAGGATGATCCACTAAACAAGGTCTATCCGGGAGAGTTTCGTTATGGCGGCGGCCATGTTATTGAAGATCTGGTTGCAGGCAGGAAGGTGGCGCTGGAGGCAATTGCCTATGGCACTGACTGCTATCCTGCCAAGAAGATATCCAAAGAGATAACCTTGCAGGAACTTCCATTTGCCCTGCTGACAAATCCCAGGAATGCTTACCAGAATTACAACTGTGCTGTGAACCTGTCCGATAAGACAATTTATACCTATATGGGTACTCTGAAGCCCAACGCCAAGAATGCCAATTACTGCAGTGCAGGAGAATTGTCACCACTGCTGAATGATCCTTTATATAAGACCATCGGCTTGGGCACCAAGATATTTCTCGGTGGCGGCATTGGTTTTGTAACCTGGAACGGTACCCAGCACAATCCCGATGTTCCGCGGACAGAAGGGGGCGTACCCATGCGTCCAGCCGGGACACTGATGGTGCAGGGAGATTTGAAGCAGATGTCCCCCCAGTGGTTGAAAGGAATCAGTATGCTGGGATATGGCACCACCATGGCAGTGGGGCTGGGAATACCCATTCCTATATTAAATGCTGAGATGGCAGCTTATACCGGTGTTTCAAACAATGAGATTTTTACCCAGGTCGTGGATTATGCCTATGATTATCCGAACAGAGTTGCAAGAAATTACGGAGAAGTGAGCTATGGCCAATTGATAAGCGGCGAAATAGAAGTTAACGGCAAGCCTGTCCAGACTGCACCGCTGTCCAGTTACATCAAGGCCAGGGAAATTGCTGAAATCCTTAAGAAATGGATACTGGATAAAAAATTCACCCTAAATGAGCCGCTGCAGATGCTCCCGACAGCGGAACCGGAAAAGGGAGAGGATTAAGAGTCCTCCCTATAGGAAGACAATTGTCTCTTGTGCTTGCTGATAAGAAAAAACATCTCGAAGCAATAATCAGCCGGGAAAATCGGGCTGCCGTTGCCTGTTCCGGTGGTGTTGACAGCACATTGCTGTTAAAGGTCACCCATGATGTCCTGGGACATGAAAACACCATAGCGGTTTTTGCTGAAACACCATTACTGCCCTCCGGAGAAGCAGAAGCCGCCAGAAAAGTTGTAAATTTTGTTGGCAGCCGCCTGCTCACAGTCAGTCTCAATCCCCTTGTCTGGCCGGAGTTTAATGAAAACCCCCGGGAAAGATGCTACCTCTGCAAAAAAAAAATCTACCAGACCTTTCTGGAAAAACTTGGAGAACTGCATTTCACTACCCTCATGGATGGGACCAACCTCGATGACTTGAGTGATTTCCGGCCCGGCCTTAAAGCGCTCCATGAATTGCACGTGAAAACACCTCTGGCCGAGGCAGGGATGACAAAGAATGATATCCGCCAGCTCAGCAGAGACCTCAATCTGCCGAACTGGCTTAAGCTTTCATCATCTTGCCTCGCAACCCGGGTTGCCACGGGTCAGCAGATTAGTGAGGAAAAAATCGAACTCATAAAAAATTGTGAAAATTTTCTTCAGGCACTTGATTTTTCTGGCTGTCGTGTAAGAATAGATGATGATTCAGCCGTAATCGAGCTTCAGGAAAAGGATATCAAGCGCTTTGCAGAGATGGAAACAAGACTTACGGTTTCAAAAAAGTTCAGTGATTTCAAGCTAAAGAAGGTTTCTCTTGATATTTGCGGGCGGCAGGGCATCTGTTTCTGATACTCTTTCTCCTGCTGGATGGACAACCAGTAAGCAGAGATTTTCTTTTCAGTATTTTGGGAAAATGCCATTTTTTTTAAGTATAGAGGCAATTTTTTGTTTGACAATCAGGTGAGAGTTCGTTAAATCGCCATATGAATTTGCAGTAATGGTAAGCCATTTACAACAAGGGAACTTGTTAAATATCCAATCATCTTAAGTAAGGAGGAGAAAGGGGCATGAATAAAAGTGATTTAGTAGAAAGCATGGCTAAAGCCGCAGGAATCAGCAAAGCTGCAGCAGAAAAAGGTTTGAACGGTATGTTGGATGCAGTTACCAAATCATTGAAAAAAGGTGACAAGGTAACATTAGTTGGTTTTGGTACTTTTTCTGTTGCCAAGAGAGCTGCTAGGCAAGGCCGTAATCCTCAGACCGGCAAGATGATCAAGATTGCTGCCAAGAAAGTAGCAAAATTTAAAGCCGGCAGCAAACTTGCTGATGCTGTAAAATAATCTGCTGAACCAAATTTTCGTATTATTCCGGCAGGTGTTATTCCGCAAGGCGGAAACAGCACCTGCCGTTTTTTTTCTTTTAATTAGATATATTCCATTACCGGGTCGGGACGTGGCTCAGTCTGGTAGAGCACAGCGTTCGGGACGCTGGGGTCGGAGGTTCAAATCCTCTCGTCCCGACCATCTTCTTTGATTTCCGTTACTTCACAACCAATTTTTCCTTCCTGCAGGATCACGTCCAGTTTTTTGCCGATTGTAACCTGCCTGCTGTTTCGTATTAATTCACCTGGTGGTTTTTCTTCTGGACCAGACCTGACCACCGCATAACCGCGGCCTAGAACGGCCAGAGGACTCATGGCATCAAGAAGAGTTGCTGCAGCCATAAGTCTGTCCCTTTTTTTTCTCATATGCTGCACTATCATGGACTGCAACCGCCTGTTCAGTTCTCTGGCCCATTGCTGTTTGTAGGAAAGCTGTTCAACAGGGCTGAATTTATGGAGTTTACCGGAAATTGACTCAAGTACCATGGTGCGCTTGTAGAGCAGGCTTTTGTAGCTATAGACGAGGGAAGAGTAAACATTGTCCAGGTATATGAAGTAATGGCTGACAAGCGACGTGGGATCACCAAGCATGCGCTGCTGCAGACTAACCTTGTGCCTTTTTTCCCGTATATTCTGAAGAACGGTTTTTGACAGTACCAGCGTAAGCCGTTGTATATGTTCTGTGAGTATTTGCCTGTTGGGGACTACAGCTTCTGCAGCGGCACTTGGAGTTGGAGCCCGTAAATCAGCGACGAAATCGGCAATGGTGAAATCAATTTCATGCCCTATTGCTGAAACAACAGGAATGTTGGACTGATAGATAGCGCGGGCGACACTTTCTTCATTAAAGGGCCAGAGATCCTCTATGGACCCGCCTCCGCGGCACAGGACGATTACATCTGAGCGTTTGCGCTGGTTAAGTACTGTCAAAGCCTCACAAATTTCCGGCGCAGCCTCTTTCCCCTGGACTCTGACAGGAAATATCTCAATGGGCTGCGCCGGAAAACGCTGTGATGCAACTTTAAGAAAATCATGCAAGGCCGCTCCTTCAGGAGAGGTGACAAGGGCTATCCGGGAAGGAAACTGTGGTATTTTTTTCTTGGCCTCCTGGGCAAAAAGTCCCTCCTGGTCAAGTTTCAGTTTGAGAGTTTCAAAGGCGATCTGCAGGTCACCGGTACCCAGACGCTCAATATAATCAATAATCAGCTGATATTCCCCCCTTGGCTCATAGACCGAGATGCGCCCCCTGCAGATCACCTGCAGGCCATCGCCCGGCAGTTCCCGGAGGTATTTCTGTTGTGTTTTAAAAAGTACAGCTTTTAACTGCGAATCCTGGTCCTTGAGCGTAAAGTATAGATGCCCTGAATAGGGCTGCCGCAGGTTCGAAATCTCCCCAGTGACTGTAACAAAGGGGAATTCAGTCTCCAGGATACCGCGGATAGACCTGGTTAATTCAGTGACCGTCAGAATTTTCGGTATAGGTATATCAATCATTGGGGCCGGGATAGCTGCAGTTCTTTTTTCAAATTGTACGATTATGATGTGCGCATTTAATATAAAAACATATTGTAACCTTTAAATAATCTGTCATAAAATATTTTTTTTTATTAAGAAGATTATTGCGAAAAGCCGGATGCTTTTTTGGGCAGTCAATATTATAATTAAAAGTTTTAACTTGGCTGAAGAACGCGCTGATTTGTCTCTGGCAACAGTTTTTCATAAAAAATGTCAGTTACATAAAGCGGGAACAATTAAAATGGCTTGAGAAGAAAACACTTGGCCTATTCGAATTTTGACAGGGATACATAATGAGCACACAGAGTTTATTCAGCAAGAAAAATATACAGACACAACTGCCAGATACACGCAGGGGCCTTCTCGAAGAACTGAATCTTCCCCCCGGATTGATCACCTATATCAGAAAAAATGCCAGAATTCTGCAGATTGGCCTGATATGTGTGGCGGTTTTGATACTGACCTGGATTTTCTTTGATTATTATACTGAAATGCAGGAGAAGAAGGGGGCTTCGCTTCTGGCATCGGGGATGCAGATAGAATCAACCGAGCAGCGGGTTGAGATACTTGAGAAAGTCATAAAGGATTATGGGAGAACAGATGCTGCCCGCTGGTCCAAGCTTGAACTGGCACATCTGGACTATAAGGAAGGAAGGTTTGAGGCTGCAGCTGCAAAATATAAAGAGATAATTGACGATCTTCCTGCCGAAAATTCCCTGGCACCATTAACCAGGCTGAACCTGGCGCAGACTTATGAGCAGGCAGGTCAGTACGATCAGGCTATTATCCAATATGATCTCCTGAAGAAAGCCACCGGTTTCACCAATCAGGCCTATTTGGCTCTTGGCAGGATATATACCGTAAAAGAAGATCCGGTTCAGGCCCGCAAGGCTTATGAGGAGCTTTTAAAGAGCCTGGAGGATACTGCTGATCCGTTGCTCATATCCCAGGTGGAGGCCAAGCTTGCCTCACTGGGGGCAGATAAAGAGGTCATCTCATCCCAACCTGAAGAGAACAAGGAATAGCCGCTCACGTCCGCATGCAGATCATACATCCATTGGCTGATATGACCCACTGGTCCAAGGAGATTATTGCCAGCGGTAAAACTCTGGCCCTGGTGCCAACCATGGGGTATTTTCATGAGGGCCATTTAAGTTTGATGAGGCTCGCCGGCCGGCTTGCTGATCAGGTTGTTGTCAGCCTCTTTGTTAATTCTCTCCAGTTCGGCCCAAGTGAGGACCTGGGCAGGTATCCCAGAAACCTGCAGCGGGATGCCAGGATGGCGGAAAATGAAAAGGTGGATATCCTCTTCGTGCCGGTTCACGAGGAAATGTACACACCTGACTTCAATACCCGTGTCAGAGTTGATGGCATAACTGATACCCTTTGCGGCAAAATGCGGCCGGCCCATTTTGAGGGTGTGACCACCGTGGTTGCAAAGCTTTTTAACATCATCAAGCCTCATGTTGCTGTTTTTGGCTGGAAGGATTTTCAGCAGTTAAGTGTCATCCGCAAGATGGTCAGGGATCTGAACTGGGATATTGAGATTGCTGCCCATCCCATAGTCAGGGAGGATGACGGCCTGGCCATGAGTTCACGCAATACTTACTTATCCGGTGAGGAACGCCATAAGGCACTCTGTCTCCACAAGGCAATACAGCATGCCAAAGCCAGGTTTGCTGCCGGATTAAAGGATGTAGACCTGCTAAAATCAGAGATCAGGGATATTATTTCTGTCAATACCGGGGTTGGTATTGACTATATCTCTGTAGTTGATAAGGATACTCTTGCCAATAAGGAAGTACTTGATTCACAGTCTGTTCTTGCCATGGCCATAAGAATTGGCGGAACCAGATTGATAGACAATTGTTTCATGGGAAATAATGCTGAAGTAAGCAACTGAGAGTGGTGAAATACAATGCAACGGCATATGTTAAAATCAAAGATACACAGGGCGACCATTAAAGAAGCAGACCTGAACTATGAAGGAAGTCTGACAATTGATAAAGACCTCATGGATGCTGTAGACCTGCACCCCTATGAACGGGTCATGGTTTATAACATTAATAACGGCGAGCGTTTTGACACCTATGCGATTGAGGGGAAACCGGGTTCCGGTGCCATCGGCTTGAACGGTGCAGCGGCCAGGAAAGGCATGATCGGAGACCAGATCATCATTGTCAGTTATGCCTTTTTTTCCGAAGAGGAATTAAAGGACTACAGCCCGAAAATCGTACTTTTGAACAAGTCAAACCAGATAAGCAAATGGCTGCATAAGTGAGTCCGGAAACCTGTTTACCGGCCCATGATTTCAGGTAAAGAAAGTATAAAACTCTGTAATCCAAATAAGTTATACATATACAGGCTAGCAAGGAGAGTGTGATATGCCAGGCTTTGAAGTTTTTGGTGACAAAGAAAAGAAGGAAATTATGGATGTGCTGGACACCGGTGTGCTTTTCCGCTATGAGTTCGGCGAACAGCGCAAAGGAATATACAAGGTCCGCACCTTTGAAGAGAATTTTGCCAGGTACACCGGGGCAGGATATGCCCAGGCAGTGACTTCCGGAACCGTGGCCTTGAAAGTCGCACTGGCAGTTCTGGGTGTCGGGCCGGGAGATGAGGTTATCACCCAGGGCTTTACCTTTGTAGCTACCTGGGAGGCAATTTTCGACATCGGGGCCACCCCGGTATTCACAGAAGTTGATACAACTCTCAATATGGACCCCGCTGATCTGGAAAAAAAGATTACCGCCAGGACAAAAGCCATAATCCCGGTGCATATGCTTGGTTCAGGAGCCAGAATAGATGAGATCATGGCCATCGCAGACAGGCATAATATCCCCGTGATTGAAGACACAGCCCAGGCAGCAGGTGGAAGGTGGCGCGGCAAACACCTGGGGACCTTCGGGAAATGCGGCACTTTTTCTTTTGATGCTGTCAAGACAATAACCACCGGCGAAGGAGGCATGGTCATAACCGATGATGAAAAGGTCTGGCGTAACATGTCAGAATACCATGACCACGGCCATGATCATGTACCCAATCCGGGCGGCAGAGGAGGCGAAGGGAGAAGTTTTATAGGCTTCAATTACCGTATGATGGAACTCCAGGGTGCAATCGGCATAGCCCAGCTTGCACAACTGGACTATATTGTTGCCTCCCAGAGGAAGAACAAGACTGCCATGAGGGATGCTGTCAGTAAGCTGCCGGGGGTGACATTCAGGACCCTGGTGGATGACGAGGGCGATTCCGCTACCTTTCTGGCCTTTTTCCTGTCGAGCCGTGAAAAGGCCCAGGCTGTTAACCGTGTCTTGCAGGATAATGGGGCAGCAGCCATCTCTTTTGCCGATAATACCTGGCATTACTATCCCAAGTGGGAGCACCTGATTGACGGCTCTACACTCTGCGGCAGCGGTTGGCCCTTTAAATACTCGGATGGCAGAAGAAAGGTTGTCTATGATCCCCAGGCTCTGCCCAATTCTGCTGAGATCATGAACAGGCTTCTTGTTTATCAGGTGCCGGTCAGCCTGCCCGAAGAACGCCTGCAGCAGATTAATAGAGCCATGGAAAAGGCTGCTGCGGAGATCGGTTAAGCTGTATACCTCCTGATTATTCAGATCAGGTAGACATCAAAACGGCTGGTTTTCCCTGTTATTTGATGGGATGGTGAGCAACTGCCTAAGATTGGCGCCAGGCGCGGCCTTTTAACCACTACACGGTTTCGGGCACATCCCAGGGAAGTTGTCAAAAGCTTTGCGGCATCCTTGTCATCTCCAGCAAGTCCGCGCAATATACGCATTTCCTTTTTGACCAGGCTGCTTTTTGTGCGTTCAGGATACATGGGATCCAGGTAAACGACATCAGGATAATCTTCCTGCCGGAGTTTCTGCAAAAAATCCATACTGTCAGTCGCGGTGAAGTGCAGTCTTTTTCTTATAATTTCAGTTATTTGTTTTGATTTCTGCAGCCGCTGTAAAGCATCTTCAAGTAGAACTGCCAGAATAGGTGACCGTTCAAGCATATGTACCCGACAACCCAGGCAGGCGAGAATAAATCCGTCACGCCCCAGTCCCGCTGTGGCATCAATTACAGCAGGCTGCCAACCTCTTTTTAAGCCTACCGCCCGGGCCAGGGCCTGGCGGCGTCCACCGCCATGTTTGATCCGGTATGTCATACCGGGGCCTGTAAAGCTCATCATGACCGGCCCGAGCCCATTTTCTCCTGTATGCTTCAGGGCCAGCCCTTTTACAGAGTATAACAGCAGGAAATCATATTCTTCGGTTTCCTCCGCCACAAGCGGGATCGACAGCTTTCTGGACAGCCTCATGGCCTTGTCATAGAGCTCCATGTCGGTTGGACAGACAGCTATGGAAAATGATTTGTTGCTATGAATCACAAGGATCTTGTATAAAAATGTATCAAGTGATCTAAATATTTGTTAAAAAGGCTGCATATAATCAGATTGATCTGGACCTATAATACCCGTAACCAGGCGATAAGGAAAGCATGGATCATCACGGTATAGAAGAACCCGGTGTTGTGGCAATTATCCCGGCACGTTATCACTCAAACCGCTTCGAAGGTAAACCGGTTGCACCCATACTGGGAAAACCAATGATCCAGCATGTATATGAAAGGGCCCTTTCCGTGCCATTGCTGTCCAGGGTGGTTGTTGCCACCGATGATGAACGCATTGCAGACTGTGTAAGGTCCTTTGACGGCGAGGTGGTCATGACGCGGCCGGATCATGCCTCGGGAACAGACAGGCTGGCAGAAGCTGCAACCAAACTGGAGATTCCGGAGCAGGATGTTGTGGTCAATATCCAGGGTGACCAGCCTCTCTTCCCGGCGGAAGTGATCGAGCAGGTTGCCCGTCCGCTTATCATCGACCCGGCTTTGCCCATGTCCACACTGATCTATAAAATCATCCGCAAGGAGGAAATCGGGGATCCCAACCATGTGAAAACTGTTTTTGACAGGAATGGCTATGCCCTTTATTTTTCACGTTCTCCCATTCCATTCCAGAGGGACCCGAACGAGGTCGTTGAACCCACCTATTATAAGCATCTTGGCTTTTACGGCTACCGAAAGGGGTTTCTCCTTACCTTTGTGAGTCTGCCGGAAGGGGAATGGGAGCGTTTTGAGAAACTTGAACAGCTGCGGGCTCTTGAATTCGGATACAGGATAAAGGTAGTACTAACGGAACATGATTCTGTGGAAGTTGATACCCCAAATGACCTGAAAAGGGTGGAGGAAATTCTCCGCCGTCAACAGCAGGATGCGTTGAAATGATGCAATTCATAATAAATCAAAAAATTAAGGTTTGAACGATGCGAAAGAAAATTACGATCATTGGTGCAGGTAATGTTGGGGCGACTGCAGCCCATTGGGCTGTTGTCCGCGGTCTTGGTGATGTGGTTCTATTGGATGTTGTGGAAGGAGTGCCGCAGGGGAAAGCCCTTGATCTCTGGCAGTCCGGCCCGGTTGAAAATTTTGCCTGGTCAGTGAAAGGCAGTAACGATTATGCCGACTCCGCGGGCTCGGATATTGTTATTATTACAGCCGGACTTGCAAGAAAACCAGGGATGTCCAGGGATGATCTGCTGGCCAAGAACGTCGCCATTGTGAAAACATGCACAGAGGAGGCGGTTAAACATTCACCGGGCTGCGTACTGATAGTTGTCACAAACCCGATTGATGCCATGGTATATACCTCCTTCAAGATTTCAGGGTTTCCACGCAACAGGGTGATTGGCATGGCCGGGGTTCTTGATTCAGCCCGTTATCGAACTTTTCTTGCCGATGCCATCGGTGTGGCGCCAATGGATGTCAATGCCATGGTGATGGGTATACACGGCGATAAGATGCTGCCCCTGGTAAGGTTGGCCAATGTTGCAGGCATACCCATAAGCGATCTTCTTTCTGAAGACCAGATTAGTGAGATTGTCAAGCGTACCCAGATGGGCGGCATAGAGATTGTTAACCACCTGAAGACTGGCAGCGCTTTTTATTCACCAGGCCTATCTGCAGTTGAAATGGCCGAGGCTATTGTCAAGGACACCAAAAGGGTCCTCCCTTGTGCTGCTTACCTGGAAGGGGAATTCGGCATATCAGGATGCTTTTTGGGGGTGCCTGTGGTCCTTGGTGAAAATGGTGTCGAAAGGATTGTCGAGTTCACACTCACCGACGAGGAGAAGGAGTCATTAAATGAATCAGTGGCTGCTGTCCAGAACCAGATGGCTGCCACCGGTCTCTAAAATTTAATGTTTTTCCGAAACAAAAAGAAACCGCACCAATGAGTTCCACAAAGGCAATTGAAGACAGCTTGACCTGTCTGGATAAACTTATTCAGTCACCCCTTGATATTCTGCCGCACCAGGATTATACGGAAAAGCTTATATACCTGGAACTGCAGGGGGCGCCAGAAGGATTACCCAATAAAGTAACTGCTGCATTGGCTGAGCTGGCGACCTCGCTGTCGCATTTTGATGTCCAAAATACCAAGGTGGTAATCCTTGGGGGCGGAACCGGACTCTCAAATATTATTGGGGGGGACAGTAGAAAGGAAAACTGGACTGACGACCCTTTCAGTGGTCTGAAGCAGATATTTCCGCAAATTAAGGCCATAGTATGTGTCACCGATGATGGTGGTTCTACAGGAGAACTTTTAAAGGATTTACCTTTCATTGCCCTGGGAGACCTTCGGCATGTCCTGCTTTCATCAATACGGGTGAAAAGTCTTCAAGACAGGTATGGCTTAGATAAGGCCGGATGTTTCAAGGTAGCAAATATACTGCATAAACTGTTTAATTATCGTTTTGACAAACATCCTGGATCCATAGAAAAACTCAGCCTTGCAACGGGTTTTGACCCTGCAAAGCTGCCTGGGCCCATGTATGAGTACTTTGCTGGACTCCTGGAGACACTTTTCACTGATCCGGTATTGGCAAAACTGTTATCCAGGCCCCACTGCCTGGGAAATCTTCTGCTGGCAGCAGCAATATGGCAGTATGCTGACGAGTTGCGCCAAAAAATGCAGACAACAGATGCCTGTTATTTATCCCACTCCAATAACTATGAAGGGCTTAAACAGTTATGCAGGATCATGGCACTTGCGGAAGATGCTGTTATGCCCTGTTCCTTGACACCGGCCGGACTGCAGGTTTTATACAGCAATGGGACCCTGGTGCAGGGTGAGTACAAATCAAGTCATGCCCGGCGCGGGTATCCTGTTGATCGACTGTTTGTCAGTTTCGTGGAAGAGCCTGACGTGCCTGACGAACTGATAAATTCAATAAAGACAGCAGATATTATTATCCTGGCACCCGGCAGCCTTTATACAAGTACAATTCCAATATTTCAAGTGCCTGGATTGGCAGAGGCGGTGCGCCATAATGAAAGAGCAGTGAAAATTCTTGTCGCAAACCTATGGGTCCAGAAAGGGGAAACCGATGTAGTGCGCGAAGACCCCAAAAGGCGTTTTTACGTGTCTGACCTTATAAAGGCTTACCACCGTAACATTCCTGGAGGGGTGAGGGGGCTTTTCCAGCATGTCATTTCTTTGGGACTGCAGGATATTTCCGGCTCCATCCTGCAGAATTATGCCATGGAAGACAAGATCCCAATTTATGTTGACAGGGAGAGGATTGCTGCCATGGGGTTTAAGTCCCTTGAGGCAGGTATATTTTCTCAGGCTGCGCTCCGCGAGCGCAACGTCATTCAGCATGATCAATCGATGCTTGCCCGGGCTATACGTACGCTACTTGCAGTCAGTTCGCTGCAATCTGAAATCCTGCCCCAGGATGATCTTCCTGAAGTGTCTGCGAACCTGCTGCCGGAAAGCTTCAGCATGAAACAGGCCCTTGTGCTTAAGGAAAACCTCTATCCCTGTGCGAGATATGCAGCATTGGAAAAGTGGCTCAAAAAGATCAGCATCAGGCAGGATGCCGGGGAAGAAGAAATTTCAGGGAGATTACTGGAAATTCTCTGGTTCCACCAGGACATACAGTTGGACCATCTCGCCAATATCAGGGCGATACAAATACTAGACCGGGCAACATGGTCACGCAGTCAGGAATGGGATAACATCTACTCGTTTTATGACCCTGAAGACAGTACAATAAAGATATGTCATGATGTCATTGTTGAAAAAATACTCTTTGAACCTGCTTTTCTAGTTGCACTGGGGCAGGCTCTTTTGGGTAATTACGCAGCAGCCAAAGAAATGGAAACTGTTGAAAAAGGGGGAGGGGCTGTTGGTAAGATGTTCAAGCTCACAGTGAAGCCACCGGAAGAACGGAATGCATTTCTCTCTGACCAGGAATTGTCTGAGTATTTGGCACTGGCCAGGATGATCAGATCCGATTCAGATGCCTTACTCTATACAAGACTGATTAATGGGAATGAAGGATTTACACCACCAGGTCTGCTTTTCGGTCTTGTGTATGCCTGGTATCTTGATAATCGTTTTGCAGCGCATATAGAGTACAAGATGTCTGTAATGCGCACTGATATTTCTGATCTTATACCGGAACAGATAAGAGTGCATACCCGGAGAAAAAAACTTGTGGAGTTCTTCCGCCGTTCTGTATTCAGATATTCTTTTCCCAACTGAGATTGATAAAATACCTTTATGATATAATGCTTTTCATAATCCATTTATAAAGCAGTATACAGAAACAAATCCCGCCAAAGTCACTCTTAGGACAATTTCATTTTTTCTCAAATTCCCTTCTCTGAAAAAAACAGGGAAGAGCATCAGGTACTTTCATACATTTTTTTCAGGTAGAATTTTTTCGTTGTTCAAAGCCCGTTTTAGTAACAAAAAAAAAGCTATTATACAGTCTAAAACCTATATTTATACTGTATAAATATATTTATACACTTTAAAACCTATACAACGTTTTCTGTTGTATCCTATCATTTGACATACTATCAAAAAGCGCTAACATATTGAATTTTATATTATAATTATAAATTTAATGTATAATTCAATAGAGATTAACAGGGGTTCCGTTTATTTATACAGTATAATTCAATGTGTAAAAATAAATTAAACTGTATAAATTTTTCTTGACAAACCTTTTTTTCTTATTATACTGTCTAAAAAATATGTAATTCGGTGTGTCTTACTACCAGGATTTTAATAGATAAATACCTATAATATTGAGAATTAAACAGTTTTTTAAAATGTGTAAATTTTTGTGAGGGCAAGAACATGGGGGATAGCAACTTGATAACAAGTAAAGAGCTGATGGAAAAGACAGGCATTTCAAGAGCAACCCTTAATAACTATATCAAAATGGGTATTATCCCCAAGCCTATTGTCCGCCGACCAGGTCCTGATCAGAAAGGTGTGAAACAGATCGGTTATTTCCCGGTCAATGTTTTAGAAAATATTTTAAAGGTTAAACTTTTGAAGCAGCAAGGTAATACCATGGACGAGATTGCCAGTATGTTTCAAGAAGGGTATGCAGTTGACCAGGAAGGCTTGCACGATATCGAAGATATTGAAGACGTTAGAGGCACAGAAGATTTCGAAGATCTTGAAGAAATTAAAAGGAAAGAAGATGTAGTTGATATTGAAAACATTAAAAGTACACAAGAGATTGTTGATATTGAAGACATTAAAAGCACACAAGAGATTGTTGACATTGAAGACATCATCAAAGACAGGGAAGAACCTTTAAGTAGGCCTCACCGTCCTGAAAAGCCATCCCCTCAAACCGATCGCCGTGTTGCCGTCAACGAACTGCAGGTAACTATCAGTGATATTAGTTCACCTGCATATCTGATCAATCATAATTTTGAGATTGAATGGATCAATAAACCTGCTGAAGAGTTAATATTTAACCGTGACATCAGGCCGATGGTTGATATTGAGTCCAGAAATGTCTTTCGGCTGCTCCTCAATGAGGAACTTCGCAAAGATGTTCGCAATTGGAAAGAGGCTGTGCTTCTTCATTTGACCGTTCTGCAGAACAGGATATCTGAAAACAACCTGCAATCCTTATATGAAGGAGTCAAGGAAAGTGAATTGAATATCCTGTCTGAGTTGTTTGCAGAAAAAAGTAACTCCGCCCGTGAGGATATCTATCATCTTCCAGTAACAATCATAAAATCAGATAATTCCAGATTATCCTACTGGGTCCATTCCATGTCTTTCCGGGAAGGTACTTTCTTTGTTTATGTGCCGACAGACAGCGTCAATACAGCTTTGCTGGATATGCTTTCCCAGCGTGACAAAATAATTAATGAACTTCTTAAAAACAGAATGCCGTCCCTGGTCTCACTTTGCGTGCTCATAGCGGACCTCCAGGATTCTGTGAAAATAAGCGCTGAATTGTTACCGGCTCATTATTTTGAACTGATCAATGAACTATGGCAGACAGTTGGCCCTGTCTTTGAGAAATATAAAGGTATTTACGGCAAGCATGCTGGTGATGGAATGCTCTATTATTTTATCCACAGGCCCGGGGTAAACTATTTGATGAACGCAGTTAACTGTGCCATTGAGATACGTGAGGTTATGAAAGAGTTGAGCAGCAAATGGAAATTCCGTAAGGGCTGGAACACTGAACTGTTTTTGAATACCGGCATCAATGAAGGCCAGGAGTTTTTCGGCACTGTGCAGTCGTCAAATAATATCGAGTTTACCGCCCTGGGCGACAGCATCAATTTTGCCTCCCGGCTTTCAGATCTTGCCCAGAATGGTGAGATATGGACCACCAAGAACCTTATAAGCCGTCTTACACAGGATGAACGGAACATGATCAGGTTCGGAGTGCATCAGGAAAGCCCGGCGGGAAAAATCTTTATCCGCAATTCTTTTTCAAGGATTGGCGATATTATAAGCAAAGATAATTCTCATTACCGGCATTTGTCAGCTATTGCAGGCCTTCCAATAACAGAGATCAAGGAAAAAGTATACCAGAACCCCGTACTCCAGGATTCAGGTGCAAAAAATATTGCTGGATAAAAAGGACAACGAACAATGAAAACAGCCATCATTGAGCAATTGGGGAGCATTTCAGTGAACGAGAAAGTGACGCAGCATGAACTGATCAGGCGCATTGAACAGCTGGAGCAGGATAATGCCCAATGCAGACTTTCTGCCCAGGAGAGTATCCGTAAGTGTGAAGCACGCTACCAGGCCATGCTGGAATCTGTAGATGCGCATATGACGCTCGTCGACAGAAATTTAGTAATTCAGTGGGCCAATGAGAAGGCGAAGAAGATTTTCGGTCATGATATTTTGGGAAAATCATGTTGTGAAGCCTTATACGGTAAGAAGGAGCTCTGCTGCGACCGATCTTCCTGCATGACCAGACAGGCCTTTCATAATGGCACAACCGTCAAGCGTCATGCATTGAAGATGAAAGCGAAGAACGGAACAGGCAGGTACTTTGAGGGTACCGCCCGGGTCGTCTCATGGGATAATGACGGTATGCCTTCCATGGTAGTTAAGATTTACAAGGATATTACCGGACGCAAACTTGCCGAAGAGGAATTACGCAATAATATGAAACAGATGCGCAAGAACCTCGACGGCACAATCAAGGCAATTGCCAGAACCGTTGAGACAAGGGATGCCTATACTGCCGGACATCAGCGACGCACCACTGATATTGCAGGGGCCGTAGCCTATGGAATGGGTCTGTCCAAACAGGTGATAGACGGTATCCGCATGGCAGGGCTCATTCATGATCTGGGCAAGATTTCTGTCCCTGCTGAGATCTTAAGCAAACCGGGGCAGATCAGTGAATCCGAATTTTCCCTTATTAAACAGCATCCCCAGGCTGGTTATGAGATCCTGAAAGGGATCGATTTTAAATGGCCCGTTGCAGATATCGTGCTGCAGCACCACGAAAGGCTCAATGGTTCAGGTTATCCTTACGGACTCAAAGGTGAAGAAATTCTCCTCGAAGCAAGAATCCTCGGGGTTGCCGATGTTATTGAGGCAATGGCCTCCCATCGGCCATATCGGCCTGCGCTTGGCATTGATGATGCCTTTGAGGAAATTACCATGAAAAGAGGGACGTTGTATGACCCCGATGTCGTTGATGCTTCTATTGATCTGTTTACAAAGAGGGGTTACCAATTACACTGATTAATCCAATGGATAAAGGCGATGTTCCTTATCAAGCCGTACTGCCGGGCATAATAATTTCCAGCCCAGACAGACGGTAGGCTCCAGTCGAGCTTACGCTTTCATGGAATATTTGTATTTCAGGATCATGCACCCGGCATTGCTGTCTCAAGGCCGGCAAGATCATACCAAAGCCGGGTAGCCCCGACCACCCCGAGGGGTATGCAGAAGAACTGCAGAAACGGCACGGCAAGCAAAGCCATGATGCCGGCACCAAATCCAAGCATTAGAAATTTCTTTGAATAGATGAAGCGCCGCTGGTCCCTGAAGGTCAAATGTTTGCGATAGAATACGTAACCGGTATACTCCACCACCAGGAAAAAAAGAGTCAGGAACACCGAAAGAATCGAGTAGGGCAGGGAGCCGCCCGGGATAAGGTTCAGGGGCAGCAGAAAAACCATAAGAACAACAAAGATAATAATCTTCTTGCTTTCATCCATCACCGTATGCAGGGCATCCCTGAGAAATACTTTGAAAACAAAAGGCTCTTCACTGTGGTTTCCTGTAAGCAGTTCTTCGGTTTTTTCAGAGAGAATGTCATTGAACGGCGAGGAGATGACAGCGCCGGTGACTGTAAAACCGAAAAAGACAAGCACCATTGTCATGAGTATGGCCAATGTCCAGAGGAAATAAGAGAGAATAGCCCAGTACCATGCATCACCCTGAGGAATGTAATGCACAACGATGGAATTGAAAAATGAGAGTCCCCAATAGACAGCTATGCTCAGGACCACGACATTGATCAGGAAAGGCACAATAATGTATTTGAAAAGCACGGGATGCCCTTTAATGAATTTTCCGGCCCGGAAAGGGTAAAGAAACCCCTGGGAGAAATTGGAGACTGGATTATCTTTTACACTGAGAGTCATTTCTATTATTTATTTCGATAAATTTTTTAACAATCAGCAAACCACAAGGTAATTTCCAGGGGTAGCCGAACAATTGATCCAATTCAAGAGAGCGCTTTGCCAATTACCTAACCTGCTCCCAGCTGCAGTTCAAACATCTCATAATTGTTGTCTTTGCTGCTTATTGAATTGTAGCTAACTTGTTCAATAATCTGTCAATCACCTTTTATCTGCTTTGGAATGAAGATAGCCGTAAATAGTGTATAGCAATGTTTCTTAAGATGAACCTTATACATCTTCTCTGGTAGGTATCTTGTCCGTGCATGGCACCCAGCTCTGGCAAAGGCCGCAGGCATAAGTCTCAAGACCGTATGTTTTTTTGATATAGTCATGCATAACGTGTTCCGTATACTGCATGCATCGTTTTTTATTATGTCCTTCTTCACTGAGGGCATTGACAGGGCAGCGGGGTATGCATTTCCTGCAGATATTTTCAGTAAAATGTAGACAATATGCATGGTGATCGTTGTAGGGTCTGGTACTCGGCGGGATTTTAAGCGCCGAGATAACGGAGCCGACGCGCATTGCCTTGCCAACAGCGGTTATGAGACCGTCGCAGAGGCCGAAGGTTCCAAGGCCTGCAGCATAGGCGGCATGGCGCTCTGACCAGTTAGAGCAGGGGGCATAGGGTCCTTCATCTGATCTGGCCCAATGCGGTGAAAGGAGCGGGGCCACTGCAAGGAAACCGGCTGCCTCAAGCTGTTCCGCCACATGTTTGCGGATAGCGTTATTGAATTTCTCCCCGATATCGCGGGTACGCACCCAACGTTCTGAGGGGTATCGATCCTGCTCAGCCTGCTCCTCGCGGGTGGCGGCAGTTGATGGGATGATCCAGCTAATAACCGATATATTATCGGCAGTAATCTTTGTATCCTGAAAAGTTCTTGCGAAGAGTTCCAGGGGAGAAAAATAAAAGGAGCCTATATGGGATTTATATTCATCATAGAGTGGGTCCGCACCACTGGAAAAACCGACAAGAGGTGCAGCAAAGATTTTTTCCCGTTCCTCAAATCCCATGTCATTGAGGGGAGATTGCGCCACAAAATCTTTGATCATGTTTGTTATCCAGGAGGCGTGAGTCATTTCAAGTTCCCATTTTACATTTTCATTCCGCGAATCATTTCTTATATATATAATTATAACCATTTTTTAAAACATACCAGTTGCTCTTCAATTATTTCATGTAAAAGCCATTTGGGTTGGCAGAATAACTTTATTACCCATCATCAAGGATATTATGTATCGATTAGAGCGGGAACAGGAAATTAGTACCACAATACAGCGAGCCTGGGATTTCATTAAAAACCCAGGAAATCTTAACAGTATCACGCCGCCCGAACTTGACTTTAAAATTGTCTCTGATGTTCCTCAAAGCATGTTTGATGGACTCATTATCGAGTATATCATTAGAATCCCTTTTTTCGGCAGAAAAAAATGGGTTGCTGAAATAAAGCATATACGGGAACCTTTCTCTTTTGTTGATGAACAGAGGGCAGGGCCATACAAACTCTGGTATCATTATCATGAACTCATCAAGACGGAAAAAGGTATTCTGATCATTGACAAGGTATATTATGAAGTACCGTATGGAATACTTGGAATGGCGCTGCATTTTTTTATCATCCACAAAACGCTGCAACGCATTTTTGATTACAGGGCTGAAAAATTTGAGAAACTATTAAGCGAATAAATTATTTGTCAGGCGCTATATTTTACCAGTTTGACTGTTATGCCATATATTATGTCTCAAACCACAAGAAAAATCTTTGCAGTAATCCTCTTACTTCTCCTTGTCGGGTTGCCGTTTATTGATTTGCGGCTTGGAGCACTCCTGTGGATGTGTGCATGGCTTATATATATCTTTCAGAAATTATTTCCTGGGCACAATTGGAAACCGGGTGCTGAAGATGAAGAAGCGGATGAGAGGGATTAATGTTATTCATAATATCCATGCATGTGAAAACTTTCTCTAAAAAACTACTTGGTCTGCTGGGATTTTGTCGCATGCTTGCAATAAGCAAGGAAGAGTTGCCTGTTTCTATATTCTTCCTTAGGCGTTGAGTGTTTTCAGAAAGTTAGGCAGAATATGAGTTTCAATCCAGAAGTGAATAAATTTTGAAAGGCTTATTCAGCCTGGTTTATTTATAGCATTTTGGCATATGGAGAAAGGTCAAAACATTCAGTCGCGATATTAATCGATCTTAACCATTTCTCTATTAAATTCAATTAACAAAGAATTTAACTGTTCCGCAGTAATTTCTTCCATATCTACTAGAATTTCTCCAATAAAAGGCCTCTTTTGACTTTGCAGGTCAATGAGGTCACTAAAATCCTGTTCTGTAAGGTAACCCAATTCAACTGCGATCTCGCCAAAAAGCTTGGGAGATACGATCTGGGTGTTGAGAATGGTCAACACCTGTCTGACTGTTAATTTATGCTGTGTCAAAGCAAGTTGCCCAATTGTAAGAGTATGCTGCTTCTGGAAGTCTAATGCTTTAAGGACAGCCGCTTCATTAACTATGCCTTTGGAAATGAGAAATTGTCCAAATCTGTCTTTAACCATTTGTGCTAATTCCTTTTGGGCATTACGAGTAAAAGCTCGCAAATAAGACAAATTGGCTCAGCTGACAAGTAATTGTTTTTAGGTGCCGCACTAAAGTACGGGGCAATCCTGACAATCTGCCCCGATCTTTGTTACAGGATAACCCATTTTGAAACCCGATTCAAACTCAATATAATTGAGAATTCAATGAAAGCATCTCCAAGTCATAGCTATTAAGGAATGTAACAGCTTGCTTGAAACTTATTAAATTGTTTTTTCTAGTTAAGTGTGTCCCCTTCACATGGTAACTAAAAATTTGGGCCGAAAAAGTTTCAATTGTGGAAAGAAAGTTGGACTTTTGAGAGTGTTCGATAATAAGAAAATTGGTATCATAATTTGTAGTTGACCATGTTTGAAATTTACAAGGACGCTGCTGGCGAATAGTATGGCGCCTTAAGGCAAGCAAGGGAAAGATAGTGATTGTTGGCCGGGTTAAACACAAGGATTATGCAGACAAGTAGGCCTAAAAGATGCGCAAAGGGGAATGTTGCAGTAAGGGGGGCCAGCGATATACTTATTTAGAGGTGATGTTTTTGGAGTTGAAACTATTTGTTACAGTAATGGCAGCATTCTTTATCTTTCAAGGATGTGCCGGGGTGGCTGAGCCGCCACCGGCAGAAACGAATTTGTTTCAACTTGGCGTCATCCGCCCAGACAAAATGCCAGGTGCTTCGCATGGTGAATTTATAGTTGCACTGATTGAATCCACTGTCAAGGTGTCCGCTGCAAAAAGAACATCAACATGGGTAACAATTTCACTTGTAGACCATCAACGAGAGCCTGTACAAGGCGCAAAAATTGAGATACGATGGACTAATAAAAGCACTGCCTATTTTTGCACCACGAACGCTGAAGGTAAATGTTCCTTTGTATATCAGGTGACAGGCGACAGAACACCCAAATCACTTGGCATCGAGATAAGAAAAATTGAACATGAAACACTGGCATATAAAGAGAGAGCAAACGCAAAGTTCGTTTGGATAATATGCCCTCAAGGACTTGATTGCGATTGAAAGGGGTATATGATATGCGGTTAAAGGATTACTTATTTGAAACGATCGGATCGTTTTGGAGTTTCAATATTATTTTTCCTTGCCTTGAGTAAAGATCTGCAAAAAGAGATCCGGGACAGATTTAGTTTTTTAAAACTTAATTCATCTACAAGTATTAGTTTGAAACCCCATCCAAACTCTGAAGATTATATCTTAGTATACTTCAATTTAGCAGCCGGCTATGAGTTATAAATTTGGACTTGTCAATCATTCGTCACTTAACAAGGTGTCCGGCGGATATTGGGGGTTTCCATAATCAGAAAGGCTTTTTGCGGTATAGGTGTGGGGAAAATAGTGTGGGGGAACAGCAAAATCAAAAGATAAAGGGATTGCAGGTTCTCCGCAATCCCTTGGTATTTCTGGGGTGAGCGATGGGACTTGAACCCACGACCGCCGAGGCCACAACCCGGTGCTACCACCAGCTGAGCTACGCTCACCATATTGCAAGGCATCTCTTATAATAGATGACCATTATTTTGGCAAGTTTTTCCTGCAGTCCGGGCGGAAACAACGGTGATATTCCTGCGAAATTCATTAACTAAAATTCCTTGCCGCAGTGCTGACATTTCCTGGCCTGGGCCTTTATGATTTCCGCGCAGTCAGGGCATTCTTTTTTAAAATTTGCTTTCAGAATTTGTTTAATGGCCAGGTTTATCCTGTGGGCCAGGTTGTCGTCCCTGAAAGTATGATTGCGGAGAGGATCTACGCATGACAGATCATTGAGGTCGCCCAGCATATCAGCAGCCCGTTCACGGTTTTTCCTGTCAGCACCTTCATCAAGGAGCAGATAAAGAACCGGCTCAAGATTTTTTTCAGCCACGCAGGTATCAAGTTTTGCCACGGCTTCTGTTTCCCTGGCATAGCGTTCATCCTGCAGCTTGATGCTTTCCGGATCAATAATGCAACCCTTAAAGGCATCCTTGCTGCCGACCATCATTGGCGTACCCTCCGAATTGCCGGGGAGAAGCATATAGCGGTATGAGGCCCGGTGACCGAACTGCATCTCAATGTGCTCCCAGCCGTTTTTATAGAGGGAACATTCGTCATTTAAGCAGATAAAATAGGCCTCTGTTCCCCAGCCGAGTCCATCACCAACATGGATCGGCGGTGTGCTGCAACAGGAAAGCTGCTCTTTGCAATGGGGGCAGAAATGTTTTTCATCAAGGTATTTCTTGCAGGTGTTTAACATGGGTATCCTCCAGGAATGCACGTCAGAGAAGTTTATGGAAAACTACTTTGGTGCAGGAATGTTTTGGTCTGTCCCTAACTGGGGCAACGGCTGATTCACTTTTCAGGTGTAAGGTTTACCGCCAAACAGGATAAGAATCGGAATCAAGAGCAGAAAAAAAATAATGAGAATAATTACCGGGTGTTCACTTTTCATTTTCTCGGTTTTTTTTTCCATAGGAGTAGAGTAAGCACGATAGTAAAAAAGTCAACGAAACAGGCAGTCAGGAATTACGAGCGGATTATTTTGCTCAGGGTCTCATCAACAGCAAGGGATTGCTGCATCCTGTCCTTTAAAAACTCATCAGTCAGGTAGTGCCTGTTTTCATCAATGATCTTGCAAAGCGCATCAATTTTTCCCTCATTGGCCATGTCCATGAGTTTGATCAGGTTTTCAGCAAAGCTCTTGACAATCTTGCGGCCGTCTCCTGTGGTAGCCATAATCTCCGCATAGGTTCTTGGATTCTGGGTATGCACCCGGGCCATTGCCAGGATGCCGTACAAGGATGTGAGGGTTGAATGGCTGCCGATCTCATCCTGGGGGATCTGGTTGTCCTTCAGGGTCATGGCAAGTGCCACTGACAGGGTTGTGGGCAGTTTCTGGCCGACACCCATCAGCAGATCATGCTTGGAGGGACTGTCCTGGTTGATCAGGGCCCCGTGTTTATACAAAAAGGCCTCAAATTCACTGCAGAGAATGCCGCTTCTTTTTGTCCGCACCACGGTGGCATTCTTATCCTTCATGGTTTTTGCCTGGGGTCCCCAAAGGTTGTGGACCAGCATGACTTCTACACCGGGTCGCGTCTTTGCAAGGGCTGTATCCAAGGTTTTTTCTGCCACTCCTGCCAGGATAATCAGGGCCTGCCCGTCTTTAAGGAGTGGTCCGTATTTGTTCAGAGCATCGGCGGTTGCGCTTATAGGCACACATATGACCACCACATCAACGCGGGGAATCATATCTGCGGGTTTCAGATCACTTGTCCTGCCTGTAAGCAGGGATTTGTAGCCTTCGTTTTCCAGGCGTTTGGCAAACCATTTACTCATGGCCCCGGTACCGATAAAACCAAAAGAGGATATGTGCTTGGTGCGCATGTCAACCCGTGGGAAACTGCCCAGAACCTGAAAAGAACCGGGTTCCTGAATGATATGTTCACTTATGGCTTTTACTGCATCCGTAAGGTTCTTATCCTTGATATGACCTTCTGCTTCAATATAGATCTGCAGTTTCTGGGTCTTGATGTCGCTTTCTGTCCGCATATCTATAATGTTGATACCACGCCGGGTAAATTCTCCCAGGATATCAACAAGCAGACCGACCCGATCGTTCAGCGGCAGAGTCAGCAAGGCAGTAGCATCATATCCGGTTGGCTCGGAAGGGGTTGAACTGATGATGGCAAATCGGGTCTGATTATGTGGTGCCAATTCCCTTTCCCGGATAAGCAGACCGTTTGTCACCAGAAATTCTTCCGTGGCAACAAAGCCATGATCAACCCTGTTATTTTCCTTGGCTTCATTTATCGCCTGCTGCAGATCGGTGACAGTCAACTGCGGCAGCAGGGGATAATGGTTTGTGATATATTCTTCGCACTGCCTGAAGCTGTTGCTTTTGCCAATGAGCATGGAAAGTGGATGCGCGTCATCAATGGCACCGAGCGAAAGGTGAATGGGCAGCACCACATTCCCGATCCAGTTCGCCCTGCTGAGTTTTTCCATTATGCGGAAATACTCGATACTCTCGCCTTCCCGGGTATTGTACACAGGGATCAGCGCAAGGTCTGTCAGCTTCTCGGTAAACGCCCTTATGACAGCAGGCGTGTTCGGAAAAAGCTTTATTTCGGCCACAGGGTCAAACTGTCTGGCTGCCTGCCATGAGGATGAGCCCTCTGGACCCAATGTAGCTATTGATTTCATATGCCTGTCCTTTAAATATGGAAATTCACCTGAAATTGATTTACTCAATCTTTGTTTTATTTGGGAGCAATATTAGCCACACAATATAAAAAGAGCCAAGAACATAGCCAACCAGGGTTTGTAGTCCTTCAGCTTTCCAGGCAACCCAGCCCATAACAATAATTATTATGAGTTGTATTGTATGGAGTAAAGGATTTTTAGAATCTTCTCCATATGTTATTAATTCTAGCAAAAATGTCATTATAGCTATAGTAAAACCAAAAAATCCCCCAAGCAAAATCCCAACTACCCAGGTTTTCATAACTTAAAACTCTTGAAAATTATTCTGGTCAATAAATTGTAAAAAATACTAAATGTTTACCTGTTTCTGACTTGCCATAACATTATAAAGCGAACAATGAAAAATATGTTAAATTCAATAATTATGTATATAACAGTATGTACATTAAAACAACGCAATAACCATCTGGAGAAATTGCCAGTTTTTTTAACATATTATCGAATAAAATAGTAATACTTACTACATAACCCGAACGGGATTCAATTCAAAATACATGTCATTACTGAGAAAGTTACATAGAGCAGCAAATAACATATGGGTGATTTTCAAGATAACGTATCTGTAGCAGACTATCTCAAAGCCCTCAAATCCTCTACCCGTTTAGGCCCGCAGGTTGTACACCATGAAGAACTTGCTGAGTATCCTGCCGTTTTTGGTAAAAACAGGAGAGATTGGCCCAGGGCCCTGGAGGAAGCCCTGAAACAGATGGGGATACATGCACTGTATCAGCACCAGGTAAGCGCAACTGATGCAGTACGCAGAGGATCGAATGTCATTGTATCGACGCCCACTGCCAGCGGCAAGAGTCTGATTTACAACATGCCGGTGTTTGAGCAGATCATACGGGCTCCTGATTCAACCGCTCTTTATCTCTTTCCCTTGAAAGCTCTGGCACAGGACCAGCTGCGCGCAATCCAGGAACTGGCTTCCATGCTTCCGGAAGAGTTAGTGCCGTCGGCGGCGATCTATGATGGCGATACAACCGCATACCAGCGGAAAAAACTTCGAGACCGACCTCCCAATATTCTTATAACCAACCCTGATATGCTGCATCTTTCCATGCTGGGATACCATTCTACCTGGAGCAGTTTTTTTGCCCGTTTGACCCATGTTATTTTAGATGAGGTCCATACTTACCGGGGAATTTTCGGTTCACACATGGCCTGGGTCTTGCGGCGCTTGAAACGCATATGCGCTTATTACGGCTCCAGGCCGCAATTCATCCTCTCATCCGCCACGGTTGCAAATCCTGAGGAATTGGCCCGTGACCTTCTCGGTGAAGAGGCAACGGTTATCAGTGAATCAGGAGCCCCCAGAGCAAAACGTCATTTTATTTTCATAAATCCCTTGGACAGTGCCGCAACTGCTGCCAGTCAATTGATTGAGGCCAGCTTGAAAAGGGGGCTGCGCACCATTGTCTACACACAGTCAAGAAAGCTTACTGAACTGGTTTCCATCTGGACACAACAACGTTTGGGTAAATTGTCCAATATGCTGACTTCCTACCGGGCCGGATATCTTCCCGAGGAACGGCGGGAGATTGAAGCCCGGTTGTCAGATGGATCGCTGCTTGGCGTCATAACAACCAGCGCGCTTGAACTGGGTATAGATATCGGCGATCTCGATATCTGCATCCTGGTCGGTTATCCGGGTACGGTTATGACAACCTGGCAGCGCGGGGGAAGGGTGGGGCGCAAGCAGAATGAATCACTTATTATCCTGGTTGCGCTTGAAGACAGCCTGGATCAGCATTTCATGCGGAATCCGGGGGATTTTTTCAGCCGTGAGGTTGAGGCAACCGTGCTGAATCCTTCAAATAAAACTATTGTCAAGCGGCATCTTATCTGTGCAGCGGCCGAACAACCGATAAAGAGAGATGAGTCCCTTGTCCAGGATGCAGCTGTCCGTGAAGTGCTGAATGAACTTGTGGAGGAAGCATCTCTGCTTTTGACAGCAGACGAAAATTACTGGGTGGGGTCCCGGAAGTATCCGCATCGGGAGGTGGACCTGCGGGGCACCGGCCAGACATTTGTTATCCGCAACCATATGGATGCGAGCGCGCTTGGTGAAATAGATTTCATCCGCTGCTTCAAGGAATGTCATCCAGGAGCAGTCTACCTGCATCGGGGCAGAACCTGGCTCATAACCGACCTAGACCTTGAAAGCCGCGAGGTGACAGCCGTCAGGAAGAACGTCAATTATTTTACCCGGACCATGGGCAATAAGACCACGGAAATCCTTAAAACATACCACTCAGCTGCACTGCATAATTTTCGCGTCTCCTTCGGGTATCTGCGAGTGACCGATACTGTGACAGGTTTTCAGCGGCGGCTTGTGGCAGGGCAGAAACTGATCAGCATGGAGCAGCTTGATCTTCCGCCCCTGGTTTTTGAAACAGAAGGGTTGTGGCTTGAAATCCCGGAAGAAGTGCAGAGGCGCATCGAGCACGAGCAGTATCATTTCATGGGTGGCATCCATGCACTGGAACATGGGGCGATCTCCATATTTCCCCTGCTGGTCCTTTGCGACCGCAACGATGTCGGGGGTATTGCCCATCCTTTCCATGAACAGCTCTCCAAAGCTGCGGTTTTTATTTACGACGGTTATCCTGGTGGTGTTGGGCTGGCCCGCAAGGCCTATGAAAAAATTGAGGAACTGCTTCACCTGACCCTGAAAACCATCAGTGACTGTCCCTGTGAACTCGGCTGTCCCTCCTGCGTCCATTCCCCGAAATGCGGTTCCGGCAACAGGCCGATAGACAAGCAGTCTGCCCTGGAGATCCTTGCTGCCCTGTTGAAAAACAACAAAGCATCGGGTGACACCATTCAAACTGCAGGAATTACTCCTCCAGAAATCAGGGTTGCAGGACCTGAAAAGAAAATTGCAAAGGCTGAGCCGCCGGCCCGTTATGGAGTTTTTGATGTTGAGACCCAGCGGAGTGCCGCTGAAGTGGGCGGCTGGCACAAAGCTGACAGGATGGGTATCTCTGTGGCGGTTCTATACGATTCAGTTGCTGATTGCTTTAAAACTTACCTTGAGAAGGATATCCCGGACCTGATCCGTGATCTGCAGACCTTTGACCTGGTTGTCGGCTTTAATAACAAGCGGTTTGACAACAAGGTGTTGTCTGCCTATTCGGTATTCAACCTTGCATCACTGCCTACCCTGGATATCATGGAGAAGATCAGTAACAGGCTGGGATACCGCTTGAGCCTGGATGGCCTGGCCGAGCATACCCTGGGGGTAAAAAAAACAGCCAACGGTCTGCAGGCGCTCCAGTGGTATAAAGAGGGCAGGATGGAGGAAATAATAAGTTACTGTCGCCAGGATGTAAAAATTACCAGGGATATTTTTCTGTTTGGACTGGAAAACCGCTTTCTGCTTTTCAAAAACAAAGCAGGTTCAATTGTTCGTTTACCGGTAGACTTCTCTGGCTAGATCATTATAGTACGACAAACCAACCGCATGCTCCCCGCAGGGTTTGCCTTTATGTCAGATAAGTGAAATGGGTATGGTGAATCTGTTGTTTAGCTGGGGTTGCTGGGCCAAAGCAGAGAGTTATGCATCCAGCCGGTAATTTCATTCTTGTAGCGGAGTTTCATCCAGTCGCCTTTTATCTCCAAAACGTCAAAAACCACACCTTTATTGACCGTAGCAATAATAGCATCTTCCGTGCTTGGACCTGAGCGCATATTCGCGCTATCAACATTGACGATAACGGTTTTTTTGCTTGAGATGAGAGTTTCGTAGATCCAGCCTTTGTCACCTTCAAAATCTACGACGTAGGCCCATTTGCCTTGCCGTTTTATGACTTCAAGAGGATAGCTTTCAAAAACCTGCCAGACAACGTTGCTTTGGGTGTCGGGCCCTGAACGCATGTTCACGGCGTCTTTCTTTACACTAACATATTCTGCAGCAAACGCTGCTGCAGATAATGACAAAATAACCAGGGCTACAACAGTACCAAGAAAAAGCCTTTGTAAAGTCGTGGTGTTCATAGTCAAACTCTTCCTGAATGTTTTTGTTATTTATTGGTTTGATTGTCTGCTTATCATCAGACGGCTGAAACGGTTTTGATTGCACAAATGTATAGCATCATCAGGACCTCAAGTCAAATCAGTTCTTGGTGAAAAAACACAGAAAAAAATTTTATTGGCCCGGATCGTGGCTGCAGACCGATATAGGCCCGTAATCTGCTGTAGCACTTTCCCCGGTATTGTCGGTATCAGTCATGATTGCAATGGCACCAGCCATTGGTGGTTCTTTGCCAAAGAAACGCTTGTAATCTTCATAAATATTTCTTGTTTCTGTTATCCATTTGCCGGATTCAGCCCGACCGGACTCAACACTGATCATTATACTGTTTGCAGTGTAAGGGTTTGGCACAGCCTGTTCTTTAGGCAGCTTGTTGGCCCAGATATAATTAATTGCCCTGGTGTTCCAGAAGAAAAAAGAAGGGAACACTACATAGATCCTGGCACTATAATCATCCCCTGATTTCTGCAATGCATCGCCGCTGGCAATAATGTTCTCCACCTTCCACTGCCATCTGAGGTAAGGGTATTGCCGCGGTTCAAACTTGATTTCGTAATAGAGTCCGGATGCCGTACCCTTGCTTGTTGCCCTGACATACGTTCGGTTGTCCTGCTTGATCCAGGTATAGTCTGTGGTGCCCTTGAATGATCTGATCTTCCAGCCGGGTTTGATACCATTGGAAAAATCATCAATGATAATTTCACACTCCGGCACTGCTGGTAAATTCTCTGCAATTATGCTGGAGGGACCTGTAAGGACAAGCAGAAGGATCAATATGAGTCTGGACAGGGTATTATTTTTTGCATTCATTTTTCTCTTCAGGATCAGCATCTGAAACCAGGTGGATGAGAAATTCTTTGTTTCCCTTGGGGCCCAAAATGGGCGAGGGGGTGACACCACGGCTTTGCAAGCCAAGTCCATTTCCTAAAGCGATTATTTCATCAATAACTTCCCGGTGCAAAGCAGGATCACGGACAACCCCTCCTTTGCCTACCTTGCCGCGACCGACCTCAAATTGTGGTTTAATCAGGGCCAGGATTGAAATTCGCCCCCTGAATAATGGCAGCAAGGGCGGGATCAACAATTTCAACGAAATAAAGGAGGCATCGATAACAGCAAAATCAACCAGGGTCTCAAGGTTTTCAGCTCTGAGATAACGGGCATTGGTGCGCTCCATTACTACGACCCTGGGATCATGGCGCAGTTCCCAGGCCAGTTGGCCGTATCCTACATCAACTGCATAAACTTTTGCGGCGCCATTTTTAAGCAGGCAGTCGCTGAAGCCTCCAGTGGAGGCACCAATATCAAGGCAGACAAACCCTTTAGGTTTGATTTTGAAAAATTCAAGGCCCGCCTCAAGCTTGTAGCCGCCTCTGCTCACATACGGACATGACTCCTTGACCACTACAGTTGCGCAATCTTCCACCATTGCACCGGGCTTATCAGCCAGCCTGTCATTTACCAGGACCTGACCGGCTGCAATCAGGGCCTGGGCTTTCTGCCTGCTTGAAGCCAGTTTTTTATCGAGCAGAAGTTTATCAAGGCGAACTTTCATGGGACAGGGTATGTTGACAGCTGTGTGTTAATTCTTTTCTTCCGTTTTTGATGTGAAACTGCTAAGGCTTTGCATGTTTTTTTGTGAAGCATGTTATTATTAATATTTGGGAGTCTGTCATAACTCCTTCAACCAGCTCAGGGAATTGCCTTCACCTGAGAAGTCTGAAATATAGAGTGATACTGTTTATACTTTCTTACCATGTCACGAAGTACAATTAAAATTATTCTTTCCCCGAAGATGCTCGTCATGTTCGCCCTCGGCTTTTCTTCGGGCTTTCCTTTTTATGTTATACGTGAGGTTCTCAAGGCCTGGCTCACCGATGCCAATATCGATCTTGGCACTATTGGTCTTTTTTCTGCAGTTGCCCTGCCTTACACCTGGAAATTTGTCTGGTCGCCCGTAATGGACGGGGTTACTCCCCCTTTTCTCGGCAGGCGGAGGGGCTGGATGCTCATGGCCCAGGTTGGCTTGCTCATCCTTATTGCAGGCATGGGCCAGCTTGACCCGACAAAATCCCTGAAGATAATGGCAGTGGTTGCGTTCTGCATCGCCATTTTCAGTGCTTCACAGGATATCGTCCTTGATGCCTTCCGGCGCGAATACTTGACAGACGAAGAACTCGGTCTCGGAACAGGCATATGGATGAATGCCTGGCGTTTTGGCATGTTTGCCTCAACTGGCACTGCATTTTTTCTCGCCGACAGCATCGGGTATCCAGCTGTACACCTGGTGTTAAGTCTCATGATGGGTATAGGTATCATAACTACTCTGGTCGTGCCTGAGCCCGATACAGGAGTAGCAGCACCGAATACCCTTCGAGAGACAGTGATTGAGCCGTTTCGTGAGTTTTTCAGCCGCGGCGGCGTCTGGTGGGTGCTTGCCTTTATCCTGTTGTACAAGATTGGGGACAATATGGCCGGCGCCATGAATATTCCTTTTATTCTGAAGATGGGGTTCACCAAGCAGGAGTATTTTGTCATTGTCAAGGGTATCGGGATGCTGGCCCTGTTCGGTGGAGCTTTTTTAGGCGGGATTGTCATGATCCGGTTGGGAATAGCAAATTCTTTGTGGTTCTTCGGTATACTGCAGGCAGTTTCAACAGCCGGTTTTGCCTTGCTGGTGATCTTCGGGAAGAATCATATCCTGCTCAGTGGGATCGTGGCATTTGAGTTTCTGGCCACAGGATTGGGACAGGCTGCCTATGCCAGCTATATGGCAGTCCAGACCAACAAGAAATTTACCGCCACCCAGTATGCCATGATGACAAGCCTCATGGCTATTCCGGGTACGGCGGCCGCTGCCGTTACAGGTTATATGGTCGAATTTCTCGGTTGGACAGGCTTCTATACTGTGTGCGCCCTCGCAGCTCTGCCAGGCATGCTGCTTCTTTTGCGCGTTGCGCCATGGGGCAGCAGCAATGAAGATATTGACGCGAGTCTGCGGCCGGGCAGTTAAGAAATCTTCCTGTTAATTCTTCAATGCTTCAAGCCTGCTTTTTGCAGATGCCACTTCATCACTTTTGGGATAGGAGTCAACAAGCTTGTTATATACAATGCGTGCTGTTTCCGGATCACCAATCTTTTCAAAGGAAAGTCCCTGCTTGTATAAGGCCCTGGGCGCCAGAACATGCTTGGGATGTTCGACGATCACTTTTTGGTATTCCAGGATCGACAGCTCATAGTCCTTTTCCTCATAAAGACTTTCTGCGGCATAATAACGGGCATCGACAGCCTGGGCTCCTGAAGGATTTTTATCGAGGTATTCAGCAAAACTATTATAGGCATCCCTGTATTTTTTTTGTTTGAACAGGTTCATGCCCTGGTCATAGGTGCTTGATACGGCTGAAGGTGGAGATGGTGGAAGTGAAGGAGGAGCTTCAGTTTTCACCTCGGGCTGCGGTTCAACTGTTTCGGCTTCTTTTTCATCGCTTGAAGATTCTGTAATGTTCAGGTTTCTGACATCAATCTTATAGGTGCCGGGTTCAATTTGCTGCGGCTCCCTTCTGACTTCCTGCTCAGCAGTGGTCATTCTTGCCTTTTTCTCTGCTTCTCTTGCCCTTTGAGCAGCCTCCAGGGCCCGTTGTGATGCTTCCTGACTGCGGACGTCCTTCATCGTCTTGATTTCGCTCTCGGCAAATGTTACACGATCCAGGAGTTTGACCAGCTGTTCATCAGTGAGTGCCAATCGCTCATTAAGCCTGTTGATTTCTTCAGACCTGTTCTGTTCCGAGCTGTCAATCCTTGTGGACAGCAGGTTTTTCAGTTCCTTGTTTTCTTCCTGGACCTGCCGGATCAAAAATTTGTTCTCTTCAATTTCACTCTGCAGCCGCAGTATTTCGGACTGCTGATAGTCAAGACGGTCGGTGGTTTCCGCTTGGCGTGCCTGAACGCTTTGCACTGTCTGTTTCTTTAGATCATCTATTTCCTTATTAATATCTTCAACTTTCGAATCCATTTTGCGCACTTTGACATTGGTATATTCCACGTCCTGCTGTGTGGCAACGCACTGGACCAGAAGGGTTGTAAAACTGAGAAGCACTACGGAGTATAAAACAGCTCGTTTCATGGATGTCCTCTTCATTAAAATATTATTTTATTCCATTCTAGTTGACCATTCAGGTGATGACTGCTGGCCTTCAAGTTTGAACAGGGTGCGAACGCCTGTACCGTTTTTGAAGACCGTACAGATATCCTTGTCATTGTTATTGCGGCGACTAAATACGATCTGTCTTGAATCCGGGGACCATGAAGGTGATTCATGATCATTCCGTTCCCATGTGAGTTGCAGGGGCTCTCCTCCCTCGGGTTTTATTATGAATATCTGGTAATGTCCTTCATAAAGACCAGCGTAAGCAATCCACTCGCCATCGGGTGACCAGCTTGGCTCTGTATTGTCATTTCCCTGAAAGGTAATACGTCTAGCAGATTTTGTCTTCACATTCATGATATAAATTTGCGGAGTACCGCTGCGGTCGGATACAAAGGTAACATGTATGCCATCCGGAGACCAGGCCGGGGATACATTTATGCCTGTATCTTTTGTAAGCCTGGCAAGAATGGCACCGTCTGTACTTATCAGGTAAAGGTCGGGATTCCCGTCGGTACTGAGGGTAATGACCATGGTTTTACCATCAGGCGACCAGGCGGGAGCAAGGTTGAGACCAGGGCGACGGGAAATGGACCTAGTGGTTTTTGCTTCCTGCCAATCTGTGATATAAAGATTCGGATTTCCTGGATGATAGCTGGTATAGGCAAGCAGTTTGCCGTCAGGAGAAAATTTGGGCGAGACCGTTAAACCTTTATGCCTGGTTATCTGCTTGATATCCTGGCCCAGGATGTCTGCGACAAAAATTTCCTTATAGCCGCCGGTTACTTCTGAAACAAAAGTTATGTTCGACATGCTGATGCCCCGTTCGCCGGTGAGCTGGTAAATGACTTCGTCACAAAAACGCAGTATGATTTTATCCCTCATGTCCGGAGAGCCCTGGTAACGTTTGCCGATAAGCATTCTGCCCTCGGCCACATCAATCAGCCTGAACTCAAAGGTTGTGGTCTCTCCTGAGGTTTTGTAATCTGCGATAATGGTGAAATCAACGCCCAGTTTGAGCCAGTCGATGTTTTTGTAGCCTCCGTATCTCTCCGGTGGGATTACTGCGATAAAACCATGGAATTCGAGGGCCTTTGTCAGCAGGGCTGTCATATCGCGATCAGATTTCTCAATTCTGCCTGGATTGTCTTTATCAGTGAAATAGGGGACAGCAAAGGGAACCTTGCGGAAATCCGGGGAGGTTATGTCAAGATAGACTCTGGCCCAGGCCATGGAGGTGAACAGGCAGGCTATAAATAAAGCCAGTCCGCTCACATATAAACTTTTTTTTAGATTCATAACATTTCAGTAGAAAATGGTTTAAAACAGCTCTCCGGGTTTGAATCGTAATCCTATCTCAAAGGTGTTTTCTTGCAATTGATCAGGGAATGGTGGCAGGGGCGAAGCATCTTTCAATGCTTTTAAAACAAACTGGTTGAAATAGATATTGTCGGATTTTCTTTCAAAGAAATTGTCTGTTATAACCCCGTCTCTCCTGATGGTGATAACCAGTACAGCCTCAAGAGAATTATCCCAATTTTGCAAGTCTGGCAAGACCCAATGCTCATGAATTTTTTGATAAACAGTTGACAGATATTGTTTCATATAAAAATCAGGTTCGATGCCGGTTCCACGGGGGCCGGAGATTCCTGCTGATTTTGTGGTGGAAGTGCTTTGGCTGCCTGCTTTTGCAGCTGTACCTGTTGATGTCGCTGGTCTTGTCTTGAGGACATCAGCCAGCTTGCTGACCGCATCTTTTGCCGCGTCATCAGCTGCCTGCCTGGCCTCTTTTTGAGCGGCGTTTGCTTTGAGACGCTGTACAACCTGGGAAAGTTTTGCCTTTTCCAGTTCTTCCTCTTCCTTGGTCTTGCCAAGCTTGACCTTCTGCTTGAGGGGTTGCAGAGAAACCGGTTTGGCTATAGCGGTATTTAGAGGAGGTGCAACCTCAGGTTCTGCAGGTGGAATGGAGACAGCCGGTTTTACTGGTTCAGGTACCGTCTCCCTTGCTGCAGGTTCTGGAGCAGGGGCTTTGGCAGCATCCGTTCCGGGTTCTGCCATTTCAGTAGCAGTGAACAGGTTTACTGTGTAGATTTCAGGAAGTCTTGCCTGCCGTTCGAAAAGACCTGGCGCCAGCATGGCAAGGACCATGACTATAATATGCAGGCCTATCGATATATTAAAGGGCTTGCGCCATTCGCTGGATAACATACTGAAAGGAGTTGTTAAGCCGTTAGAACCAATGAGTTTCATGGTTTTTTGTCATCAGCCGGCTGGGTTATCATCCCAAGTTTGTCAAAACCCGAATCCTTAATATCAGCCATGACTGAGACGACAAGACCGTAAGGCACCTGCTTGTCTGCTTTCAAGAAAATGGGTTTTTCATGATCAGAAATCGACAGGGCGCTCAACTGCTGTTTGAGCAGGGTTTGATCCAGCCTGATATCGTTAAAATATATCTGGCCATCCTTCTTTATGGTTACAAGGAGCGGATTTTCTTTCTGCCTTAAGGGTTTGGCAGTCGTCTCAGGCAAGTCGACATCAACTCCCTGGGTCATCATGGGGGCGGTTACCATGAAAATAATTAGAAGAACAAGCATCACGTCAACCAGCGGAGTTACGTTGATCTCGGAAACCAGTCTTTTAGAGCCGTTGGTACTGCTGAATGCCATGGGTTTCAATCCTTACAAGGAAAATTATACTCTGGACAGCAGATCCCGTTCCACCAGGTTCAGAAAATCGGCAGAAAAGCTCTGCATATCATTTTCAAGATCAGCTATTTTATTGGAATAGTAGTTATAAAAGATAACCGATGGTATCGCCACGGCGAGTCCAGCTGCTGTGGCAACGAGTGCCTCGGAAATACCCGGTGCGACCACTGCAAGCGAAGCAGAGCCTCGCATGCCAATATCCTGGAATGATGTCATAATTCCCCAGACTGTACCAAAAAGACCTATAAAGGGTGTGGCGCTTCCGGTAGTTGCCAGGAAGGATAGATACCGGCCCAAACGGGCCATTTGTTTGCTTTCCGCTTTGCGTAGTGCCCTTTTCAAATTGTCCATGCTGGCCAGCTGCATTTCCAGGGTATCCTCAGATCCTTTTTTTGACCCGCGGCTGCGGCCGAGCTTCTGCAGTTCATTGAACCCGAGGATGAAGATTGATGCTGCAGGACAGTCTGGTATTTCCTTGGCCGCTTTATAGGCATCGGCAAGGTTTTTGCTCTGCCAGAAGATATCGACGAAAAACGCACTTTCAGTCTTGGCCTTTTTATATGATAAATGTTTCATAATTATTATGGTCCATGAAACCAGTGAAAAAACAAGGAGGAGAAGCATAACAAACTTCACCATCGGACCTGCATCTATGATCATTTGGAGAATGCTTAAATTTTGCACGAATATATTTCCTTTCTCAAGCTTAGTGTAAAGTTAATTGTCAATGCTGGACAGGAATTTGCGTTCATTCCATATTGAGTTTTTGCATTATTGCAAGACGGACAATACTATATTGTTTTTATGGTATATGTCAACAAGCTGGCAAGGATGCAATTCCTTATATTAGGATGCGGCATAAACCTTGAAGTTCCTTGGGCCTTTGCCTGGAATGGATGAATGGGTTCGGTCAGATGTCATATGCTGTCTACCCTTCAATTCGTATCAGAAATAGCGCAGCCGAAAGCTACTTTAACAGCTGTCTTGCTGTCAACAACAACCTTGCCCTTAAAAAACCAGGCATTGCCTATGTTTTCATCAAGGGAGACATGCATCCTGATCGTATCGCCGGGTTTCACCTCTCGTTTGAATTTTGCTTCCTTTATCCTGGTAAGGACGGGGGTCTGCCTCCGGCTTGCTTGGATATGCCCGGATTCCTGCAGCATCTTGGCCATGAACAGGGCCCCGGTCTGAAAAACCGCTTCACAAAGCAGAACTCCGGGCATTATGGGATACCCCGGATAATGGCCCGTAAAAATATCAAGGTCCGGTGCAACGAATTTTTCCGTAACAATTGTTGTTGCATCGCACGAGATTATCGAATCGATCCAGAGAAAGGGAGGCCGGTGCGGAATTGCCCTGTAAATCTCCTGATTAAAGTCCACCTGTGACCTCCAGGACGGCGCCGCTGATGTATGATGCCTGTTCACCGGCCAGGAAAAGTACGGCAGCAGCAACCTCATCGGTCTTACCGAACCGTTTCATCGGCACCATTTTTTTGTATTTATCCAATTGCTCTGCTGTAAGTCCTGCGAGCAGCTCTGTATCGATAAAACCAGGTGAAACGCAGTTGACTGTAATTTTGCGTTTTGCAGTTTCTTTTGACAGGGAGCGCATCATACCTATCTGGCCGGCCTTGGAGGCAGCATAGTTGGTCTGTCCTTCAAAGCCCATATGGGCCATGGGTGAGGTGATATGGATTATTCTGCCATATTTCTGCTTCATCATAAGCAGTACCGCCTGTTTTGACATGTTGAACGTGCCTGTCAGGTTGACTTCGATCACCCGATGCCAGTCATTGGAATGCATCATGGCAAGCACAGCATCTCGCCGGATACCGGCATTGTTTACCAGGATGTCAATGGTATCGAATTGTTTTTCGACTTCTGCAAAAAACTGGAGCACTGCGGATTCGTCAGATACATCACAGGGATATAAAGAAAGTTTACCTTTCTGGAAGGAAGCATCTGCCTTCCATTCATGCATGAATGCGTCGGCTCCATTATGGTCGGAACCATAAACGCCGATTACCGTAGCGCCGGCGGCAAGAAAGGCCTTGGCAATTGCTTTGCCTATTCCTTTTGTCGCGCCGGATACTACAGCTTTTCTTCCGTGAAAATCAGTCATATACGTTTCCTGGGGTGCTTTTTGTTTATGCATTTAAATAATCAGCAAGTGGAGAAAACTGATCTTGCAGCAGGGAATATATCATAGAAAGAATTATAAGCCACGCAGGTATCCATCAACATCATTTGCCACAATAACCCCGTAATTAATGGCCCCCAGCCAGCCTGACATGATAATTCCCACAGAGCCGACATGAAAAAGACCCTTAACAGCCTTGAAAATGGATCGGGAAATATCCAACCCTTCAAATTTTGTTCCGAAAGAAGTCCCCTTGGTATGCAGGGTATAGCGCTGTATGGTTTTCGGGGTTGCTGCCTCAAGCCAGTCAATTTTTTGTCTAATGCCGGGGATATATCGTTCCAGGTCAACCAGGGTCCTCTTGATCATAGCCTGTTTTTCAGATTCATATTCTTTATCATTGAGCCTGTTCCAGTCGTCAAATCTGCCGTTCATTGAGGCTACAACAGTAAAGCGGTTATGGCCAGGCCTGGTCTTAGGGTAGTAGAGTGAAAAGGTTCTGCTCCTGGTGTGCATATCCAGCAGCTCATCGGAGGAGAAGCGCTCTGCAGTAGAAACAAAAAGCAGGTCGCCGATGTCAGCGATCGTTTCTTCTTTTTTTATGCCGATATATACCTGGCAGCTTGAAGTATTAACCCGTACTGTTTTCACCTTGTCCAGAAATTCTGCCGGGAAGGCATCTTTTCCTGTCAGATCGTAGATTGTGTTGAGAATGCCGCTATTTGAAACCACGCTGTCCGTTTCGATAAAACGTTCACCTATCTGGACACCACGCACCTTGCCGTTCTCTGTGACAATCCGGTCTACCTTGGAATTTTTGCAGATGGTCACGCCGTTTTTATTCAGTTCTTCGACCATCATGCCGATAAGGTGGTCTGTCCCCCCCTTGAAGGTAAAGACACCTTTATTCATGAAATTTGAAAAGACAATGCCGTAGGTGATGGCAGGGTCTTCAAGGGTAGAGCCGTTGGCGTAGGTTATAGGTTCCATGAGGAGCCGGTGTACATCATCGCGGCCGGGGAAAAATTTTTCAAACAATTCGCGGGTGGACATGCTCTGATCGTCATAGAAGTTCATGGAGGCAACAGTGTTAAAAAAATTATTGATTGTTGCCTGCGAGACTTTGAACTTATTTATAAGGATCGAGGTAAAGTCCTGCCGGTCAAATGTCGTTGTAAGGGAAAACTGTGGATTATCAAAAACAATTTTTTTAAGCTGCACGATAGATTCCATGATCTCACGGTTCCAGTATTTACGGCATGTTTTCACCATACCGTGGGGAAAACCGTGCAGAGAAACATCAAAGATATGCCCCTTGCGTTTAAACCATGTTGCCAGGCCGCCAAGCTGATGGTGATGTTCAAGCAGAAGAACGGAATGACCGCTTCTGGCAAGACGGTTTGCAGAAGTGAGACCCCCAAGACCTGAGCCTATTACCACGACGTTGTAGTGATCACCTGCGCCGTTGATTGATTTGTGCAGCATAACGAATGAATGAAATTTAAGTAATGGGTATGATCACATCTTGTTGAAGATATGCTGGTTGACCATTGTGACACCACTGAGCAGGGCTCCCACAATTCCAAGGTATCCCTGATCGGTTCCGGCTATGTAAAGATTCTCGAAGTTTGTCCTGCCGTCTTTGATTTTTTCTGAACTGCCGTAGACTGCACCCTGTGTCCTGGAAGTAAACCGTTCAATGGTCACAGGTGTAAAAGTGTCTTCATATACAATGTTTTTAATACAATTCCCAATAATTTTGCCCACAACTTTCTTTGAGCGTGCCTTCCAGTCTGTTTTCATGGCTGCATAAAGTGACTTGTCTCTATTATCGTAAGCATGGCGCCATTTCTCATAATTGGCAAGATGGGTGACCCGCATCTGTATGGTATCGTCTTGCCGGCTTCCTTCAAAGTTATCAGGAAAACAGATAACACCACTGTTGAGATCAACAGCTTCATCAGGACGCCGGTATGAGAAATTCTCAGAAAGATTATAAAATATGATGGTACGATCCTGGGGAAGATGATCAAGGAAGGATTTGTTAAAAAGATAGATTGATTCAAGGAAGCTTAAACGACCGGAAATCTTGTCCTCAGGCAGCTCTGAGAATTTTGCAGCTGGCCCTGGACTTGTGAAAAGCCTTCTTGTTTCCGGAAAACCTGCCGTAGAAATGAGATTATCGCAGCTGATCTCCTCACCTGTATCGGTCCGTACCCCTGATATCCTGTTGTTTTCCGCAAGAATTTCCCTGACACCAGAGGAAAATTCTATTTCTCCGCCAAAATCACGGTATTGCTTCAGCAGAAGGTCAAGAAGATCCTTGATGGTTCCCTCCGGTCTGAAGAATCCTTCCTGGAATATGGAGCGAAAGAGAATGACAAACTGGCTCAGATCCATATCATTCTCATTGCTGCCGCCATAAAACATCAAAGAACAGAAGATCATTTCCGCGAGCAGCCTGTTTTGCAGAAAAGCTGAAACAAATTTTCGAGCTGAGACTTTGGGGCGCGGAGTGAAAGCGTCGTATGAATCAATCTCCGCCACCATGTTTTTAAAATGCTGGACAGAATCGGGAAAATGTTTTGCAATCTGTGACTCCAGCAAACTGAAGTCATTTGAAAAACAGAGACTTGCTCTCCCTGGGAAGAATATTTCAGAAGTTTGCTGTTGCCGAAGTTTTAAGGTGTGCCGTGGAATTTTTAACTGACGCAGCAAGCGGTTCAAGGGTGCATGCTTGTCTGCGGGTGGGGCATAGTTGGTAATGGCATGCAGTCCGGTTTCAAACAGCCTGCCCCTGCGATAATAATAGGAGTTGAGACCGCCTGCCTTGGTGTGTTTTTCCAGGATGAGTACTTTGTGTCCAAATCGGGCGAAGCGTATACCTGCTGCCAATCCTGACAAGCCGCCGCCAATGATCAATAGGGGATATTCTCTCACCGTGCCTTATCAAGCGGCTTGCAGGCGGGGCATAAGATAGTTGACGCAACTGTCCAGAGTGGCGAGTTGGGGGTAGTCCGCCTCGGGGATTTGAATCTGGTAACGTTTACGGAGTTCCATGACGATGTCAAGAAAATCCATGGAATCGAGGTCCAACTGATCCCGCAGCGCATCGCCAGGGTTCAGGTTTTCAAGATCAGCTTCGTCATCAATATCCTGGATAATCTCCAGGATCACATTCTTTATTTCATCGATTGTCATTAATATCTCCTTAAGAATCGATCATTATAAATGAATAAATTTATTCTTTCAATTGAATCTTGGTAAAATCGTAAAAAGTCCTTCAGTCGGCAACAGGGCCTAATAATATCAATCCGTTAAAAGAGCATTACCTGTCCGCATCGTGCTTTTTGTGATGCCGACAATCTTCAGTAAAATTTTAATTTCAGTCACTTCACCTGATTCAGGCATCAGGCAGAGACTATTTTTTTGACAACAACCACCGAGTTTATGCCAACCATGCCAAAAGAATTATTCAGGATGGTGTTGACGGTTCCTAGTTGTTTCGGTTCGTTCGTCACGAGATTTTGCAAGGCACAGGCCGGGTCCAGAGTATCCACATTAATGGTAGGGTGCACCTGGTTGTCTGCAAAAGCCGGCAGATTTCCTGCCAGTTCCAGGACTCCTGCCGCGCCCATGGCATGTCCAATTATACTTTTGGTATTGTTTATAAATGTATTGGGGCAATCCCTGAAAAGGGAGCGAATAGCGTTGCATTCTTCAATATCGCCCTGCTTGGTCCCTGTTGCATGGGTATTGATAATATCAATATCCTTTGGCGTCAGTCCGGCCCGTTCGATGGCCAACTGCATGCATTCAGCCTGTCTCGGCCCATATGGCAGCACAAAATCCCTGGCATCGGAATTCATGGCATAGCCGACAAGCTCGCCGTAGATGCGGGCATTCCTGGCAACTGCCTTATCGAGCCTTTCCAGGACAAAAACACATGCACCTTCAGAAACCACGATGCCATTGCGCTTCAAATCAAAAGGTCTGCATGCCCTGGCGGGATCATGATGTGCGGCAAGGGCGCCTTCTGCCTTAAAACTTGCAAAAATCCCGAAAGAACCCGTGCTTTCAGAGATGCCGCCAGCAAGAGCCATGTCAACTTCGCTGAGCTTCAGCATCTGCGCTCCCTGGATCAATGCGGCATTGCCAGCGGCACAGGCCCCGCCGATGGTATAATGCGGACCGGTAATGCCCAGGTTCATGGTGATTTCCCCGGCAGGATTGTTAAGTACCGTACGTGGATTATGATGATGACTCCAGAAGTCGGTATTAAACGCAAACTGGCTTAAATTGTAAATTTCATTTTCTGTTTCAACAGTGCCATGCTCGGTTAAACCTATATAAACACCGGTCCTGTTTTGACTGTAATGCATAAAAGAAGACAGGCCCGCATCCTGCATGGCTTCATTGGCAGCATACACTCCCAGGCATCCAGCCCTGGTTCCGCGTTTATTTTCTTTCTTTTTGCGGTATTTAGTCTCAGGGAACAGGCATATACCGGCAGGGACCCTGCCGACATAGCGTAATTCAATCTCGCCAATACCACTCGTGCCTGCCAGGAGGCTGCTCCGAAAGTCCTGCAGATTATCGGCATTTGGAGCTGCCAGCCCCACACCTGTAATGACGATTCTTTGTCTTTCTGAAAGTTGCGGCATTTTATGAAAAATATGAACAGAGTGGCCTGGTTTTCTTGGTATATACAGGCATCAGGTTATTGTGCATGCTGGTTTTAAGAGTCCAGTTTCATGAAATTTTTATATGAATGAAGCTTGTCCAATAGACACCTTATGATTAGAGTCTAATTCCGTACTGGTCAGGTGATTACTGTTCCGACACCCATTGTTATTGGCAGGGATTGGAACCATTAAATGCAAAAGCTCGCTACTATAGCCGATATTTTTTTCTCTGTCGATATTGTCAGGAAAAAAAATGAAAAGATTTTTTAAAAATAAAAAGTCAAAAGAATTTTCTGGTAAAGATGCTTTCCTGCACTGCTTGCACTAAGAAAACATCTTTACATCAGAATTAATAATAAATCTCTGAGGAGTAATGAAATGGCCGAAGAATTATATGATGTAGTGATCATTGGCGCCGGTCCTGCCGGTTTGCAGGCAGCCATAAATGCAGTACGTAAAAAGGCAACGGTCCTTGTTCTGGGCAGACCGGAACGAAGCAGTCTCTACAGGGCCCATATTGAAAATTACCTGTGTGTTAACGGGGTCCGGGAGGGAGCTGAACTTCTGGCCGTCGGCATTGATCAGATTCAACGTTTCGGTACAGAATATTCACCTGAAGATGTTCTCCATGTTGAGCATGCCTCAGATACTTTTGCCGTGCGTGTGGAAAGCGGCAGAAAAATCAAATCACGAAGCGTAATTTTTGCCACCGGGACTTCCAGGAAAAAACTGAAGGTCAAAGGGGAGAAGGAACTGTCCGGTAAGGGGGTAAGCTACTGCGTGGATTGTGATGCCAATTTTTACCGGAACGCCAAAGTCCTCGTGGTTGGCAATGAAAGTGCTGCAGTGGATGGGGCCCTGACCCTTCTGGGATATGCCTCTGAGGTCCACCTGGTGACCAAGGAGCTTGCCGTGTCGGAGGTATTGCAGCAAAAACTTTTGGATAGCGGGGTTGCAGTTCACAAGGAGACATGGGTAGCGGAGATACATGGAGAAAACAGCGTTGAAGGTGTTCTGCTGGAAAATGGGACACGTCTGGAAGTTGAAGGAATATTTATTGAGTTGGGGGCAAAGGGAGCCCTGGAACTGGCTACTTCAATCGGGGTACAGCTTGATTCCGAGACCTTTACCCATATTGAATGTGACAAAAAGCAACAGACCAATATAACCGGAGTCTATGCCGCTGGGGATATAGCCGGGCATCCCTACCAGATGGCTAAAGCTGTAGGAGAGGGGTGTGTTGCAGGCTGGGAGGCTGCCAACTATGCTTTGAAGTTGAAGAGATCGGAAGGCTGATCAAACATTGAGCAGGGAATCAAGCTCGTTAAGGATGTCTTCCCCGGAAGAAATGGCCTTGCTGATGCGGTTGAAATGTTTTCTGTCACCAAGCATGATGCAGCCGATAATTTTGCCGTTGTCGATAACGACTTTTTTGTATATGTCGTGAACTGCAACAATCTTTGACTCAAACCTGTTTTCTTCGTCGATTTCCCCTGCTGAGGCAAGATCGATACCAGCCACTTTCAAAATATTTGAGAGCGTGGTCCCTTCATAGGCCGTTTTGCCTCCTGAAATATTTATGCCGGCAGTTTTACCCTGTTCCACTGCTGCTGGCCAGATTCCGTAGGTTCTGCCCTCAAATTCAATGACATCACCAGCTGCAAAAATATCTGCTTGACTGGTTTGCATGTATTTATCGACAATAACGCCTTTATCCGTATTTACGCCAAGCATTTTGGCCAGTTTGAGATTTGGCCTTACACCTGCTGAAATTATCACCATCTCTGTTGGTATCACATCGCCATTCTTAAGGATAACATGCTCCGCTCTGTCATCGCCGGCAATTTCTTTGGTAGTTGTTCCCAACCTGAATGAGAAGTTCATTTTTTCAAAAAAATGCTGAAGTCTTGCTGCTCCTTCACTATCCAGCTGGCGTGGCAGCAGGCGGGGAAAGAATTCAACTACGGTTATGTTTTTTCCAAGCTTGTGGAATGCGTTTGCCACTTCAAGACCGAGAAGGCCGCCTCCGACAAGAACAACGTTGTTGATTTTTTCAGCGGCCCGCAAGATTTGTCTGGCATCCCGAATAGTATGTATGGCAAAGACTCCCTTCATGTCAGAGCCTTTGATGGGTGGAATAAAAGGGTGGCTGCCGTTGGCCAGCAAAAGCTTGTCATAAGCTAGAGTCAAACCATCGGCAGTGATTACATGTTTTTTGCCAGGATCAGCGTCGTTTATTCTGCTGCCGAGTTTTAACGAGATTTTTTTCTCGTTATACCAGTCCTTTTTTTTAGCGATCAGTTCGGATTCCGTGACTACGTTTCCAAGATAATCAGGCAGCCTGACCCGGTAATAGAAGGGGAGATCCTCATCCGTAACAATGGTTATCTCCCCGGTCGCACCATTCCGGCGGATATTCTCAGCAGCGGTTGTTCCAGCGACCCCGTTGCCTAAAATGAGATATTTTTCCATTTATGCTTCGGGTTCAAACTGGTCCTTTTCTGCTCCGCAAACCGGGCAGACCCAGTCGTCAGGCAGATCTTCAAATGCAGTTCCTGCAGCAATGCCGTTTTCAGGATCCCCCACCGCCGGATCGTAAACATACCCGCACACCGTGCAAACATACTTGCCCATTTAGTACCTCCTTTGTTGTAAATATATTATGATATAATTTAAATTATAATAGTACAGGCGTAGAAAATAATCTACTCTATGATGGTTGGGAAAAGATAAAAAGAGATTTTGGTTAGATGGACATTAATATTATGCGCAAAGTCAATTATGTTTTTGGTTTCAGGTCTGCGATAAAAATAATGAAATGGAAGTCATCCCCCAAAAAGCATTAGAAACGGACCTTTATTTTATGCGGCTCGCCATGCATGAGGCACGTAAAGCCCAGGAGCGCGGCGAAGTGCCTGTTGGTGCCGTTTTAGTCGATGCAGACGGCACAGTACTTGCATCTGCAGGAAATAGGTCAATTGTTGACCGTGACCCATCCGGACATGCTGAAATTGTGGCATTGCGGGCTGCAGGGAAGAGGCTTGGGAACTACAGGCTGCTCGATACAACCCTCTATGTTACCATTGAGCCGTGTGTAATGTGTGCCGGAGCTATTCTCCACGCCCGCATCGGACGCCTTGTTTTTGGGGCTTTGGATCCTAAGGCCGGAGCTGTAGTATCCCGGTATCAGATAGGCCGAGACGGAAAGCTTAATCACCAACCTGAAATTAAAAGCGGGCTACTGGCTGGCGAATGCGCGGAAATATTGTCTGAATTTTTCAAGAAGAAAAGGGTGAAAATTTAAAGTTTTTCAATGTCGCCCAACAACAAACAAAAAGCCAGTTGTGCCTTTTTCCCATTCCTTGCTGCCCAACAACGGGGTCTACCTGAGTGAAATGGCGTTGTTAATGAAGAAGTTTTATGATTTTCATCAGATTGACGTCAAGATTAATAGAAAGCAGCGGTTACGGATAATGCGCAAGTTAACCCGGAGAGGTACCGAAGTGGTCGTAACGGGCCCGACTCGAAATCGGGTTGTCGGTTAGTAGCCGGCACGTGGGTTCGAATCCCACCCTCTCCGCCATTT
>Ga0209742_10000063_pt1 | contig 59540 bp, 53 predicted proteins | sample DeeMarSeWOR38_10_FD_187462 | JGI IMG/M metagenome (GOLD analysis project Ga0209742, IMG submission 187462) | Marine sediment microbial communities from White Oak River estuary, North Carolina - WOR-3-8_10 (SPAdes) (version 2) | ecosystem: Environmental > Aquatic > Marine > Intertidal zone >...
AGGATTACGGAAGGTATTTGGAGATAAGGTTGCCGTTACGGACCTGACTCTGGAAGTGGAACGAGGTGAGGTTTTCGGCTTCCTGGGTCCAAATGGGGCTGGCAAAACTACCGCGGTCAAAATGCTATTGGGTTTGATCTACCCAACGGCTGGTGATGGACAGGTGCTTGGCGCCCCGCTGGGGGATCACCGGGCACGGGGGAAAGTAGGCTTCTTACCGGAGCATTTTCGTTTTCATGACTGGCTGACTGCCCGGGAATTTCTTACTTTGCATGGCAACCTGTACCACATGAGTGGGGATCATCTTGCCCAGCGCGTGCCTGACCTGCTGGAGATGGTGGGGTTGCAAGATCATGCTGAGAAAAAGCTGCGCGCTTATTCTAAAGGTATGCTCCAACGCGTCGGATTGGCTCAAGCGCTCTTGAACGATCCAGATTTGGTTTTCCTCGATGAGCCTACTTCCGGATTGGACCCGGTCGGTCGGCGCTTGGTGCGCGATATTATTCGCGATCTGAGCGAAAAAGGAACGACTGTCTTTCTCAACTCGCATTTGCTCAGCGAAGTAGAGATCACCTGCCACCGGGTGGCTTTTATCCGGCATGGCGAAGTGCTGGCGACGAGTTCACTCCAGACCCTCGTAGAAGGAGAGCTGACCGTTGAGATACGTGCTCGCAGTCTGACGCCAGAAATAGTTAATGGGTTGTCCCGCTGGAGCCCCAGTGTGCGCGCCGATGGCGATCACCTTTCTCTCACCATTCCTGGAGAGGCGGTTATGCCTGAGATCAACCGCTACCTGGTTGACAACGGCGTCGATGTGTTCGCTATTCGACCCAAGCAGCTCTCCCTCGAAGACCTGTTCATCCAGATCGTTGGTACGGATGGCGGTTTATGACGATTATTATCATAGCCCGGCTCACCTTCCGTGAAGCAGCCCGTCGCAAGATCTTATTGGCTGCCCTCTTACTTGGTCTGGTCTATCTGTTGATCTATGGGGTTGGCTACTATTACGTCAACCAGGAGGCAAACCGATCAGAGTTTGGACCGGGTCTATTAGAGCTCAACCAGATCCGCAATTTCCTCTTTATGGCTGGATTGTACGTGGTAAATTTCCTGACAGTGATGATGGCAGTCTTAACCTCCGTCGATACGGTCTCCGGGGAGATCGCCTCTGGGACGATCCACACTTTGGTTTCCAAGCCTGTTCAGCGCTGGCAGATCGTGTTTGGCAAATGGTTGGGCTTCGTCTGTATGCTAACGCTGTATCTGCTGCTGATGGCGGGCGGTACGGTCGCTCTGGTGTATGTGATCTCGGGGTATCTGGCGCCAAATGTGTTGCGCGGCATGGGACTGCTGTGGATAAATGCCGTGCTCTTGCTGGGGGTCTCTCTGGCTGGTGGAGCAGTATTATCTACACTAGCCAATGGGGTGCTGGTCTTTGGATTGTATGGCATTGCCTTCGTTGGTGGTTGGATCGAACAGATCGGTTCGTTTATTCAGAATCAGACTGCGGTTAATGTCGGTATCATTTCCAGTTTGATCATCCCCAGCGAGGCGTTGTGGAAACGGGCAGCCTTCGAAATGCAGTCCCCTCTGGTGACAACGCTTGGATTTTCTCCCTTCACTGCGGCTTCAATGCCCAGCCAGATTATGGTCTTCTATGGTGTGCTTTATGCAATTCTGGCATTGCTGCTAGCGATCGCTCTATTCCGCAGAAGGGATCTTTAACCCCATCAGGGATGAACCCAAAACTAAAAAAATTTCTTTGTTCGCTATCGGTTGCAGCCAGCTGGATCTACCTGGTTTTGTTTTTCAGCTGGCTTGGTTTATATCTCTTGACGGGAGAAAGATTTCTACTCGTTGCGTTAATCAATTATCTGGCTGTCTATTTGTTTTACCCCTTGGTGCTGGTCTTGCTAACCGCCATCCTCTGCCATAAGAAGATTTTATATGTAGGAGTTTTAATCGGGGCACTGGCATTCATCTGGTTCTGGGGAGCCCAATTCCTGCCGCGTATTAACCGGGATCGAACGGATAATCCCACATTAAGCGTGATGACCTATAACGTTCTCGCCTGGCACGACCACACAGAACCTGTCTTGGCGACCATCAGGACTGAAGACCCTGATATCCTGGCATTGCAGGAATTGAACTTCAATCTTGCCAAGACGATTAAGCATGAACTCACTTATATATACCCGTATCAGGTGCTCGAACCAAGGGACGATCCGGCTGGGATTGGCGTTTTGAGTAAATTCCCCATTCGCCCAACAGGCGAGAAGTTGCCTCTGCGCTGGGTAGGCGGACCGCAGGTTTTGGATTTAGATTGGCATGGCGAATCAATTACCCTGGTTAATTATCACATGTTTCCAACTAATGGGGTTTCTCCCTGGCGGAAAGTGGAAAATAGCTTTCGCATCAGGGTGGCCGAAGCGCGCCTCCTGGCTGAACTGGCGCAACGGTCGCATTCAGTGATCTTGGCTGGAGATGCCAACATGAGTTCTTTGAGCGATGCCTACCAGATCATCACCGCTGAACTCGTGGATTCCTATCGCCAGGCTGGATTCGGCCTGGGACATACCTTCCCGGGGAGCGATATCCCGGAAAGCGATCGTCCTCAGATCGGTGGTTGGTATGTCCCCACCTGGCTAGCGCGCATAGATTATATCTTCCATTCGGATGACTGGGAGACGATTTCCTCCCGCACAGCGCGCATAGATGGGGTATCGGACCACAGGGGAGTGATATCCGTACTAAGAAGAAACCGTTGAAGAAGCTGGAATTTTACGGGAAAATTCAGAACAAAATTTTCACCCGGGGAAATTCAACATAATATATTCTCAAAGTTCTGACCAGGAACTAAGAGATCGAAAAATTCCAGGTGATCAACACAGAAAAGCTGCCTTCCATAAATCCAAATCTTAATATTTCACGTAAGATTAATATAATGCAGATATAATAGACGATCTTCATATTATTATGGCCGTAATCAGTCAAGAATCTCAGGAAAGTGTGAAAGTTCTTGGGGGGTTGAAAAGGCGCGTGGTTGTTCTATTCGTCCTCCAGGTTGCTCTGCTATGGATGGGTTACCAAACCTTGCTGACATGGTGGACCCAGCAGTATGCGTTCCGATGGTTGGGGACAGCGTTTATATCTTCAGCGGTTTTGCTGGGAGCGATATGGCAAAGCCTTAATTATAACTATCCCGCTGGAAAGCAGAGGTTGTTGGCAACTCTTGGCGCTGGGAATATGCTCACAATCATCCGTGGTGCGCTGATTTGCTTCCTGGCTGGCTTTCTTTTCTCGCCTTGGCCGCAGGGCTGGATAGCCTGGATGCCTGGTATCTTGTATTCTCTGGCCGCTCTTGCCGACCTCTTCGATGGATACCTGGCCCGGCGTTACAGCCAGGTGACCCGCTTTGGAGAGATCTTAGATATGCGCCTGGATGGTTTGGGCGTATTGATCGCCTGTATTCTATTGGTCCAATACGGGCAAGTACCAGCTTGGTACCTGCTGGTCGGCTTAGCGCGCTATCTTTTTATATTTGGCATCTGGACACGCCGCCAATTGGGGAAGCCAATCTATGAGTTAACCCCCAATATCACCCGGCGCCCCTTCGCCGGCGTTCAGATGGGATTCATCGCGGTGGTTTTGTTTCCTGTGTTTTCTCCACCCGGGACTGCTCTGGTCGCAGCTCTTATTGCCTTGCCATTCCTGGTTGGTTTCGCACTGGATTGGTTGCTGGTGAGCGGAGCGCGGATGCGCTCAGAAGATGACTCGATCTCAATTGATGCGAAAATTCGTGCTCGAATTAAACAACTCCCGATGTCATTTAACGAGGTGAATACAAAATGGTTGCCCATTGTATTCCGTTTCTTTGTAGTGGCTATATTAATGACTTGGTTGATCGATAATATATCCTCCCTGATCCAACAGCCTGTGGTGCAATATCAGCAACTAAAAACAATGTTATCTTTTCCTGATTTGTGGTTAGGTTCTGCATTTCTTCTCTTTGTGATTGGGCTTGTATTGATAGCCTTGGGGGCTGCAGGGCGAATGGCAGCTCTACTTATCTTATTTGGGCTCGGTTTATTCCAGTATTACTCTGATTTAGGACTGTTGGAGATCGTGATATTGGTTGGTGCAACTGCTTTGTTATACTTGGGAACCGGACCGTATTCATTATGGGTGCCGGAGAAGCAGATCATCACAAAACGGATTGGAGAAGCCAGATAGCGATGAATCGTCAAGCTTTAACTACCGTGAGGGTGGCAAAGGGTATCGAGCCTTCACCAGGCTCACCTGCTAAATATCTCAGGATTATCCTCTGGCTCGCTATCCCGATCGTCATGTGGTGGGTCATGAAGGATTTCTCCCTACGGGAGATCGGTGAGCATCTTAGCAGGATCAGCATTGAAGCAGCATTGGTGTTGATAGGGCTCAATGGGATCATCCTTTTGCTCTACAGTAGCCGCTGGTGGTTGATTTTACGAACCCAAGGGATGCAGCGTTCTTATTTGGCTCTAGCTGGCTATCGATTAGCCGCTTTTGGAGTGAATTACTTTACGCCCGGACCACAATTTGGTGGTGAGCCGCTGCAAGTTCACTTGCTCCAAAAGCGGGAGAATGTCCCAACCACCACCGCGGCAGCCAGCGTTACCCTGGATAAATTGATCGAACTGGTGATAAATTTCTCGTTCCTGCTGGTAGGTGTGATGGTGATCCTCTTTAGCGGTGTGTTGACGGGCGATTCCCAGATCGAGTTCTTAATCCTACCCTTAGGGTTATTGATTCTACCTTTAGGTTATCTGCTCGCTTTGTGGCGCGCGCGCCGACCCATTTCCTGGATATCAGCTAGGTTTACCGGTCGTTTCGATGATTCTGAGCGCTTAAAGCGAATTGATTTATTTATAAATACGGCTGAGGGTCAGGTAGCTGAGTTTTGTAAACAGAATCCAGGCACGCTTCTTACTGCAGCTGTGATGTCCATTCTGATTTGGGGATTAATGGTTTTTGAGTTTAGTTTGATGCTGCGATTCTTGGGAGTGCAGGTCAGCTTAACGAAGGTGCTCATCGCTTTAACTGCGGTACGTATTGCTTTCCTGCTGCCGATGCCCGCTGGCTTGGGTATGCTGGAAGCCGGGCAGGTGCTGGCGATGGGATTGATTGGTGTAAACCCGGCTCTTGGGGTCAGCTTGAGTCTGTTGATCCGCATCCGTGATGTCATTTTTGGCGGGTTAGGATTGTGGCTGGGTGGCGTGTTAAGCCGTTAACGATATCCTGGTGGTCTCCATCGCGCTTTTTGGATAAACCAGGATTATCGCCATATTAAAAAGGAGAGGTACAAGATGAACGAAAACCAATCGAGATTTGGTGCAATACAGATCGGAATTATTTTACTCACGGTGGCAACAGCCCTGATCCATTTTTCTTTGCTCTTCCCGGACACATTATTTATCCTGAATGGATTGGGTTATTTGACACTTCTAGGAGCTTACTTCTTGCCGATCGACTTTCTCAGGGATCGCCACAATCTGGTCCGCTGGCTCTTCATTGCTTTCACAGCAGTGACGATCCTGGGATGGGTGGCAATCGGTGATAAATCCTGGCCGGGTGGAGCACTCGGTTATGTAACCAAGTTGATCGAGGTCGGATTGATAATCTTGCTGTTTGTGGATGGACGACAAAGTCGATCTGGATAGCTTCTTCCAATTCAGGTTGCAACAAGAGGAAATTGATGAAAGAATTATGCATTAAGCGTGAGGTGCGAGCCCGCCTACCCACCAGACAGGGGGAATTTCAGCTGTACTTGTATACCAATGATCGCGATGACAAGGAGCACCTGGCACTGGTAATGGGTGATATTCAGGGTAAAGAAGATATTTTGGTGCGAGTCCATTCTGAATGTTACACCGGTGATGTGCTGGGCTCATTACGTTGCGATTGTGGAGAGCAGCTGCACTGTGCTTTGCATGCCATCGCTACGCGTGGAGAAGGTGTACTGGTATATCTACGCCAGGAAGGCCGCGGGATTGGTTTATTGGATAAGCTGCGGGCTTATAACCTGCAAGACGAAGGCATGGATACGGTTGAAGCAAATCTGGCATTGGGCCATCAGGCTGATGAACGCGATTACACTATCGCAGCCTGTATACTTAATGATTTAGGGCTCAAGTCAGTCAGATTATTGACCAACAATCCGCTGAAGATCGATAATCTGCGTCAGTTGGGCATTCCGGTGGTTAAACGCGTCCCGCTGGAAGCGACGATAACAGCCGATAATATCGATTACATGTTCACTAAAGTCCAACGCATGAACCATATGCTGGATATGGATTTTTTATCGACGGGTAACTTAAAGGGTGGAAATGGTTCCGGAAATGGATCTGGTCACACGCATTCTGGATGATATTGACCAGACTCCAGCCCCTGTTCATCGGCCCCTGGTAAACCTGAGCTATGCTCAGAGTCTGGATGGGAGCATAGCTGCCAGGCAGGGGGAGATGCTGGAAATCAGTGGTAGTGCTTCGGCCAGACTTACCCATCAGCTGCGTGCTCACCACCAGGGTATCCTGGTTGGAGTGGGCACCGTCCTCGCGGATGACCCACGACTGACGGTGAGGTTAGCGCAAGGCGATGACCCACAGGCGGTTATCCTGGATAGCAAGCTGAGAATTCCTTTAGATTCTGCCCTATTTCAGGGTCGCTTACCCTGGATCGCCACCACAGACCAGGCTGATGCTGATAAGGTTACCGCGCTTGAAGCCGAAGGAGTGCGTTTGCTGCGTACGCCGGTTGATTCCAGGGGCAGGGTTAGTCTTCCTGATTTATTGAGCTGCCTCCAGCAGCTTGGCATAAAAAAATTGATGATCGAAGGTGGTTCTGGTGTGATCACGAGCTTCATTTCTCAACGACTGGCTGATTTCCTGGTCTTAACTATCTCTCCAGTGATCATCGGTGGATTCCATGCAGTCCAAGTTCCTCTGCAAGAGATCGTTGGATATTCGATCGCTGAGTTCCCAAGACTGGAGGATTTCGCAGTTGAAAAATTGGGTACTGATTTGATTCTGTGGGGCAGACTTGTACAGCCTTAAGGGGTTCTAAAAAGGTGCGAAGTGGTGGATAAGTTAAGCGTATACTTCAACTCGCCTGGAGAAGTCCTCTTGCGCCAGGAAGATATCGATCCTCCTGGTCCTGGAGAGGTGCTGGTGCAGGCCTCCCTTTCTGCGATCAGCGCCGGGACCGAGATGCTGGTGTATCGCGGGCAGTTTCCGGATGATTTCAAGGTAGACATGAGTCTCGAGGCGCTGGCAGGTGACTTCTCTTACCCCATTAACTATGGATACGCTTCAGTTGGTGAGATCGTCGAGCTCGGTGATGGTGTTGAAGCGGACCTGTTGGGAAGTAAAGTCTTTGCATTCCAACCTCATACCAGCCATTTCGTTTCCGAAGTGGGTTCCTTGCAGCGCATCCCGGATGGTCTCGCGCAAGAGGATGCAGTTTTCCTGCCTAATATGGAAACTGCAGTCAGTCTCATCATGGATGGTGTGCCCATGATCGGGGAGCGGGTTGTGGTGTTGGGGCAGGGCATAGTGGGCTTGTTGACCACAGCTCTGCTGGCCCAATATCCACTAGAGAGCTTGGTGACACTGGATCGATATGATTTGCGCCGCAAATCTTCGCTAGATTTAGGCGCCCAGGCAAGTCTAAACCCAGATAATGGGCGAGTGCTTGATCAAATCCAGCAGCTGCAGAGATGGGAGGGACCATCAAATGGGGCTGATCTGGTGTACGAGTTGAGCGGAGCACCGGGAGCTTTAAATCTGGCCATCTCTCTTAGCGGTTTCGAGGGGCGCGTCGTTGTTGGTTCATTTTACGGTAAGAAGCGCGCTGAGGTTGACTTGGGTGGACAGTTTCACCGCAACCGTATCAGGTTGATCAGCAGCCAGGTGAGCAATATAAACCCGCTGCTAAGCGGCAGATGGGATAAATCCAGGCGTTTTCATGTTGCCTGGGAGATGCTCGATCAGGTCAAGCCTGCCATGTTGATCACGCATTCATTCCCCATCAGAGATGCAGCAGAGGCATATCGTCTGTTGGATGCTAAACCGGGGGCAGCTATCCAGGTGGTTCTTGAATATTGATTCACTTCGCAATATTGTCAGTGATGTTGGATTTACTCGATCTTGAGTTGGGTGACCCTACAAGTTTTGCCCTATCTATGAGTAAATCTTGACGTGCAGGTTTTACCTCCCCCATCGAGAATAATTGTAATCTACTGTGTATAATCTCTAGAAAATTATCTGGCTTAGAAAGGGTGATGTTTATGTATACGATCGCAGTCAAACGAGAATTTGATGCCCAGCATTTCTTGATCGGTGGTGATTGGGGAGCGGAAAACGAATTGCATACCCATCATTACCAGGTCGAAGTTCAGCTTCAAGGTGCTGCTCTTGACCAGCATGGCTATCTGGTGGATATCATTGATATCGAGGCGAACTTAGATTCTCTCGTTGAACGCTACCGTGGAAAGACTCTCAACGATCAGCCGCAGTTCGCTGGATTGAATCCCAGCATTGAAAATTTCTGCCGCATCTTCTGCCAGCAATTGATCTCATCGTTCCATGCGGAGAATCTATCCGCGATCAAAATTAAGCTCTGGGAAAACGAGATCGCCTGGGCTTCTTACCAGCAGGACATTGCCTGATGGTGTGCTGGGATATGCGCTTGTGAATCAATCGTGCGCATTGGCTTGCTGATTTACGGCTCACTAGATTCGATCTCCGGGGGATATCTTTATGATCGCCAGCTGGTGGATCACCTGCGTACGCGAGGAGACGAGGTCGAAATTATCTCGTTAGATTGGAGGAATTATTTCAGTAATGTGATGGACAATTTCTCCAGAGATCTATTAAGTGTGTTGAGAAATTTAGCGCTGGATGTTCTTGTGCAGGATGAACTCAACCATCCATCCTTATTCCGCCTCAATCATAAGCTGCAGAAAGAAGTCACCTACCCGCTGGTCGCTATCGTCCATCACTTGCGCAGCAGTGAGAGCCATCCAATTTGGCAGAATTGGATCTATCGCTGGGTGGAAAGACACTACTTGGAGAGTTTGGATGGTTTGATCTACAATAGTTCCACGACCCGCCAGGTTGTGGAGAGCTTGATTGGAAATGGGACACCTTCTGTGGTGGCTTTTCCGGCGGGGAATCGTCTGAATCCGGATTTTACCCCGCAGATGGTTGCCTCCAGAGCAGAGGAACCTGGTCCATTGAGGTTATTATTCCTGGGTAATGTCATCCGGCGCAAAGGGCTGCACACATTGTTGGCGGCTTTGACCCAAATCCCAAAGGATTTATGGTCCTTGACTGTTGCAGGAAGCGTGGAAATGGACCTCGGTTACACCAGAAGAATTGAACGATTAGTCAGAGATTGTCGGTTTGAAGATCAGGTGCATTTTACTGGCGTATTAGAAACAGGTGGGGTGAAAGAGGTCTTGCGAAAAAACCAGGTTTTGGTACTCCCTTCGGAATACGAGGGGTTTGGCATCTCATATCTGGAGGGAATGGGCTATGGATTGCCAGCCATCGCTACTACTGCGGGCGGGGCAACAGAGATCATAACGCATGGAGTTGATGGATTCCTTGTCCCCCCTGCGGATCCAGTCGCGTTAAGAGATTGCATTCAAGCATTTATCAAGAACCGTGAGTCATTGCTGAATATGAGCTTGGCAGCCCTGGAACGATACCGGCGGCATCCAACCTGGGAGCAATCTGCCCGGCGTATTCGATCCTTCTTAATAGATTTGACAAATGGCTGGCAGCGAAGATGAACATTAAAAATTATTCGTTTACCCGCTACCTATCCGCTAAGAAAAGTGTTGATGACCGGGCGCTGAATCGAGGGGTTTGGAGTGCTTTTGCAGATAATTTACCCAGTTTCTCTCGGAGTCAGCCCCTGGAGGTTCTTGAGATTGGGGCGGGGATCGGAACGATGATCGAGCGCATGGTGGATTGGGACCTCCTGAAGTTCGCAAATTACACAGCGATAGATGCCCAAACGGAGGTTTTTGATTGTGCTCGGCAGCGTCTGCCTGCCTGGGCTAATACACGTGGTTTGCAGATGAAGGGTACTCAGCCTGGTTTGCTGCTCTATGGAGACGAGATTCAGATCGACATTCAATTAGAAGCCATCGATCTGCATGATTTCTTAGCTCAACATCAGGGACGCCAGACCTGGAATGTCTTGGTAGCCCATGCCTTCCTCGATTTGGTGGATATCCCCAGCGTCTTACCAAAGCTGCTTGAGCTCTGCAAGGTAGATGGTATTTTTTATTTCTCGCTGAATTATGATGGGTTGACGGTTCTTGAACCCACTATCGATATGGAATTTGACTCGCTGGTCCTTGATCTCTATAACCAAACGATGGACAACCGTCTTATTGCTGGTCAGAAATCGGGGGATAGCCGAACGGGGCGTCACCTTTTCAGTCAACTCGCCAACACTGGTGCAACGGTAGTAGCCGCGGGGAGTTCCGATTGGGTCGTTCATCCGGGGCAGGATGGATATCCCCAGGATGAAAAGTATTTCCTGCACTACATCATCAACACGATTTACAGGGCTTTAAGATTTCACCCAGATTTGGAAATTGACCGCTTTGAAAAATGGATCGAGGGTAGGCATTCTCAGATTGAAGGTCAAGAACTTGTTTATATAGCCCATCAGATCGACTTTTTGGGTAAATTTAAGGCTTAGTAAGCAAAATAAATGATCGACATTTCCAAATGACCATTTTGCTCCCGAAAACAAAAGGCGCGTATGCGCTGCACTTACAAGTGGCCAGCCCCAGTGATATTCAAATTGGTAGATTGGGGAGGTTCTCGTTTCCTGCAGGGGACTATATTTATCTTGGGAGTGCTCTCGGTCCAGGTGGTTTAGCAGCGCGTATAAACCAGCATGTCCGTGGAGATGGTCATCTGCACTGGCACATCGACTACCTGCGAGAGAAAGCAGTTCTTATTGGATTTTGTTATTTTGAAACTGAGCAGCGATTGGAGTGTCTGTGGAGTCAAACCCTTGCCTCTCTTCCGCAAGCGTGCATCCCCGTATTGCATTTTGGTAACAGTGATTGCAAAATCCGTGGAAGGAGTTGTGCCGCTCATCTGGTTTCTTTTCGTTCGGGCTTTGCCTCCCAAAAATTGCAGGAGATGCTGGCAGCTGCGAGTGGGATGTCGCTATCCAGCCTCAGTTATTACACCTTCATATGCGATTCTAAGGGTGAGTCGGGTTACATGGAGTAAAATGTGGGCATGGAATCAAACAACAAGATGTCATTGAAGAACCTGCGAGATTATTTGACCTTGCTCTCAATCGCTGGAGCGATCATTATTCTTGACCAGCTCAGTAAAGGTATTGTCCGCGCCAATCTAGCTTTAGGGGAGGTATGGGTTCCCTGGGATTGGCTGGAACCGTATGCCCGTATAGTGCATTGGAAGAACACCGGAGCAGCGTTCGGCATATTACCTGGTTTTAGCAATGTATTCACTATTCTTCCCATGATAGTCGCCGTGGTCATCCTGTATTATTACCCCCGAGTGCCACGAGAAGATTGGCCTTTGAGGTTGGCGATGGCAATGCAGTTTGGCGGTGCAGTCGGCAATTTATTTGATCGGCTTACGATAGGATGGGTGACGGATTTTGTTTCGGTTTGGAAATTTCCGGTGTTCAACGTGGCGGATGCCTGTATAACAGTCGGTACCATGATTCTCATTCTTGGGATTTGGTATAAGGAAAGAAAACAGGAAATGTCAACCTTGTCCCCTGATGCAGAATCATCCTCAGAGCCAGTTGTTGAGAAAATTCCTGAGGAGAATTGAGTGAACGATCGCATTGTGGAAATTATCTGTGAAGATGATCAGCCGCAGCGATTGGATAAATATCTGGTAAAGCAGCTGCCTGAGTTCTCGCGCTCTCGCCTGCAGGCGTTGATCAAAGAGGGCCTGGTGACCGTAGACGGAATTGCTGCCCATAAGAGCGGCCAGCTGATTGACGGGGGTGCACAAGTTACTTTGAAAATACCTCCGCCTGAACCAGCCAAACTGGAAGCGGAACAAATTCCTCTGGAGATCATTTTCGAAAATAATGACCTGATGGTAGTAAATAAGCCTGCCGGGATGGTAGTTCACCCATCCGCCGGTCACCATTCAGGGACGCTTGTGCATGCCGCGCTTGCGCATGCTCCGGATATTGAAGGAGTTGGGGGGATTCAGCGCCCGGGAGTCGTTCACCGTCTCGACAAAGATACCTCCGGATTAATCCTCTTGGCGAAGAACGATGCAGCTCATCATTGGCTGAGCGATCAATTCCGCACGCGAGAAGTGGAGAAGGCTTATCTGGCATTGGTAGATGGGGCACCTCCAACCTCAAGTGGTCGCGTAGAGGCTGCCATTGGACGGGATCCGGTGGACCGCAAGCGGATGAAGGTCGTTCCTCCTGGTAAAGGACGATCGGCAGTCAGTGAGTACCGCACTTTGCGCCGATATACTGATCATTCTTTGTTAGAGGTGCGTCCGATCACTGGAAGAACTCATCAAATTCGCCTGCACTTAAAATTCCTTGGTTGTCCCGTTGTTGGGGACAGGGTTTATGGACACAAGCACCCCAGCCTGCCCTTGCAAAGACAATTCTTGCATGCTACCCGATTGCGGATCAAGATCCTGGGTGAGTCTGAAGCGAGCGAATTTGAAGCCCCGCTTCCTGAGGAATTAAATGTTGTGCTTGATGAATTGAAGTTGATCGCTGATTTTGAGTGAGGTGTGGTTATTTTTGGATTGCTTCAATGGGCAATTTGGCCCAATGCACCATTTTCTGAACCCGATCCATGATTGTAAATACACAAGGAACTGGGTTGGTTCCTTGCATCTGAATATCGAATAATTTCCAGCTTAGATTGAATGACTTGAGGTGAATATGGATTGGATCGATTTGCGTAGTGACACGGTTACCTTGCCCACTGCAGAAATGCGACAGGCAATGGCAGAGGCTGAAGTAGGTGATGATGTTTACGGGGAAGACCCGACAATCAACAAGCTCGAGAGTCTGGCCGCGTCATTGATGGGCAAAGAGTCCGGTTTGTTCGTTCCTTCTGGGACGATGGGTAACCTTGCAGCCATTTTGGCTCATTGTGGACGTGGAGATGAGATCATCCTCGGTGATCGCTCACATACATTCTTATTTGAGGCAGGGGGTGTGTCTGCATTGGGAGGTGTGCATCCTCGCCAGGTCTCTAATCAACCGGATGGCAGTTTGGATTTAGATGAGGTTCAGGAGGCGATCCGATTTGATGATGTTCACTTTCCAGTTTCACGCTTGGTCGTTCTTGAGAACACGCACAACCGTTGTGGGGGAGTATCGCTCAGCGCGGAATACACTCGGGCAATGGCTGAATTGGTCCACCAGCATGATATGCTTCTGCATTTGGATGGTGCCCGTATATTTAACGCAGCGAAAGCTCAAGGTTTTAATGCGGTAGAACTTGCCAAACATGTAGATTCAGTGACCTTCTGTTTGAGCAAGGGTTTATGTGCGCCGGTAGGATCGGTCCTGTGCGGATCGATTGAATTTATTAATCAAGCCCGCCGGATCCGCAAACAGCTGGGTGGTGGTATGCGCCAGGCAGGTGTCCTGGCTGCTGCTGGTATCGTGTCATTGAATACCATGGTTGATCGACTCGGACAAGATCATCTTCGAGCAAAGAATCTGGCTCAGGGTTTATCTAGCATACCTGGCATCGTTATGGATCCCGGTACACCTTATACAAACATGGTTTTCCTTTCGCTGCATGAGGGTATCCCGATTTCTGCTTCTCACGTGGAAAAACGGCTAATGGAATATGCAGTGAAAGTAAGTGCAATTGGTGAGAGGAGATTCCGCTTGGTGACTCATTTCTGGGTGGATGATGCTGGAGTGCAACAGGCCATCCAGGCCTTCAGCAAGGTGTTGGAGGATAGTATGATATAATATTACACTTGGTGAGGGCGTGCATGTCATCTGTTTAGCGTTTTTTGAGCCTGGGGCAAATAATTTAACGTGAGCTTCCCATGGAGTCGTTTATAGCTGATGGAGACCGGGATTAGTGCATTTCTGGCCAGTTTAGAGGCTGATGCGGAGTATTCCGATAGCACGCGGATGGCCTATGCCAATGATCTGCGTGTTTTTTTGCTTTTCTTGCAGAATACACTGCCTCAGGCACCGCAGATTTCCGACCTAAATACTCAACGGGTGGCTGCTTTCATCGAGGGGGAACGAAAGCTCGGGCGTCAGCGAAATACATTGATCCGCAGGTTAGCCACGTTGAAATGCTTTAGTGAATATCTGGTTCACGAAGGGATGCTTCCGTCCGATTCACTCTCAGTGAATGATGGCGATATCCAGCGCGTGATCTACGCAGTCCCGGCAAGCAGCCCACTCCAATGCTTGAATCAAGAACAGATCGAATCACTTCTGAAGATCATGGAGGCTTCATCACGACCCAGGGGTATAAGGGATCGAGCGATCTTTTTCCTGCTGTTAGAGACTGGTCTGTCAGTTGGTGATTTAACAGACCTGGATATGTCCGATCTGGACCTGCGGGCAGGATTACTCCGTGTCAATTTGGTTGAAGAAGGCGATGTATGGCTTTCGATGGGAGATGCGAAGAACGCGGTAGATGACTATTTATCCCAAGGGCGCCCGGAAATTCTCCATGATCCTGGGGAACCAGCGCTGTTCATCAGCCAGATGGATGGGCGTTTGAGCCGACAAGGGGTGTGGCAAATTTTAAACCACTGGGGACATATGGCAAATCCGCCTATTGCCTTATCTCCCCGCATATTGAGACATACCGCTGCTTTGCGCATGAGCCTGAATGGTTATCCAGTCAAAGAAATCCAGTCTCGACTTCGTCATCGCAATCCGCTTTCGACGCGGGCATTAATCCGGCGTCTGCAAGCTGTTTGTGAAGATGATTACCAATCTTAAGCGGTGTGATAAAATCCTGCATTCGATATTCAAGAAGGAATCCTGCAATGAAAAATTATATTGAACTCTCCGAAATTGATCGAGCAGCGGAAATTATCCGCGCTCAGATAAGCGTAAGACCTCGTGTTGGGATGATCCTTGGCTCTGGCTTGGGTCCATTGGCAGAAGAAATTGAGGGGGCAACGATAATCCCATATGGAGAAATTCCATCTTGGCCGGTATCTACAGTTGAAGGTCACCAAGGTCAGTTGGTCATTGGGTCGTTGCAGGGTCAGGATGTGCTCGTGATGCAAGGACGGGCTCATTTTTATGAAGGTTACAGCATGGCACAGGTGGGTTTCCCGGTCCGAGTCATGCAAAGGTTGGGCTTAGAGATTCTGATCGTTACCAACGCAGCAGGCGCAGTTAATCCAAATTTCGAACCAGGTGAAGTGATGTTGATCACAGATCATTTGAACCTGCTCGGAATGGCAGGGCACAGTCCGCTGTATGGGCCAAATCTTGATGAGATCGGACCGCGTTTCCCGGACATGGGTCGCGCATATTCTAGAGCGCTAAGTGAATTAGCGCGTCAGGTTGCAGAAGAAAATGATATCCCTTTGCAGGAAGGTGTTTATGTTTGTCTGGCTGGACCTTCCTTTGAAACGCCAGCAGATTTGCGCTTCTTAAAGGCGATTGGTGTGGATGCAGTTGGTATGTCCACCGTTCCTGAGGTTACAGTTGCCAGACATGGAGATATGCGTGTTTTGGGGCTATCAACGATCAGTAATAAAGCCAACCTGGATGGCGAGACAATCACCAGTCACGAGGAGGTGCTGGAAGCTGGTCAGATAGTTATGCCTAGACTTACTCGTATTGTTGAAGACGTTTTGCGTCGCCTGTGATCCTCGGTTGGGGTGGATTGATCATTCTATAATTAATATTGGGTAATGGAAGAAGCACTGCGCTTTTTCAGGACATATGAGATCTGGATGTATGTGATCCTGGCTCTGGCAGGATTGGTCTACATCCGCAAGATCATCCTGGCTTGGGAGGAGCTTCGCCGGGCTGCTTTTGGTTTGGAGAGAGAGAGCGCCCAATCACAATTAAATTATTCAGTGGGAATGCTGGTCTTGCTGTTTATTATGGCTATTGGTGTGTTTGCATTGGTATCGTTTGTCAGTCCCGCTTTCCCGGCTTCCAATCCGTTATTGACACCAACCCTGGATCTTTTAGCCTCTCCCACAACTACACTGGTCGTTCAAGAATCCCCAGAAGGTGCTGCGGAAGAAACTGCTGTCGAATCCATACCAGAGCTTGAAGCTACGGAACAAGTTCTTGGAGAAGGTTGTCTCCCAGGTCAGATTATGCTGACTGAACCAAAACAGGGGGAAGAAATCAGTGGATTAATCATCGTTAAGGGTAGTGCTGATATTCAAAATTTTGGTTTTTATAAATATGAAGTTGCCCGACCTGGAGAAACGGCTTGGTTGACGATTCTGGCTGGAAGAGACATAATACGAGATGGTGAGCTCGGCCAATGGGATACGCGTGCGCTAGCACCCGGAGATTATATGTTACGATTAGTTGTCACTGACAACCAAGGAGAATCCCTGGAGCCATGTGTGATTCAAGTGCGCGTTAATAATCCCTCAACGCCGTAGTATAGTTCGTATAGATGGTCAAATTGATACATGCCTGAGATAGAAATTCGGCCCGTAATTGAAAAAGATATCGCTGTACTGATGGAGATTGACCATGGTTACTCCAGTGACCATGTCTGGCAAATGGATTCGATATTTGAACTAGACCAGACTGGCGCTGTTTTCCGCGAGGTGCGACTGCCAAGAACTGCGCGAGTTGATTACCCTCGTCCAAAGCAAGTGTTGAGGGACCATTGGAAGGATTACTCGCAAGTTTTGGTGGCGGTGCATTCCGGGGGACCGGTTGGCTACGCCAGCTTAGTGAAGAATATGATCCCATTAACAACATGGATAATGGATCTGGTTGTCACTCCCAATCTAAGGCGGCAAGGAATAGGAACTGCTCTCCTATTAGCTTCATTGGAGTGGACTGGGAAACACACGAAAAGCCATCGCTTGATGCTCGAAATGCAGCCAAAAAACTTTCCAGGGATCAATCTGGCGCAAAAGCTCGGATTCGATTATTGCGGTTATATCGACCATTATTACTCCAATAGAGATATTGCTATTTTTTTCACAAAGTGGATAATATAAGTACTGCAGGATCACCGAACTTGCGCGCTTATTTTCGAAATGATGGCAGAATTTTTTAGAAGTATCAACGAATTACTCACAGTGGGCATCGCTATTACGGCATTCTCGCTACTGCTGTATGCATTGTCATTTAATCTACGAGATCGTGTCGCCAGATCATTTGCTTTGATCCTGCTGTGTGTGGTGTTTGTTTCTGTTGGGGATGCGATTTCAAGCAATGCTAGTAATTCTTCTCAAATGGAATTTTGGATGCGCGTTCAATGGATTGGCATCGTCTTTCTGCCTCCAGCGTATCTGCACTTCTCAGATGCCTTACTTCAAACCACTGGGCGACCTTCTCGTGGGAGGCGAAGGCGTTTGGTTTGGTTGCTGTATTTCATATCTCTTGGTTTTTGTGTCATCATACCTTCACCCTGGTTGGTCGGTCCATTGGTTGAAGTTGGCGGTCCGGCTCCATATCTTCAGCGAACTTCACTCACCTGGGTATTTTCTGCCTATTACGTGTTAGTGATTGTCTTATCGGGGTTCAACTTTTGGAGAGCATATCAACGCACGGTTACTAGAACCAGTCGAAGAAGAATGAGATATCTTCTATTGGGGGCATTAGCACCTGCTCTTGGCTCCTACCCCTTTTTATTATTTGGATCAGATTTCGCTGTCAATCATCAATTGTTGTTCTGGTTAGCCGCCACGTTGAGCAATCTTTTGGTTTCGGTACTCTTGGTTCTAATGGCGTACGCGGTGGCTTTTTTCGGAGTATCCTGGCCAGATCGTGTGGTTAAACGACGTCTCTTCAAATGGTTGATGAGAGGTCCAATGACAGCTCTAGTCGTTGTCTCCATGACCATTCTGGTCAACCGTTTGGCAGGTGTACTTGGTTTATCAAATCCAGTTTTGGTTCCAATTGTAATGGTCACTAGCTTATTGATCATGGAGCATATGATCACTTTGGTCGCTCCATTTTGGGAAAGATGGCTGTTCCATGGGGGAAATCCAAACAAACTACAGTTGATCCAGTCGTTGGAAGAACGGTTGTTAACGACTGGGGATCTAAGTGATTTTCTTGAATCTGTGTTGGCTGCCTTGTGTGACCGTCTGCAAGTTTCCAATGCATTTATCGTCGTGTTGGGAGCCGAAAGTCCGGAGATGTTGCTGACAATGGGTGACAAGCATCCTTTTGAAGAGGTTGACTCCCACAATGATCTACTCAATGCAGTCATCAAGAACGGTGGGTCGGGAGTGAAGCGATCTGATCAAGATCCGCTCTTCATCTGGAACGGTTATTGGCTGGCACCTTTGTTCGAAGAAAAGGATAGCGAAGAGCAGTTAACCGGTTTCATAGGTGTGGAACGTAATCCCAAGGGTACACTAGATGAGGAGCAGGTGAACGCTTTTTTGATCCTATCTCGTCGCGCTACTATGGCGTTGCTGGATATCCGTTTACAGCAGCAAGTTTTCGCTTCGGTCGAAGCGCTTAATCCCCAAGTGGAGCTGATCCAAAGACTTCGAGCAGCGGCGCGCTATGATGGTACAGATGTACTCACTTCATCCGACATTTCACTCGATGATGACAAAATCTCGAAGTGGGTCAAGGAGGCGCTGAGTCACTATTGGGGTGGACCAAAGCTTTCTCAAAGCCCTCTCCTTCGATTGCAGGTCGTGCAAAGTACATTGGATAATCATCAAGGGAATCCAACCAATGCGCTGCGTTCGATCCTCATGGAGGGCATCCAGCGCGTGCGCCCGGAAGGTGAACGCCGCTTTACAGCTGAGTGGATACTCTATAATATATTAGACTTAAAATTTCTTGAAGGCCGTAAGGTGCGCGAGATCGCCATGCGCTTGGCAATGTCCGAGGCAGATTTATACCGTAAACAGCGCGTTGCGATCGAAGCCGTTGCAGATGCGATCATCGCCATGGAGCACCAGGCGAGAAAGGAGGAGTTGCCAGATAAGAACAGTCATGAACTAAGTGTAATGTCTTGATGGAGGGTACCGGAAAAGCACTATCATTTAATGAAGGATAGATTAATGGTAAAAGAATCATACTCAGAAGAACTGCAAGAGGGGTCACAACCCGTTGATGAATCTTGGTGGGCTGCTGTTTTAGCAGAAGAGGAAGAATCCACTCTATCTAATGGAAGCACAGAAAAGGCAAAGCCGGCGTTTAGTAAAGCTCATCAATTTAAAGTGAATTGGGTGCAAGCAAAAAAAATCTACGATTCAGATGAGACGGTGACGCTTGAAGTGGTAGATTACAACAGGGGTGGATTGCTCGTAGAGAGTGATGATTTGCAAGGTTTTGTCCCTATTTCTCATCTGGTCGATATCCCGTTCAATTCTGACGATCAAGATGATGATGAGCGAGATCACATATTAAGTAAGTATCTTGCTTCTGCGATGAAGCTCAAAGTAATCGAGTGTGATCGGGCTCGAGGCAGGGTGGTCTTCTCTGAAAGAGCGGCTCTATTTGAACCTGGACGCAGAATTCACTTGCTAGAGAATCTACACCCGTCCGAAAAGATTTCTGGTACGGTCACCAATATTACCGATTTTGGCATCTTTGTTGACCTGGGCGGGTTAGAGGGATTGATCCACGTCTCCGAATTATCCTGGGGAAGAGTGCGCCATCCAACCGAAGTGTTAAATATCGGTGATGAAGTTGATGTTTATGTCATAAGTATCGACCAGGACCGACAGCGGGTAGCGCTCTCATTAAAGCGGTTGCATTCCAATCCCTGGGAGGTAGCTGAAGTTCGTTATCACCCCGGTCAGCAGGTCGAAGCTGTGATTACAAGTGTGATGCCATTTGGTGCATTCGCCCGATTAGAGGAAGGGTTGGATGGGTTGATTCATGTCTCCGAGATGGGCTCAGTTGGAGAGGAGATCAATCCAAGCCAGGTAGTTGCGGAGGGCCAACGTGTTCAAGTAAGGGTGCTGAATGTGGATGCAAGCAATCAACGTTTGGGCTTGAGTTTGGTAATCGATCGGCAGGTCTAATTGAGCATTAGCTAGTTATATTCCATGATACTGATTTGAGTGTCTATTTGCTGTACTGATGGATTAAAGTAGATTCCTAGGCAAGCTGAAAGCAGGACATGAAATACTTTTGGGGGATCGCATTTGCGGTGGTGTGTACGCTTCTTGGGGTGGGGTTGATTTTCCTTGTTAGCAGCCAGCCCAGGGGAACACCAGTTCAGCTATCTCCACCTCCAACCGCTTCGCCTGTGACTGTACATGTCACCGGGGCCGTTAATGAGCCCGGCGTATATAGGCTTCCTCCAGGTTCGCGTGTTGAAGAAGCAATTCTAGCTGCTGGGGGTGCAGTTCCAGAGGCGGATCTCTCGTTAATCAATTTAGCAATGCTGGTTGAAGATGGTATGCAGATTTGGGTGCCAGCCCTGATTGAAGAAGAACCCAGAGTAGAAGAACAAGAGCGGTCCCCCACGTACGAAGCTCCTGAAGTGTTAATCAATATAAATACTGCCAGCCAGAATGAATTGGAAAGCTTGCCAAGGATTGGACCTGTGATCGCTGCGGAAATAATTCGCTATAGGCAAGCGAACGGCCCTTTTCATCGCAAAGAGGATATTCAAGAGGTCAAGGGGATTGGACCAGTGACATTTGAGAAGATCAGCGAGTTAATCACCGTGGGGGGGTCTCCAATGGAATAGTTTGCCTTAATTTAAAACGGCAGACATATTCTCCAATGCTCGTTCGATATTCTCATTGGAAGTAGCGTAACATAACCGCAAGTACCCTTCTCCGTTGTCCCCAAAATCTGTGCCGGGAAGTACTGCGACACCAGCTTCCTCTAACAAACGGCTTGCTAATTGATCGGATGGTGTATTGAAAGATTTTACATTGGGGAAAACGTAGAATGAACCCTGTGGCATCCGGCAATGCACACCGGCTATGTTGTTAAGCCCCGCAACGATCCTATCCCGTCTTTGCTGGTATTCGGCTACCATTCGATTCACCAGCTCCTGGCTTGCTTCGAGAGCATGTAAACCGGCGCGTTGGGTGAATGTGGCAGTGCAGCCAATCGAATGAGTGATTAAGAGTTCTACCTTTTGGGCAAGTGAGACCGGCATGATGGCAAATCCCAGACGCCAACCGGTCATGGCGTAAGTCTTTGAAAAACCATCGACGATTACAGTCCGATCTGCCATACCAGGAATGGAGGCAATGCTGGGGACATTTTTCCCATCGTAAACGAGTCGCGCATAAATCTCATCCGAGATGACCCAGATTTTACGCTTGAGAGCTACCTGAGCGATGTGCTCCAGATCGGATCGAGGGATCACACCCCCTGTGGGATTGGCAGGGGAGTTGAGGATTATCAGGCGAGTCTTATCACTTAGTAGATCGTTGAATGCTGAAAGATCAAATGAAAAATCATTCTCTTCTCGCAGAGGCACTGGGATGGGTATCCCTCCAGCCACCTCGATCATAGCCGGATAGGTTGGAAATCCAGGATCGGGGTAGAGCACTTCATCTCCAGGTTCAACAAGTGCCAGGGTGGGGAAAAACAATCCTGGTTTCGCTCCTGGACCGATTACAACCTGGTTTGGATTGATGTCCATCCCCCTCTGGTCTCCAGCATAGGTGGCAACGACCTGACGCAGTTCGGGTATTCCAAGTGGCGGGTTGTAACGCGTGAATCCGCCTCTTAATGCGCTTACACCCTCCTCAACGATGTGCGGAAATGTCTCGAAGTCAGGCTGTCCGATTTCCAGGTGGATGATCTGGCGTCCTTGTGCCTCGAGTGCAAGAGCCCTGGACATCACAGCATAGGCTCCTTCAGGCTGGAGGTTATCCAGGCGACTAGCGTAGGACATGCGCTTCACAGTTTTGGCAGCACAATTGCTTCTTGCTTTTGGTATTTACCCTTCTTATCAGCGTATGACACATCGCATTCCTCATCTGCCTCGAAAAATAAGACTTGGGCGATGCCTTCATTGGCATAGATCCTGGCAGGCAGTGGGGTCGTATTAGATATCTCCAATGTGACATAACCCTCCCACTCAGGCTCAAATGGGGTCACATTGACAATTATTCCGCAGCGAGCGTAAGTCGATTTGCCTAAACATACCGTCAATACACTGCGTGGAATGCGGAAGTACTCAACTGTGCGCGCCAGGGCGAATGAATTAGGGGGGATGACGCACATTTCGCCTCGAAAATCGACCATCGATTTTGGGTCAAAATGCTTCGGATCTACCACTGCGGAGAACACATTGGTAAAGATTTTAAATTCGTCTGCCACCCGGATGTCATAACCATAAGAAGAGACACCAAATGAAATCACACCATCGCGAATTTGGTTGTCCGCAAAGGGTTCGATCATGCCATGCTTTTTAACCATGTTGCGGATCCAATGATCAGGTTTCAATCCCACGATTACCTCCTAAAGAAAAATGTATATTCTTACCATCTGCTTGCTGAAAACACCTTTTGAAGTAATGCTGCCCTTTCTTCTGGGTTCATCAAGCGTGGGCGGGCGTAATCCTCAAAAACAAATGTTAACAGCTCATTGCCTAAGTATTTACCATCATAGAATACATGCCGGTCGATAAATCCATCATCGCAAGCGTTATCTGTGCAGAAATGATACTGGTCGAAGAACAGATTGCCTAAACCATAATGGATGAAGGATTTCTTGAGAAACTCAAATCCTTGGGGTTGGTGAGCCTGGCTCCCGCTAACAACCGCGGCGCCTGCCTTGGCCAACGACTGAAAGTCCTGGACTTGGTCTGGCTGAGGGGTGTAGGTATAGTACTCGAAATGCTGGAAGGTGGCGATAACTTGATATCCCTCATCTTTAAGCCGGGAGATCTCCTTCTGCAGCCAGTCGAAGTCGCAGGCCACCGCCCCAGGCTGGTTGTCATTGGCAGTGGCGTACCCGCCTCCTTTACCATTGCAGCCGATGAAAGCGATCTGGTTGCCATTATGCTCGATCAGCCGTGCCTGACGGGCATCCTCGCGGTCGTATCCGCCACCGTAATATGTCCAGTCTCGCTGCTCGTACATATCCAATGTAAAATACATCGCTTCTGGTCCCCAGTCACCGAAATGATCGCCGGTCAGTTCGACGATGTCAGTACCCACTTCTTCCAATAAGGCAATGTAATCCGGCTGACTGCAGAACCGCAGTCCTTCTTGAACGGGATTTGGCAAGGGACAATCAGTAGAGAAAGGGATCTCATTGCTGATATGAGTCAGATCGGCGCTGCGCAGCACCTCGCCGATATCACGGGCAGGATAGGTAATACCATTACGATGCATTGTGAAGGCAGTCGCGCGCACAAGCGCAGTAACGCCAGTAAGTGCAACAGTCGTAAGGCGATTCGGATCTCTGTTAGTATCAGGGAGGTTTGATGATGACATTAGCGCTTCGATCGATTCTCTTTCACCAGAGATCGATAGGGGAATTGTCAGGGCATAATCGGTTGCGTCAAACTCTTTTCTCAGTGGAGATTGACCATCAACCTCCAGCACTTTCCAGCGTGGTTCTACTGCTTCGAACGGGATGAGCGCCCAAGAAGGCTGATTTTCCCACGCGTGATCTAATAATTCGTCTGCAGGGATGATTTGAGTTGTATTGGGATCGGGAACGCCCCACCAGGCGGACAACAATCCAGATGTGTTTTCATCCATCAGGAGAGGTTGATTGCTAAAAGGTCCAGAGGGATTCCCTTTCCATGACTGCTTGATGTCCTGAGCCAAGACCTGATCGACGATCGTTGGATACGGAGAAACCAGAGCGAATATCCATTGGCTGAACTGTTCCTGGTCGCCGACAGCCAGACTCACTTGTGCTCCGTCAGGTCCATCGGTTAGAACGAAGTCCTGTGGGTAAACGATTTGGGAAGTGAGATCCTTAGGAAAATATGGGGGTACCCAAATTGTCTTGTTGGAAATCGATTCGGGAATAAGTGTTTCAGTTGGCGTGATCGTTGGCTCTGCGGTGGGAGACGGATTGTGATCCGGAGTCGGGGTTTGCGTGTCGAAGATTGGCTGGAAGGGTGTAAGTGTGATTGTGCCTGTGCCTTGAATTGAGTTAGAGATAATCGGTTGGTTGGTGGTTTGAAGAGGCTGGGATGTGCTGCACGCGCTGAGGAGAGCACTCATTATGAATGCTGATATTGCGATTAAACCTGAACGGTAACTTTCCCTTGGCGAGAAACTCATCCCTATGATAGGTTTCCCCTTTCTCGAATCTGGGATTGTATCTCATTTAGCAGGTTTGTGGCACGCCTCTCCAGCTCATTGATCTGGTCAATTAATTCGCGTGCTGTTTTTATATCTTTAAGTTCTTGAGCGTTTATGCGCACATTGAGGGCGGCTCCGCTGATCGCGGCTCCTGCTAATGCAGCTGCGGACCCCGCATCACTGATCGCATTGAGGTTTCCAAGAAGGGCAGCTGACTGGGCTAACTCCATAAGCTCAAGCGCATCCTTTGCTACTTGAAGAGGGATTTGGGCAGCGAGAAGCGTTGCAGCTTGAATCTGATCGCTGCGCTGGATTTTTTCATCTTCGTTGTCTTTTGGTAGTCTGTACGCATCCATAACTGCGTCGAATGCTGCGGAATCCTTGGAGACCGCCTCATTGAGTTCATCTAATAAGATCACTGACCGGTCGGCGATTTCGCGCATTTGATCTTCGACCTCTAAGTATTTCTTTTTACCGATCGTTACCCGTGCCACCATCGCCACCAGTGCGGCAGCCATAGCTCCGGCGTAGGCTGATGCAGATCCACCACCGGGGGTTGGTTCTTTAGATGCAAGCGCGTTCAGAAATCCCTGATCAACTGGGAAAATCCCCTTCGGTGAAGTAGATTTTTCCTCAGCAGCATCAGATTTCTGGATTATAGAGAACAGGCGGTTTTCCAATATTTGATCGGATTCGAATTGATCCAGCTGCAGGTGCCAAACTACGGCATTTATAAGCGCATCTTGCGGGATCAGGCCGACCAGTTCACTGTGATGGACCGCAACACCATAACGCGCCGCCTCGCGACGGATCATCTCCACGACGAGCGCTATGGGTGTTCTACGGAAATTGGTCAGATTCATGGATACCTGGGCGCGCCCATCCACCTGCATCCCGAGTGCTTTGACATAGCGCAAACCACCAGAAGAATGCCGTACCGCGCGTGCGATATTGTCAGCGATAGTCTTGTCATCTGTGGTGAGATATACGTTATAAGCGATTAAAAATGGACGCGCACCGATGATGGTGGCACCAGCAGGCCCAACCTTTGCAGGACCGAAATCAGGTTTGCGATCGGGGTTCGTCTTGATCTCCTCCTTAATCCTTTCATACTGCCCGCGGCGAATATTTTCCAGGTTTATTCGCTCCTGCCGGGTTGCAGCTGCTTCATAAAGGTAAACCGGTATGTCTAGTTCTTCTCCCACCCGCTGACCCAATCTTTGAGCCATCTTTACACAATCATCCATACTGGCCCCTGAGATGGGGATAAAGGGCACAACGTCAGTTGCGCCGATCCGAGGGTGTTCACCGGTATGTTGTTCTAAATCTATCAGCTCAGCTGCATGGGATATGGCTCGAAAGGCAGCTTCTTCTACTGAGTCCGGAGAGCCGACAAAGGTCATCACTGTCCGGTTGTGATCAAGGTCAGAGTGGCGATCCAGGATACGCACTCCGCCGACTGTGTTGATTGCATCTGCAATGGCTTCTACAACTTCGGGACGACGGGCTTCAGAGAAATTAGGTACACATTCGATCAGGGAATTTTGCATAGTATTACCATACAGGGTTGGATTAAATAGGATATACCTTACTCCGATATCAATACAAGTCTTTTTATATTCCCATAAAATAACGATGCAATTATACTCTTGAACAGGCTGTTAGTTTGGCGATCGTTTTCCGGGCAATTGAAAAAAGACCCCAAGGGCTTTACACCTTTGGGGTCTTTTTGGTGTTAGGATTTAAATTCTATTTACAGACCTCCAAGGTGACATCATCGACATACATGGCGGAAACGCTTCCAGAACCATTGTTGTAGGTGCCAAATTCGATTTTTATCGGATATGAACCGATGTAATTCGACAAGTCAAATTCCCTTAGGCCCCATTTTTGATTGTTGTAAAGTTTGTTATCTAATACCTGGATAAGGTTATTGTATTGATCGAGTACCAGGATATATTGGAAATCTCCAGAGAAGTACTCGGTGCCGAAAGGTTTCCCGAGGGTGAGCTGTGGGAGTGGTTTGGCTAAACTCTTTTCTCCACTGATGGGATAGACCCATAGCTTAAGCTTGGCGCTGGTGCCATTAGTCGGCATGGTTACCAGCTGGCGAGCGCTTGAATAGCTGAAAACATTAGTATTGGGCGGATCGATGCCTGTACGCATGGAGCGAACTCCGCCGTGCACCTGGTTTGTTGAATAACCCGCAGTGTACATTGTGGAAGGTATCTCCCAGCCTTTATTGTTTTCAAAACCACTATTAACGATCAGGTTTTCACATGCTCCAGGAGTACCAGTTGGTGTAGGAGTTAAGGTCGGAGATGGGGTTATTGTCGGTGGTGTTGTAGGTTCGACGAATAGGTTGCGAAAAATCATTGGAAGATATGCCCATGGGGTGACAACTGGTATAACCCCTGGACCAATTCGTACCGAACCGTCCTCGGTTGTACCTGGAACTGATTGTCCCTGGTCATCTCCAAAAGATGTTGACGGGCTGTTGACCGAGAATCCAACCTTTGCAGTTACCGTGTTAGCTGGATTTTTTGTTTTAAGGGTTATCTTAACTATTACTCCATCCGGTAAAACGGGTAGTGGGACTAATGAAGGGAGAATTACACAATCGATTTCACCGTCTTTATCGTCAACATCCGGAGTGCACGAGCCACCGAAACCATTTGGAAGGGTATAAACGATGGCATTCGGGAGGGAATTGTCGAATTGCAGCCAATTTTCATCGTAGTCTATTGAGAATACAATGCTGGAAATATTGAATCCATTGGAGGTAAATGTTACCGGGACCTCAACTGTGCTATTGGGATCGGATGGAATGTTATCCTGAATTGAAAGATGTGGACCAGCTGATGGTGCAGCGAATACAGACTGAGCCCATAGATTTACCTGTGCCGTTGAGGCAAATAAAACCAACAGCAAGAAGGTTGTAATGATAAGAATGCTTATTCTTGATCGATTTTGTTTCATAGTAGCTCCCTTCTGCAGATAGTATTATGCTTTGCTAATCTACTCAGCATGAGTAATAATTTGTGATTGCTTTGCTTCGATTTTTTGATATCAAAGGAACATCTTGATATTGCAATGTTAGTTAGATTTATTCGTCGTATATTGATCCGATCTGAGTTATCCAGAGGGTGGGGCACCAGGTATTTTCTGCCTGGTGCCCCCATTCTATACTGAAATCATGGTTATTAGTTTGCCTGGATACCGTTATCTTTCATACATCGTAACCGGCAAGAAAGTGCGGCTGAAAGAAGTTCCAAAGATCAATACCGAACCATCCGTAACGGTACCGGGCAAGCTATGACCTGCTGAGCTTCCATATGATGACCGCGGGTCACTTGAGGATTTTACATTAGCAACAAAATCACCTTCAGGTTCGCCTGCATTGAGCAACACGGTCAGTATTTCATCCGAAGGTAGGGGGTTTTGCCCAAGACCTGGGAAGTAGATCACCATATCGATCTCTCCATCCTTATCTTGAGGATCGAAACTGGCTGATGCAACATAACCTTCAGGTAAGTTGAACCGTATTGCATCGGGTAAGCCATCCTTGTCCAGATCGCCATCATCAAATGAAAGCCAGGACTGATCGTAATCAATCGATAAAACGATGCTTGATACGTCATTGCCTTGTGTATCCAAGGATACAGGGAGAGCGACTTGTTGATTAGCTACAGCAGGGACCTGATCTGGAATCGCCAATGACACTTTATCTGGGAAAAGCATGCTCCGAGAGAGTGCATTCGTACCGCCTGAGCAGGCCGCAGATCCACCTCCCCAAATGATCAGCACTGTGCAAGATAAATCTCCTGCGTCCACGACCATGTCCTGGTTGGGATTGCACCCAACTGGATTTCCTGGGAAGGTTCCGCCGGGAGTGTCCTTGGGTAGGACATCATCGCCATCGAAGATCTCCAGAATTAGGCCGCTCAAATCACCAGCATCGACCAGGCCATCGCCGTTGCAATCACCCAACTTGCCTTCCAGGATGCGCACAAAACCATCGGTTGTATAACCCATTATGCTCTGGCCATAACTGCCGAATGAGGGGGATGGGTCGTTCGAGAAACCAACCCGGGCATTGTTTGTGGAATTGGGAGGTGCCAAGCATGTTGATTTGACCTGTAGCAGGATCGTCACTATCGTACCGTCCACCAAAGTGGACCTGGGTTCAGTCTGGTCGTAAATGGAAATATCGATCTCTCCATTGGTATCATTACCCGCATAGTTCCAGGAAGTGACGAAATCGGAGGACACATTGAAGGTTACCGCCCCAGGCTCATTTGGATCAAAGGACAGGCAATTCTCATCGTAGTCGATGGAGAAAGTGGTTGTATCGATGTTCTGACCGTTTTGGTTGAAAATCACCGGCACGGATACAGTATCACCGACTCCGCCTGGTATATTGGCTGGGATGCTCAGGAAAATTGGTGTGCTTGTCTCGCTGTTGAAAGCAAAAACATCCCAGGCGCTGTTCGTGTCGTTGGTCACCAGATTGGTGGCTTCAGACACGTAGGCGACATGAGTGCCAAGAGGTGCGATCACCGGTACAAATGACCACTCATTCGGTTCACCTCCTGTATAGCTGAGTGAGATGCGCTGTGTCAAGCCAAAATCAAATACACCAGATAATCCTAAAGTACGATCTGTTACATAGATATCACGGCGGGCATTTAAGTCTGGCAGGTGAACATCTAGATTATTGGCATCCGAAGCGAAAGCGATGTATCGACCATCTGAAGTGATCGATGGCGAGTAGGAATCGCCGTTTGCCGCGTAGTCACCAAAAAAGTTCACCGAGACGCGACTCGTTACCGGTCCGACCCGGTCATAAACGAAGATATCCGCATCATTGTCTGTCTCCAGAGGTATTTCACCAGGAATGAGCGTAGTTGCTCGGGAGGCGAAAGTGATAAAGCGAGCATCTCCTGAGATGTATGGTGAGTATGATCCAGCCGCTTCTGCTGCATTTGTGGTGGTAGAGATGAGCGTGGTTGTGCCTAAAACCCAGTCACGCAGGAACACATCCCACTCATTTCCATCTGGATCTACTCCACCGATCAGATTGGTGGCCCGTGAAGCAAAGGCTACATATCGCCCGTTATTGGATAGAGTTGGAGTCGTGGATTCACCATCTGACTGGCTTTCATCGTCAGCCACGGATATGCGAACAGTCCGGTTATTGAAGATATCACGCAGATAGATGTCCGCTACTGTGTTTGAATCGTTGGGGATCAAGTTGCTTGCGTAGCTGCGGAATACCACATATTGACCTGTCGGTGAGACGAACGGTTGGTCAGATTGTGCGTTTCCGTTGTCATTTGCAGTCATGTCCTTGACGGATGCACGTAGGGTTTCGTCATCAATTCGATCATAGACAAAGACATCTCGGGCGCCGTTTGTATCATTCAATACCAGGTTGCTGGCATCTGAACTGTAAGCGATATACCTCGCCCCGCCAGAGATAGCCACCTCCCAGGAATCACCATTAGCTTGAGCGCCGTTAAGCCCTTTTGAAATCCGGGTGGTCTCAACAAATCCAGGTTCGTCGTAGATTCCATCCGCATCCGTGTCTCGGTCACGCAGGAAAACATCCCGGTGCCCATTGGTGTCACCATCCACCAAGTTGGTGGCTTCGGAAGAGAAGACCACATAGCGACCGGTATTTGAGATTCCCACGCTGTAAGTTTCAAAATCCAATCCAGACGACAAATTACCTTGGGTGTCGTCCGTGTGCAGGGAGATCCGTTTGGTTTGACCACCCTTGCATTGTGGGAAGCTGAACCAGCCGATAGCAGTTCGCCACTGGTAACCGGCAGAGTTGGCGTCATAGTACATGTTGGTGTACCAGAATACGCATTCGTCCAGAGGGTCGACAGTCATGTGACTCTGCCTTCCCCAAGGACCATCGTATTGCGCATCTCCATCGTATTGGGAGCCATCGTATGATGGGTAACCATTTATCCATTGAAATAATGCTTCTCCTTGAGCCATCGAATTTGTCGGATCAGTTCGCAGACGACCCGCATAGCGTATTTGTGGGTGCATTGATGAACTGGACAAATTGAAGCCGAGAGCCATGTTACCCACTTGGTCAACGGCCAGGCTGCCCATCCAGCGATAACGACTGTCTGGATCGTAAGTGCCTTCCTGGTAGAAAAATGGTTCATCATCCTCTGCAAAGCGGATTTCATACCAACGCATCCCGGTATCTGAGCCATTAAGCACTGGGTGCGTGGTCCAAAGTGCGGGCACACCGTCTACAATGCGGTATTGCAGGGGCGAACCCAGTCTTTCACCATGGGCATCCACTCGCTCAGTATTATTATCTTGTGGAATTATGTAGCCGATCGCCCATTTTGTTGAGGTATCGGTGTTGATCGTGTAGTTAGGTCTGTGAGATGGTGAGGTGCCGAAGGTTGAAGGGCTGAGCTCGTTCCAGTCCGGTTTGAATTCCCACACATGGAATTTACCGGGTTGGATTGCCGCGAAATAATTGGGTGTACCGTGGGCCGGAGGTAAACCGATCAGGTTGCTTGGCACGAGATGCTCGTATCCTAACTGCTCACTGAGATAAAAATCGACCGAGCGGAAGGTGTTCATCAAGCCGCCGATCAGATCCTCCCGGTTCAGCGCCCAGACTTTAATCCCGCGCGGCGTTCGGTTGAAGCCATTGCTCTCAACATCCAGCATATCCGCTGCCAGGTAATACCCGTCAGGCCACAGACCGATCTTGGGTGCATCCGGATAGTAGTGGAAATTGCCCTGGTCTGTGCTGATTGCATAGTAATACCAATAGGCGTCGATGAAATAAGGTGCGGGAGTTAATGGCGCCGGGATGGGTTTCGATACCGCGACGCAGATGAAGTAAGGACCATTGTCAACATCGGTGTACGCCACATCCGCCACCACCCAGCGTCCTGCAAGGTGATCAAAGGTGACCGTTGGCTGACCATGATGAGTAGGACCACCGCCGCTGTCGCACAGGGTCCCAGTGTTGGCATTGAGCCAGAAGGTATCGAAACTCTGCATATCGATTAGATCCCCGTTCTTGCGGTAGAGGGCGACCATCTTGTTCGCCGCTTGCAGGTAATGGGTGAATCCCGCAGCACCAGTCGTATCTGGTACTGCACCGATCAAGCGGGGATCATTTAACAGCGGATTTGGGGCCGCTACTGGATACACATCTGGATCTCCCCCTGGGTTGTCTGGACGTTGAATTCCTGGAAACACGATAGTTGGCTCCGGCATTGCATCGGTTGCCTGCGGTTCAACATCATCAGCGGTTTGTGCTTCAGCCGGATTCGACCCTGCCATTCCGACCGCGGTCATTACAAGCACGCATACCATCAAGAGATTCATAAATAACGTATGTTTTTTCATTTACACATCCTCCTCCAATGTAGACTCGAATTGATGCCAATAAGGAAATTGTTCAGAAACGTTTTGTGTTGTTAATTGACTAGCCGGCCTCCTTTCAGGAGCTGTCCAGTATAGATATTAAGATTACATTTATTCTGGAATTGTATACCAGGAGTGGGAGCATCATAGGACGCGCTCATAGATAATATCTGTGGATTCCTAGAGAATGTAGTGCGGCGATTTTCCCCAGCTTGCTCTCTATTGAGAATGACATCTTCTTGCTCACTATACTATTAATATGATCCGAGCCAACCCAGATCAATTTAAATAATTTGATCTGGTTGGATCAGAGTTGTTAGGGATAGCAAGGTATATCTAATTATAGACAAAAAAAATCACTAGATCAACTTAATACTTTGCAAATTTGTTAGCCTTTGCTTGAATAAATCTCTGAAGATGTTCAATGCGTTGTTTATCACCAGTAGAAGGTTGCTGATCTATTGATAAATGTTACCTTGTAGTACTATTCATTTGGCACCTTATTTGCATCAGAATCAGAGATCTTAAGGTGATGAATATTGATTAACGAGAAAATGAGAATGATTCTCGCAGAAGACTTTTTCAGGATAGAATTACCTGGATGGCGCGCAAGATTATCACGCCGGGGATAATTATTATCTCTTTGGTGATCATAATTGGCCTTCTTTTAGCCTCCATCCTTCTGATTGTCTGGAATGAAGAGATGTGGATTCCCCCGTCAGGTGAAGTGAGTCTTAATGATGATGGTGGATCTGGGAACCAGAGATCTGTATTGGGATCTTCGGCGCAGGGCGTCCCTGAACCGATCCAATCGCCGACTCCAGATGTGCCGCATCCATTACCTGCTTTACGACAAGAAGCGGAACAATACATCGTCCAACCACGCGATTCCTTACACCAAATTGCACAAAGTTTTTTAGTGAGTGTAGATGCCATCGTGGATGCGAATGAAATCGACCAACCAGACCTTCTTGAAGTTGGTCAAGTGCTCACCATACCTGCCCCAAAACCAGAAGGAACTGGGCCAGGTTTGAAGATCATCCCGGATTCCGAGTTAATTTATGGTCCTGTCAGCGGAGATTTCAGGTTGGCTGAATTTGTCCACCAAAAAGGGGGATACCTTTCTGGATATAGGGAAGAGGTTGGTGATCGCCAAATGAGTGGGGTGAAAATCGTCGAGCGCATCGCACAAGAGTTCTCAGTCAACCCAAGGTTATTGCTGGCAGTATTGGAATTTCAAAGCGGCTGGGTGACGAACGCTGATCCAGATCCGGCAACCTTGGATTACCCGATCGGAGTTGCAGTGGAATGGCGTCAGGGTCTTTATAACCAGCTTGCTTGGGCAGCTGACAACCTCAATCGAGGTTTTTACATGTGGCGAGTTAATGCTTTGGCGATCTGGATTTTAGCGGATGGGACCATTTTATACATTGACCCGACGATCAACGCAGGAACTGCCGGCGTACAGCATTTTTTCTCCCAGATCTATGACCGGGCTGAATGGGATATCGCAGTAGACGCATCAGGATTACTCTCCACATATACCGATTTATTTGGTTATCCATTTCAATATAGCCTGGAACCGATATTGCCTCCAACTCTTGAACAACCACAAATGCAATTACCTTTCGAGCTCGGTGAAACCTGGTCCTATACCGGTGGTCCGCATGGCGGTTGGGGTAGCGGTTCTGCCTGGGCAGCGATTGATTTTGCACCTCCTGGAGAAGCTTTAGGTTGCGTTGAGAGTGATGCATGGGTTGTTGCAGTTGCCGATGGCTTGATCTTGCGAGCCAGGGATGGGGCAGTTGTCCAAGATTTGGATAGCGATGGTTTAGAAGGTACCGGTTGGACAGTGCTCTATATGCACGTGGAAAGCCGGGACAGGGTCAAACCCGGCACTTACTTGCAGGCAGGAGACCCGATCGGGCATCCCTCTTGTGAAGGAGGTGTTTCCTCAGGCACCCATCTTCACCTGGCACGCAGGTATAATGGAGAATGGATCCCTGCCGATCAAGATATCCCCTTTGTCTTGGATGGATGGACATCCCAGGGACTGGGGAGGGAATATGATGGTTATCTGATCCGAGACGGGCAACAGATTGAAGCCTGGGAAGGTCGCGAATCTGCGAATGCAATTCAACGTTAACGGGGCTCGTGGACATTTGTTGAAATACATCGTTCTGATCTGTGTCTTATTAGGAGCGATGAGTCTGGCCTGTTCCATATCGCCCCGCTCTTCTGATGAACCGGTGTTTTTGGCACCTGGTGGGGAGAATCATGCCACGGACACAGCCATCCCTGTTGCGTCCATTGGAGGGGGGGTGGTTCCAACATCTGCGCCAGTGGTTATTGAGGAGCAAGTTCAAGAGACGCCTGAGGCGCCAACAGCTGCCGCTGACCCTGAAGAAATTATTCCAACCCCAACACCAACCGAACGAATTGTCAATACAACACCGATCATATATTACACTCAGGCAGGTGACACTTTGCCAGTCCTGGCGGTTCGTTTCGGCGTACAGCAGGAAGAGATCGAGTCGCCGGATCCAATTCCTGAACGAGCTTTGTTCAATCCGGGTCAGGTGCTGGTGATCCCCAATCGTCTCGCAAATACGACCTCTTCCCAACATTTCATGCCGGATAGCGAGATCGTTTATTCTCCCTCCGCGATTGAACTCGAGGTCGAAGCTTTTGTTACCGAAGCCGGAGGATACCTGAGTCAGTACAGTCAGTACTTGGCAACCACTGGCGTTACCAGTGGCCCTGATGTGGTTGAACGTATTGCCATCGAGAACTCGATCAATCCACGTATTCTATTAGCGCTGCTTGAGTATCAAAGCGGCTGGGTTTACACCGATCAGCCAGCTGGTGATCTGGAATACCCCCTGGGGAGAAGCGTTCCGAGAGATTCTGGTCTTTACAAGCAGCTCGCCTGGGCGGTGAATCAGTTATCGATCGGCTATTATGGTTATCGTGAAGGTCGCTTGACGGAGATTACCTTCAAAGATGGCATCACAGCTCGCTTAGCCCCAGATTTAAATGCCGGAACGGCTGCCTTGCAATACTATTTTGCCCAGTTATATGATAGCCAGCAATGGGTAGATGCCCTTGATCTGAATACAGGCTTCCCTGCTCTCTACGAGCGCATGTTTGGCAATCCCTGGGTGCGTGCCCAGAGCGTAGAGCCGCTGTATCCGCCGGATTTGATCCAGCCCCCGATGATCCTGCCATTCATGGTCAATCAGATCTGGGGGTACACGGGTGGGCCGCATGGCGCTTGGGAGCGAGATGGTGCTTGGGCGGCGGTGGATTTCGCACCTGGTAGTCTCGAGCATGACTGCTTCGATACTGAGGTATACACTGTTGCTGCTGCATCTGGGTTGGTCACGCGTTCAGAGAACGGCGTCGTGGCCATCGACCTTGATGGGGATGGGCGCGAGCAAACCGGTTGGGTGCTGATGTATCTACATGTGGCCGAAGAAAACCGCGTTCCTGAGGGTTCGTGGGTCGATGTTGGTGATTTGCTCGGTCATCCTTCTTGTGAGGGCGGTTTTTCGACCGGTACTCACCTTCACCTGGCCCGAAAGTACAACGGTGAATGGATCATGGCGGATGGGCCTCTACCCTTTGTGATGAGTGGCTGGACGGTGCATGCCGGAGAGAAAGCCTACGAAGGCACGCTCACCCGCGGGGATCGGACCATACCAGCGAATCCATTAAGTCCATTTACTTCCCAAATTATCCGCCGCAGCAGTGATCCCTAAGTTTTTATGAACACCCGGAAGTCTCTGGTTTCATCCCGGGATAAAACCTACAGGTGTCCAATCTGGGCTATCTTGGCAATAGTCCTGATATCTGGATTTTTCTTGGTGGCTGGGTATTATAGCGTCAGTGCTCAGGAATTCGATCCAGGTACTTCTATTGAATTGATTGATGATCAAATCCCCTGCCCAACTCGGGATTTCCAGATCAGGTTGGCTAGTTTCAATTCAAGTTCATGGATCTACTGCACTCAAGCCGGGGATACTTTGCAGTCGGTTGCGGCACGGTTCCAGGTGCGCATCTCCGATATCCAGCACTTCCAGCTGCTTTCACCTGATGAGCTGCTTGATGAAGGGCTGGCATTAATCATTCCCAAATCCTTGGATGAATTTCTTGATATTCAGCCCATCTTGCCAGACAGTGAAGTAATCTATTCGTCGGGTGCAGCCAGTTTCGATACCCTTAAATTTGTCGCCAGGGCCGGGGGCTTCTTGAATGATCATCACGAATACATGCGCAGCACGGGACCAACCCCAGGATCGCAGATCGTGGAGCGTGTTGCCCTGGAGAATTCGGTCGATCCACGCGTGCTGCTGGCTCTGCTGGAGTACCAGTGTGGTTGTGTCTATGGACCTCTCGGAGAGGGTGTCGATCCTCAGTTCTTAATGGGAATTGCTGACCCGACACGCAGAGGACTTTACCGCCAGTTGGGTTGGGTGGCAAACCAGTTGTCTTTGGGCTATTACGGCTGGCGGCGTGGCTTGTTGACCGATCTTCGCTTACCTGGTCATGCCTCCACTCAGCTGCCACCGGATCTCAATGCTGGAACTGTAGGATTGGCATATCTTTTCTCAAGATTATATGACCGGCAGGGTTGGGATAAGGCTATCGATCCCGAGACCGGGTTTGGGGCCAAATACCAGCAAATGTTCGGCGATCCCTGGATCGAAAATGATGACTCCGAGCCTCTTTTTCCATCCGGATTGGTTCAACCAGACCTGATCCTGCCTTTCCGGCCGGATCGCAAATGGGGATTCACCAGCGGACCGCATCAGGCTTGGGAAACGGAAGGAGCACTGGCGGCGCTGGATTTCGCGCCAGCAAGTGTAGAGTACGGTTGTCACCGTTCAAATGAATGGGCGGTAGCCGTTGCAGATGGAGTGGTGGCGCGTTCTGAGCATGGTGCCCTGGTCTTAGACCTGGATAGTGATGGTTTCGAAGGCACCGGTTGGGCGATCCTGTATATGCATCTGGAGCAGAGAGGGCGTGTAACGGAGGGGACAATGGTTAGTCGCGGTGATCCCCTCGGGCACCCTTCATGTGAGGGTGGTCCGGCGGATGGCACCCACCTGCACATCGCTCGCAAATTCAATGGGGAATGGATCGCTGCTGATGGACCCTTGCCCTTCACGATGAGCGGCTGGGTCGCTCACGAAGGATTTCGCCCCTATGAGGGTGTCCTTGCTCGTGGGATTCAGACTGTGGTGGCAAATCCATTATCCCCAGCTGCAGCGCTCATCAACCGTGAGGCTGAAGCAGATCCACCCCTCCTAAGAATCTCTCGTAACCTTTGGTGGGAAGAGTAATTTAATACCAGCTCGCCTACTACTTCAATTCCAGAAGGTAAATTTAGCGTCTCTTTTTCCTGCTATGAAGAATACATTTCCTGATCTTGATTCCCCTCAGGATTCGTTCTCATCTTCTGAGTTTGAGGTTGGCTCGCAATAGATCTGCAGATCAGGTTCTCTCCGCCACATCCAGACAAATAAATCAGCCTCAGTGCGTCCAGGAAAGCGCTCCATCGCACCGCTTTCCCGAATTTCTTGGATGGTTGGCGAATAAATTTCCCGATACCATTGCGCTGCAGCCTGTTCATAGGAAACGGGCTCGTCGCGCTCCTTCTCCATAGATTGCTGGACGGATCGAATTTGACATTCGATCTCCATGTATTGCCCAGGAACGGTGAACACGATCTCTTGTTCTGGTCGGAGTTGTGTTCTCCCCAGGAACTCTGCATACTCTGCCTTGCTCAGCACCTCATCTAGGTCGGCTTCGCTGCTCAATTCGATGGGGCTGATGTATTCGCACACATACGCCTCGATTGTCTCCCTGCCTTCCGTTTTGGCAATGGATACGCGGTGGTTGCCATCGCTGACAAAATAGGCTTCCCCAACCTTGTATAACTCAATCGGTGGCAGCCCCTTGGACACATCGGCTGACCAAACGCGCTGCCAGCGGTCACGCAAGTTTACACGACGCGGCAGGAACGCCGAAGTGAAATCTTGATAGCGTCCAACACTGCCTCGGATCTTATCCAATTCGATTTCCTGCAATCCTCGACAGATCTTCTGATTCAGGTGTAAAAGTTTGCGTGCTTCTTCGAATGGGATGAGCTCTACAGAGCACCCCTGGATCGCGCATAACACTCTCTGGACGATAACGCCCCGGCGAGCCTTGCTCCATGCTTGCTCAGAGTCCATCTCATTGATCACATCTAAACTTGCCATAATAGGTTGCCTTTATTTTACACAACGATACCCTAAATATGCCGGACTGAATTGTTTTGGCCTCGGCCAAACTTTTCCATCATAGACAATAATGTAGGCGTGTGTGTCATCAATCGAGGTCGCTGTCCACCAATAGATCACCTGAGAATGTGTGTTCCATAGCGGAGACTCTTTGTCAGGGGTCGTTTTATAGGCAGCCTGAGCAGCTTCTGCATCCCATACACCACCGCTGTTCTGACCGTGGAGAGCCATCGAACGTACAGCTTCGTCCACCGTCGGTAAGCGCCAAATTTCCTGAGATACAGGCTCTGAGGTCAGGCCATCCTCGCTAAGATGCTGGCACGCCTGTTGTGCTTCATTCCAGCTACCTCCTGCCCGCGGCCAACCGGGTCCATCAGGAGCCCAGATGAGATTCACTCCGTTTCCAGGTACTAATCGAGCCTGGAGGTTTCCATCATCGATCCGTTGGGACACACGCAGGACGGGTTGTATGCCAGAAACGATCAGGGTCATAATGGGAAGTCCAATAACCAGGGCTGCAGCTAACTTGCGGGGTTGTGGGCGACCAAACCAGTAAAGCGCACCGAGCCCAATCAACGGTATGATCAGCAAAAATGTGGCTGCATTGGAGAAAGATTGAAAGAACCAGATCGCGAAAATTGCAATGATCGCGTGTAGACTACCACCCAAACGGGGCCAGTAAATTGAAACGAGTGTCACTCCCATAAAGATCAGCATCGGGCTGAGATACTGAAAGAACATCAATCCGATGTTCGACAACCAGGACTCGTAATACCAGCCCTCGTGGAAGTTTTCGATAATGCCCCAAAATGCCCAAATGCAGGTGATGATTGTAGAGATCCCAACGGCAATCCATCCTGCTACCTGGCGCATGTCAAGATTTTTCATCATGCATTCCTTTGAAACCTAACTGCTGTGAGTTGAGCAGAACTGCCAATTCACATTGATTGAATTCGTGATTTCTCAATTAAGAAACACTGGCGGGGGATGTCCTTTATTATCTGAGGTGGTGGGATTGGAAAATTGTTGATCAAAAACCGGTATACATGCTGGACCGAGATCGTATTTCCTGCAAATGGAAAAGTTTCCTGAAAATCGTTTTAACTTAGACCGATCACTAACGTTTATCGTAATCCTGCGATAACCTCCTAGTAGTCGGCCTCATCGTATAATTTGAATTCGCTTTAAATAAAAGATTGCCAATAGAAGTTCAAAATACCTTTTACTGACTTCCAACATAGCCAGATGATTACGCAGAGACTCGTTTACTACTCCTTCTTATCCCTGTAAAGCGTTGCGAACCAGATCAAACCAATCCCGCCAAGGAGTAATCCTAAATTCCCCAAGATTTGAGTAGCCATGAGTGCAGTTTCCATTTCATCATCCATATTAGTCGATTGCTGTTATGCTCTTCAATCGAATTCTAGACCTGATATTTTGCTGAGATTCGCATTCCTATTACTATTAATTATTGTCACGATACAAATTAAGTCAAGAATTTTGGAATAACTTATATTGATTTATCTAACGGCTTTGCATGATTTCCACTTTTTCTACCTCTATTCACCAAGCAAGTATTCCATTGCTTTATCTTTGATTTTCTCCATCGTGGGGGTATCGACTGCTTGCTCGGCATATTCGACCACCAGGCTCAACTTATCGGAACACGTTACCGCGCCAACCACAATATCGACATGTACTAATGGAAAAGCGCCACCAGGCTGCATGATCAAGCGATCCAACTCTAACTCGCCGTAGTACTTTGGGAAATCCAAACGGCCAAGATTGGTGACTGCGAGACCCAAAAGCTTCGACTCGAGCGTCTCCATCTGAGCCCGCTTCAAAAGTCTCACAACGGTATCCTCTCTATTGCCGAACTTTGATAGCTTTTCATATCTGGGTGAGTCTTTGGTGACTAGTCTGCCAATTTTTTTGAAGGTTAATGCCTCGTAGATATTCGAATCCATCTGAAGATAGGAGGGGAGCATACCGAACATTTTCTTGTTGGTGAAATTCGGCGTAATTTTTTTGTGGTATATGCGAGCATTATCCCAGAAACTTTTTCCATGATCATAAATCAATTTCAGATCAAATCCCGCGGCATAATATCCCATTGCTTCTCCTGAGGGATACGGAAGTCGATCTCGTAAACTGGCGGCAATTCCAGTCTTCGCATGATGGGATTTCTCGCCTGCAACGAAGCTCTGAGCACCTGAAAATGCAGCAGTTATAGCCGAATTCACGGTAATATTCTCTTGGCGGCATCGCGCGACCAGGTAAGAGGTATCCTCTTCCGACAGCTCGATGGAGAATAACTTATGCTGGTAGTTATCCCAGTATGTTTTGGTGAGAACTTCGTAATCTTCCTGGTTGAAGAAAACAATTTCTTCAGCCCATTGCTTCTTAATTCGATTAATGAAGAACTTAACCAGTCTGGAGGGAGCCACTTCACTTGGCATATTCTCCAAGGTAATCGGCTCTGGATCTGGTAGCACCTCAACCTCTCGCACTGGATCACCAAGATATACCATCAAATCTCTGGCGAGATACGCCAATGACATCCCATCGCAGATGATGTGGTGGCAGAGGATGATCAATTCGCATACCTCCGGGGATTGAACCAGGATAAATCGAATTGCTGGTCGAGTTTCGAAATCATATGGGAGCTTGGATGCTGCAGCATGGATTTTGATCCAATCGTCCTCAGATTTTCGAGGCATGATTTCGATAGGAATTTCCTGGACTCCTTCGGAAGTAAACCATGGCGTATGATCGTTATCCTCTTTGATCCGCACCCTGAGAAGGTTATGACGCTGTTTGATTTTTTCCACCGCATTCTGCAGCATCTTTTCGGTGACATCTCCTTTGATCCTGGCCACCATGGTGACAGTTGAAAAAGGCGAGTGGGAAAAGAATCGCTCTCCACCAGTGACTTTTCTTTCGTATAACTTGACTTCCATATTTTGTGACATGATTCTCAAACCTTTATTTTGTATTTCTATGAGTGTATATTGATTTATTCACCTGAATCGGAATCTTGACAAGCAACTGAAATTATAGGGTAACCCAGAGAGTAGAGACGCCTCAGCAGCCCCTGCAAGGCAGCTTGATCCAATTTCCCTGTGAGGGTAGTGACTGGGTGATCTTCAACCGCGCTTTCAACCTGAATCGTCATTGAGTCGGTCCAGTCTATCCAACTCTCGTTGAGCTCACCTGACACTTTAATCTGGTAGGTAACCGGACGATCCAGGGTGAGCATTTCTTTGCCTTCATTCATCGTCATTGATCGCCTCATTAACCTACAGCATACCCTTAAGCTGATATTAGTGTCATACATCAAAGGTATTATTCGGAGGGGTAATTTGCAGTTCAGAATGGGGGTATCCGAAAGTTATTGACCCAGTCGAGATCATGATGATAATTAATAGTGTCATGAATAATCCGATTTATTCATCAGGTCTAAAGTCTGATAGAGAAATTAAAAGGAGATTGAAATGGATGGCGCATTAATATCTACTCAAGTCTTGTTTAACCTCATGGCTGGATTAGGGTTATTCTTCATGGGAGTTGGAATTCTTTGGTTTGTGACGGTTTATAGAGACATAAACAAGAAAGAGTAGAATTGCCAGTTCGCTAAACATACGTGATTTAGCCAGGAATTGGTGATATAACCTATCCCTGGCTTATATCGCATATGCTCTTATATATGCTATGCCATTTATGGGCTCTAGCGTACCTAGAGCCCAGATTTGCAGATTATTAAGCCAGCTATAAGTTGGTGAAAGCGTAAATAGAGATACGGCAGATTTTAGTTGCGTATTCTGGGTGCCTTCTTCTTGAACGGAAACCCCATCTGAATTAAACGAGATGTTGTATCCATCGTCTGTAATGATTTGAGCATGAATATGTAGTTGGAAGCGACCGTCGGCTCGGACGTAAAGATGGTCAGTACCTGTTATTCTTCCCTTCAATTTGGGTCCATTTATCACCCCCTGGAAAGGCTGATCAAACCTTGCTCCCTCGAGTGGAGGTGGGATCTTTCCCAGGGATAGTTCTTGCATACTAACCCCATATTCAATTGTTTCGGTAATTTGGATTTCTGCCTCATAGATTAACTCACCAGACGGTAATATTTGGTAGTTCATTAATTCTCCATTCATCAAGTTGTTATTAAACTTCTTTCGCAAATCTATTCATAAAAGTGTGGGGATTCGGAACGTCAATTTTGAAATTTCTTGCCGCGATCTCATTTGAAATCTCTCTCTTGAGTTCATTGGATATGCTTAAACACAAACCCGCATGCTGCGGTTAATTGGCTTGCCCGTCACTCACTCGGTAAGGAGGCGATGAAATTTGCTATCAGATTGAGATTCGACTTTTCGATTCTCCAGGGTTCGTCTCCATGTTGTAGGTGTAAAGGATCGGCAAGGACGATAATCATCATGTCGAGGTTATCCAGCAATACAATTTGCTGACCGCCATGCCCCCAGGCTAGGTTGTAGCGGTAGTTCCCTGAACGGATGGACCACCACTGATATCCATAACCATTGTCACCCCAGTTGCGGCCCACGCGCACCGTCCAAGTATTTTTCGAGTAGATTTGCAGTGAATCGTGCACCCACTGCGCCGGGACAACCTGTATTCCGTTGGATTGACCATCGTTGAGGTACAGCAAGCCAAATTTCGCCAGGTCTGTTGAGGAAAGGTGTATATCGGAATAACCAAGGTAGTTGCCTTCCCAATCCACTTGCCAGAAAGCCGGTTCTATGCCAAGCGGGTTGAACAGGTGTTCCTGGGCAAAAGACTTGAGGTCAGTACTACAGGACCGGGCCAGGATAATCCCTAAGAGATGAGTCGTCAGGTTACTGTATGCCGAGTCGCTTCCCGGATCGTAGGCTAAGGGCACATCGATGAGGTTGGATGGTCGAAAGCCAGTATATAGCAGATCGGTCCCTTCCGCCGTAGCTTCCTCCCAGGGATAACCTGCTCGCATCTGTAACATCTGTTTAATGGTGATCTGTTTCTTCCTGGGATCGTTGATACGATCGGTAAACTCCGGGAAGAATTCCATCATCTTTTGATCCAGACTGGTCAAACAGCCCTGTTCTAAAGCGATTCCCACCAATGCTGAAGTGATACTCTTGGTAACAGAATGGATATTCACCTGCAGGTCGGGTTTGCCAATGTTGAAGTAATCTTCAGCGACCAGATAGCCGTTTTTGAATACCAGCAGGCTGTAAACTGTTTCCAGTTGAGAGGCATTGTAAAACAACTCTGCTACAAGCATCGGATCCAACCCTTGCTCTTCGGGCGTCGATACTTCCCAGTCATCTCCTTGAAGTGGGGCGTAGTTAACCGCTTCCAAATCCTTGGTCGAAGTACCACATGCAACCAGCATGGATATGATCAGGATCAAGCTAGCGATAAAGTGGTATTTCATTAAGATTCTCTACCTATGCCGAGATCCACTTCCACGCATACCAGACTGTTATCCCGTTAAACACAAGTCCAACAAGGATCAAAAACTTGTCATACAATGATGGGTATGTAGGCAATCCAACAAGATTAAAGAAAAAGAGAATTATGGCTGCGGCAAAAGTTATCCAGCGTATGGCGGGATACCGCAGCGTCAAGGAGAGGACAACCATGATGATCGGGATCAACATCAGCACAGCGGCTGCCAACCAGATCGCCTGAGTTCCCTGCATGCCCATGATCTCCCCCCCTTCAAAGTCGCCGCTGAATATGCGCAGAACATCCCCCAATAGATAGGTCAGCATCAGCGCTACCCATAGTCCTGAAAGTATTATCCTCGTATCTACCATGATTCAATCTCCTCCATGCAATTAATGTTTCTTATTTATGTTTACATATTCTTACTCGTGACATTCTTCAAATAATTAAAGCGTTTTAGCCAACTCACTTAACCAATTAGATATTTAATTACTGGAACATGATTGATGTGATCGGCTGTGATCTTGTTGCTAACCATGATAAATACTAGAAGGCGGTCCATCTACTTCACAGACATATAGCATCGCGATAAAGGCAGATGTTGGATAGTGATAAACGGTAGATTTTATAGTGAAGAAAATCACATCAGCTGCGAAGTCGAGGATCGTATCCTCCTGTCTACAAATTCAGGACGAGGTACTCAGGCGCAGTCATAGAACGAGTGTTGGTCAAGTGGGAGAGATATCCATGTTGAAGCCTGCCGGTATTTTATCTTTTTCACGTATAATGAGATTATGTTTAATATAAGCAGTGTTGCCATTTCCTTTGGTTTTTTAATTACCAATATCCTGGTTATGAGACTGATCCTAGCCCTAAACCGTCGACCGGGCCCCAAGCCCTCACCACCGCCGCCGCCTGAAAAATCACCTTTGGTGAAGCCCCTATATTCGGCTGACATCCTCAAATTAGAGTTCGAATATGCCCGATTCACTGCCAGTGAAGCCATGCAGGACCGTCATACAATGGTCAATTTCTATTTATTAGCTTTCGGTGTGATCGCTACGGGAGTCCTGGCGATATTATCTCGAGAAGCAGACCTGCCGCATTCTATCGGCACGCTTCTCCTGTGGATCTTATGCGCCGTTGGTTGGTTGTATTTCCTAAAGATCATACGCCTCAGGCAGGCATGGCACGAGAGCGCGCAGGCGATGAACCAAATCAAAGAGTTTTTTATTACGCACGACGATCGTTTCGAGCCCGAGGAGCTGCGGACCGCCTTCCGTTGGCAGGCACATACCCTTCCTTCCCCAGATAAGCCATGGACCGTATTTTTCTATTCGGCGTTATTGATCGCCCTCCTGGATAGTATGGCATATGTCCTTGGCGCTGCATTGTTAGACCTTAACCTTTCACGTTTCATCCCGCGTGTGGACCTAGGCTTATACTTGATCTTTGGCATTGGTTTTCTCGCTTTTCATATCTGGCTCTATTTTGCATTTCTTAGGAACAGCTAACCGGTTGAGAATTACGGCACCGAATTCAGATAAGGAAAATATATGTCTCTAGATGCAATGGACCATCTTGAGGATAACGCTTCGGTAAAGATTCTGGATCTTGAAGAAGATTATTCCTTTGGAAACATGTTCCGTATTATCCGGGCGAGGCTCCAATACCGGCGATTTGATGGTCATATGAGTGAGGAGATCACTCGCATAAATTTTGAGCGAGGTGACTCGGTTGGAGTGTTGCTCTATGATCCAGACGAGGATGTCGTTGTATTAACTCGCCAATTTCGATACCCTGTTTATGCGAGCCTCGATCCCCAAATGATCAAACAGGTAGGCGCGCAGCAGGCCTGGATGTTGGAGATCGTGGCTGGCATCATCGATACTGGTCACAGTGCCGTTGAGATCGCCTCGAAAGAAATTCTCGAGGAGGCTGGTTACATGGTGCAAGGGGATTTACGCCCGATAGCTACGATCTACCCCAGCCCTGGTGGAACTTCCGAGCGCATTAACATTTTCCTCGGCCTTGTGGATCATAAGGATCGATTAAATGCAGGAGGCGAGCTTCCTTCTGAAGCAGAAGACATTCAAGTGGTAAACTTGTCATTTCAAGAAGCGATGACGCTGATCTCCCGGGGTGAGATCAGCGATGCGAAGACCATTATCGCCCTGCAACATCTGGCGTTACTCAAATCCCGTGGGGTGGAATTTTAACTAAGCGTTTGGGAGATACTGCACTCAGAAGTGAAGGGGAAAATCACTCCGTCCCGACCGTCACTCACTCGGTAAAGAGTTGATGAATTCACCCACCAGATTATTGATCGCTCCTTCGTGCTTCCATGATTCACCCCCAAATACTCCATGCATTGGATCCGCGGTTGTAACAATTATCATGTCGAGCTCATCCAGAAGAATGATGTAGTTTCCGCCATGACCTGCTGCGTAGTTGAAATTATGCTTCCCTACCCTGGCAGACCACCACTGATAGCCATACCCGAGGTCCCGAAATGAACCGTATCTACTGGATATTTCCCCACCACGTTTGATACCCTCAGAGTACCTTTGTAGTGAATCCATGACCCAGTTGGCTGAAATGACCTGATCTCCCTGATATTCACCGCCGTGGAGGAATACAGAGCCAAACTTGGCCATATCGCGTGCCTTAACAAAGATTCCCATATTGCCCAGCCTGTAATCATCTGCGTCGGGGTACCAATCGCCTACTTCAGCGTTTATTGGTGAGAAAAGATGCTGCTGAGCGAATGACTGGAGATCTGTATCACACGCGCGCGCCACGATAACCCCCAGGAGATGAGAGGTCAGATTGCTGTAAGCGAACTCCGTTCCCGGTTCGCTGGTGAGAGGAAAATCAACCAGGTGGGGAATGTGGTGCCAGTTGTCACTGAAATACAGAATTTCCATATAAGGAGGTGTGTACTCCTCATCGGGATATCCGCCGCGCATTTGCAGTAGGTCCTGGATCGTGATCTGCTCCTTCCGCGGATCGTCTAATTCACCAGCGAACTCTGGGAAGAAATCGATCATCATCTGGTCAACACTTGAAAGACAACCTTGATCCAGGGCAATTCCGACCAGGGCTGAGGTAAAACTCTTCGTCGCCGAGGCTCGGTCGAACATCTCATCAACTGACCCACCATTGAAGTACTCTTCAGCAATCAGTTGGCCATTTTTGATCACCAGCAGCCCATAGAGGGTCTCCAATTCAGCCGCCTTGTAATACAGCTCCGCCACTAGCTTTGGATCAATCCCTTGCTCTGCTGGTGTTGACACCTCCCAGTCGTCTCCAGGCAGCGGTGTGTAATCGACCGCTTCCAGGTCCTCAGTCGAAGGACCGCATCCGCTCAGCATGGACAGGATCAGGATCAAGATGGTGGAAATGAGCAGAAAATGCTGATGTCTCTCTGAAATGTACAAAAGATCCCCTTTCATATGAGATCTCAGAAGTCTTCCTGTTGGTTAACGAGAACCACTTTTCCAGCATATCCACCGCGTTCGAGCAATTCGTGAGCACGAGATGCCTCAGCCAACGGGATGCGCTCCGCCACCACTGGCTTGATCTTACCGGTCGCCAGCAGGTCGAGCAGCTCTGCCAGTGTTTCGCGGTACCAGGCGTTATCCTTACTGAGATCCGGGGTCATAGGCACCTGCTTGCCGTCCGGAATGAGCTTGAGGGTAAACACCGTCAGCAGGGTGAGGGGAATAACCCGCACACCATCCTTCTTCGTTGCAGCCACGCCGAACCACACCAACCGCCCGCCTTTACGCAGGGCTCGGTACGAACGCCAGAGTTGCCTTGCCCCGCCGATGGGATCGAACACAACGTCCACCCCATCGCCGGTAAGATCCTGGATGCGCTCGACGAAATCCTCATTACGGTAGTCGATCGGCGTCGCTCCGAGCGTGGATACCAGCTCGTGGTTGTGCTTGGATGCCGTGCCGTACATCTCCAGCCCGGACAGTTTGCCCAGTTCGAGCAGAGCGGTCCCCGTGCCTCCCGCCGCACCTTGCACAAGGATGCGCTCGCCGCTCTGTACTCTGGCGGTTCGGTGCATGGCCATGTGCGCGGTGAGGTAGTTAACCACCAGGCAGACGGCCTCGGCAGGATCTACATTCGATGGGACGGGCACCAGTTCGCTGGCGGGCAGGCAGATGGACTCAACATAGCCGCCACCGACGCCGACAGCCCACGTCGCGCCGGCAACCGTCTGCCCTGGCTCGACGGTCGACACCCCCTCGCCCAGCTCCTCCACCACGCCGACGACGTCCTCGCCCAGGGTGAACGGTACCTGCGGAGTCCCGGGCATCAAGCCTGAGCGTCGGAACATGAGATCGTAGGCGGAGACTCCAGCGGCCAGGACCTTCACCCGAGCCTCACCAGCCCCGGGTTCCGGGAGATCCTCTTCCACGATTTGCAAAACCTCCGGCCCGCCATGCCGCGACACGACCACGCGATGATTTTTCAATGAATTCGTTTTTTCCTTGGTATTCATTCTGTTTTTTCCTTTTGTATATTATGGGTCAATATCGCACATAAGAGAGGGGCGGCTCGCAAGTCATTGATCAGTGAGAAGTTATATTCAATATGGTTCCGATCACAAACAGTATTGCGTATGCAAACCACAACCGGCGATTAAGAAGTCCAAGCGGCCACCAGTAGAACATTACTGTGGCCAGATATAAAATCACGTACGGAAACATTATCGACAATCGGAGCGGGTTTCTCCAAGGAATTTGTATTACATAGTCAATCCATAAGCCGAAAGCAGCAAAGATAATGAAAAGAAAACCCCCTAACCAGAATGACCAGCTTTTTCCACCTCGCAAGAGAATAATACTGATTACCGCGGCCGGGATACATAGTGCGTAAACAATCCATCCAAACTTAATCGTATAACTTTCAAAGAAAGGTTCGCGCAGTGCAAAATGTATGATGAATACAATTTGTAATAGGAATGCCCAAACAACAAACAATTTATCCAGTCTGTCCAGGCTATTCCTATCAGCCATTATTTACCTCTTTTGATTATCATCAGGATTCAATAGATCTCTCTGTTCAAGGTAACTCCTGTACGCCCCAGACCGAACGGATGTCGTTCCAGGAATTCAACTGGGGTCTCACAAAACGGTGATTGACGCTGGACACTTTTTCACCCCTGATATCGATCTCATCCAGGCTTCGCGGCTGTATGCCGGCTTTGTTTGCCCAAAGGAAGGTCGGAATCTCCTCTGGCTCAAAACCCATTACACTGGCCGCGACCATGTCCGTCGCCAGGGGATTGGTACCGGCGATGATCACATCCATTGGCACAAGCGTTCCATTACCGGGGCCGTTGCCTTCCATAGCCGTTGAACCATCGACGACGACCAGCCCCAGCTTGTTGGCTCTCATCATGTCAATAGTCTCAAAGGCAACCCCTGGTGATCCAGCATCAGCAGCGTGGTCGTGTACCCCTGCCCGGACAGTACTGTAGATCGTCCCAGGGTAGAGGCCAATCAGGTTCTTCATTCCCAGCGTGACCGTGGCAAGTATATGGGTCTTCATCATCGGCACCGAACAGAGCAGATCTATCTTGGTCAGCAAGTGGTGCAGGGTGATGTTCTGATACGCGAATCCGTTAGGTACTTCCACGTCTACCATCTCGCCCAAATGAAGGTTGATCAATGGTATCTTCAACGTGCGAGCCATTTCCGTGTAACCCAACTCGTCGAAGACGAATTGCTGCATGGCTTCCAATAATTCCCGGTTCTTTGTCCTGTAGGTGATGTTATCTAAGGCGTTGAACCCACCTGCCGCAGCAGAACCCTCACCAATCGATACATCCTTGCCAGCATTCTTCATCAGTTTGGCTAGCGCCTGGATCACTTGCGGCTTAGTCGTGGCGCGCGGATCGTTGGACACCAAATTGGGCTTGATCATGATCCGTTCTTTGCCCTGCGCCACACTTTCGATACCACCCAAAAGGTCAACTGCCGCTTCAACCGCCCTCTCCATATCGCCCGCCTTGATCTTGACAATACTGACCGCCGGGCGTTTGCTCACCGATACTGTCGTCTCTGGAAGCGACGTGGGGGTGGGTAATTGACGGGTTTGGCATGCAACCAGCATGGCGGTAGCACCAACAGCTGCCGTCTTGATGAAATCGCGCCGGGAGATTTGCTGCGCTGCCACTTTGCTGGATGAAGTTTCTTTCATCATGTCACGTATCAGGGCAATCTGGAAGGTTTATGAAATTCGCAAATTGATCGCTTCGGTTATTGTCTGGCGAGGATCGCATCGTCACCTTATCAGCTAATTGTTAGCTAAATACTGGATGGACAGGCGAAATTGCGCTCATTCGATCCTGTTTGTGCGTCCTTCCGAGGCGCTCTTGAGGCTCGCCACCTCTCTATCTTGCCAAATTCACTTCGATTCGCGCAGACAATCCCGATAGCAAGATTCCATGTGACACTTGTTTATAGAACTCTCGACATTCCAGGGATTTTGCGGATGATGTAGGCCACGATGAAGCAGGTCGGGACTGCAATAACCGCCGCGATGCCAAATTTCAGCAAGGCTGGAAGCTGAACCCCTTTCATCGCGATCCCAATAAAAACGACAATCGGTACATGGATAATATAGACAGCATAGCTCTGTTGCGACAGGAACCTGCCGAAACTGCTGTCCTGGTTGAAGAAGCGGCGGAAGAATGTGATCGCGGCCAGGCACATGCCGACTACAAAGATGGAGTCCCACAGCGCATATACAGCAGATTGCCAGGTCCCGTTGCCCTTTAAGTTGATGAATATCTCTGGGGTAAATTGTAATGAAAATATTTGTCCGCTAAATGCGAGGGGAAACAAGATCACGGTCGCCACTAGCGCGGTCACAAAACCTACCATGCCCATAGAGCCGGGGGTGGTTCTGAACCAGTTACGGCGGTATGCGACGGTACCTACGATGAATAAACTGAGGTACTGCGGGAGATAGGCGAGCGTTGGAAAGCTGAGGATATTCACGAACAGGCTAACTGGTTTGCCTATCGGGATAATGATCCGTAGCAGGTAGCTTACCAGCGCTAACGCCAAAACGAAGATGCCAATCCCCAGATAGCTGGGGGTTGAAGGTTCACCCACCGATGAGGATGTGCGGTTCCTGGTCAACATTCGCCATACAATATAGCCTAAATCGAAGATGAGCAACAGCGCGATGAACCATGCAACTCCAAGACCTAGCAGGAAGGGATACGCCCTCCAGGTTAGTGGACTTGTGATACCGGTCATTTCGGCTGGCATCTGCCAGTACCCAATGGCTGAGATCGGGCTGATCACGAAAATCCATATTAGGAGAGGAATGCCAAGACGAATAAGCCGACCCTTTAGGAAGGAACCAGGACCCTTACGGTCATAAGATCCTGGAGTGAAATGACCTGCTATTAAGTATAAGGCTCCCATGAACCAGGCCTGGTTGAAAAGTACGAATACCAGCAGTACCAGGTATGCTAGTGGATCAGTAAAAGGGGGTTCAAAATAATAGAAGGTTATTTCAGCCGCCCCATAAACAAGTGCCACATGGTGCAGGACGACCAGGATTACCAGGGCAGCGCGCAGGTGATCGATAAAGAACAGACGAGAAGTCCTCCCGGTTGCCGTCGGTGGTGGTGATTTCTCTGTTGGTTGGAGACTCTCTTCGATGGTCATGGTTTCTCCTTATTTCGACTCATTCCACAATTTTGAAATCTCAAATACAACTTAATACTTAGATAGTATTAGTGTCATACCCCCAAGGTGTTATTCAGAGGGTTAATTGCAGGCCAAAGGCTTTTTGGGATGCGCTGGGGATTTTCTCACTCCTTTCTTATTTTGATTTGAATGCTCAGGAATTTACCGCAAATATCATATCCATAGTGCATCCTTTAATGGTCATGGTCAATGCGCAACGATGGCAATCCTGCATTGCCAGCTTAAAGCTTCGCGATGTTGGCAGAGGAGGAATAGTGATGATCGTAAGATTAATAAGTGAAGAAGATCATATCTGGTTGAAAGTCGAGGATCTCATACCCTTGTCGACAATTTCAGGGGAAATTCACTCTCTTTTGGCGAAGTCTGAGAGAAGCTCTTCCACCCTCAACGTATCCACCAGCTGGTATATGTGTCGTAACCCGGCTATGTTGATCCAGAAGTTTATTGTCGATTCATGGCGGTGAAAATTGCCAGATCATATTCAGGCCTGGGTTCGGTTAAAGCGCTTTGTCAGTTTACGTTGTGAGGCACCACAGTGATGACTACATTCCCCTTTTTGTGTCCTTTTTCAACATACCGGTGTGCCTCAACAATTTCTTCCAATGGATAGCGTCGATCGATGACTGCTTTTAGCTTACCCGCCTCAATCAGCTCTTTAAGGAATAGTAAATTTTCAGCCTTTTCGCTGGTGGATGCAGAAGCAGAGAGAAAAACCCCGTTTTCCTTGAGCGAACTTTTACAATCTGAAGCCGAAATCTTGCGTACCGCATCGAAAATAACATCATAGGTCTCACCGCTTTGGGTGAAATCCTCTTTCGTGTAATCTACCACCTTATCGGCTCCAATGGATCTCACCATTTCTAAATTCGCTGTGCTGCATACCCCGGTCACCTCTGCTCCAAAATGGTGTTTTGCAAGCTGTACCGCATAGGTACCCACACTTCCGGAAGCACCATAGATCAGAACCTTCTGTCCGCTCTGGATGTCTCCATCTCTAAGAATATGCAGTGCTGTATTTCCCCCAACAGGAACGGCGGCGGCCTCCTCAAAGGTCATATTGATCGGTTTAATAGCTACCATCCCGTCTTCAGGCAGACATATGTACTCAGCATGTGCACCCCCTTTTGTTCCAGCAGAGGCAAAAACCTGGTCATCTTTCCTAAATCGGGTTACACCGCTACCTACTTCTTCAACCATCCCGGCTAACTCATGCCCTAGGATTTTATTTCTTCTGAGATCAAAAAAGAGACCGAACACAATTTTTCGAAGACCGGTAAAACTTCGCAGCATGGCATCACCAAATGTTACGGTTGTTGCATGGATTTTTACAAGTACTTCATCCTTCTTGGGAGTAGGTTTTTCTACCTCTTTTAGCTGCAGACCTTCCGGAGGCCCGTATTTGGTTATTACAGCTGCTTTCATGAGTATCCTCCAAAGTTGGTTGGCATTGGGGTTGGGAGCAACAATTTGTCAGGTTTGGTTGTTATCTGCAACAGTGATAACTAATTTTCCGAGAGGATGTCCTCCTGCAAGGTACCGCAGAGCTTCAGGGACCTCTCTTAACGGGTAACGTCTATCGATAACGGGAACTACTTTGCCGGATTCAAATAGCTCTGCCAACAAAGCCAGGTCTTCTTTGTTGTTTTGGTCCCACACATTGAGACTTATTTTCTCACTCCCTCGTCTTGAAATCAAAGTTCCCAGGGTAATGACCTGGAGAAATGTTGAAAAAGAACCTCCTACGATGACAAAAATCCCCTCGGGACTCAAAGCACGCCTGTAATCAAATACCGAGCGATGGGCGACAACATCGAGGATAAAGTCATAGCGCTGCCCTGTTTTAGTGTAATCTTCTTGAGTGTAATCAATCGCATGGTCGGCACCGATCGAGCGCAGAATGTCAAATTTGCTTTCGCTGTCCACGCCAGTTACTTCAGCCCCGTAGTACTTGGCGATCTGCACCGCAAATGTACCCATACCACCGCCTGCGCCATTGATCAATACCTTCTTGCCTGGCTGAATATGTCCTTTATCGCGAAGATTCTGGAGGACGATGATTGCTGAGTGAGGGTAAGTCGCAGCTTGCTCGAAAGTCATGCTGGCTGGTTTAAGCGCCAAAGCATCTTCAGAAACACTCACATATTCTGCAAAAGAGCCAAAACCATACGGGAAAGATAAATCCCCCCAAACCTCATCACCAGGTTGAAATCCCTTGACGTTAACCCCGATGGCTTCAACCCGTCCGGCTACGTCAGTCCCGGGTATCTTGTGCTGTGGCCTAAAAGGTCCCCCAAACCGAGAGGGCCAATCCCCTCTCAATGTTTCTAAGTCACCTGCATTTATGGATGCCGCATGAACTTTCACCAGTACTTCATCCTCTTTAGGAGCAGGTTTTTCAACCTCTTCGAAATGCAGGACATCCGGAGATCCGTATTTTGTGTATACAATTGCTTTCATGAGATTCCTTCAAAATTGATCAGATATGGGGGTTGGCCACAACCCTTTGACAGGTTTTGTTATTATTTTTTCTGACTTTCATTTAGAACGATATTGATTAAGAGATCCTGGTACTTCTCTTTTTCTTCTATCATTGGCATATGCCCTGAATTTTCAAAAATGAATAGATTTTTCCCTTTTTCAGCATCTAGGTTGTCATAAAATTCCTCAACAACAACTGTGGGAGTAGTCATATCGTATTTACCTTCAAAGAAGTATATGGGAACTTCAATAGATTGTATTTCTTTTGAAAGATCCACATTTTTCAATTCCTCCCACATTGCGTTAATAGTAAAATCAAATCCTCTATTTCTGAACGTACTTATTCCCTCTGAAATTGAATATTCGGGTGAAATTAAGAAGTTTATTGCTAACGTTACTATTTTCGTGCGCACGCGCTTGTCACGTATGAATCCTCCATGTTGCGCAACATGCCCTGCCATTTCCAGGAACTCTTTCGCTGATTCGTAAGGTGGTGGGCCTATTGCCTTTATTGCATTTTGTCTGCTTGCATCTCCAGATTTTTCAGCTTCTTCAACTAAATAATCGTATGATACTTTATGCTGCTCAGATTCGTTTATAACTTGCGCCACTCCGACATACGCATGTATTTTCTCTGGATATTTGTGTGCAGTTTTAATTCCAATTATCGTTCCACCTGAATGCGCAACAATAAAAACTTTTTGTGTGTGAAATCTATTTCGTAAATAATCAATCAACTCATTGCAATCCTCAAAAAATCTATCGAAAGTCATTGAATCAACTGGGATATCACGATTAAATGATTTACCAGCCCCTCGTTGATCCCAATGAACTACTGTAAAGTGCTTGATCATTTCGGCATCATATTTACGCGAACTTGACATTCCCATCAGAGGGGCGCCAGGACCACCATGCAAAAACAATAGAACTGGATTATTCTGATCAGTACCTCTGATAAAGATCCATTGTTTTAATCCACCCAGTGTAATCTCTTCTAAAGCACTTATACTATTGGGGGTATTAATTTTCGTTGTCTCTTTCAAATAATATTTGTACGCTTGTAAGCTGCTGAATACAAACACCAATACCCCCACAAAAATTGACAATACCCACTTAATAATCTGCAATGATCTTTTCAACTAGCAATTCCTTCTGCTCTACATTACAAGTGTTATTCAGGATTTGTATTGTGATCGACAGTAATGACCACATGTCCCTTCTTTTGGCCTGATTCGACATACCGATGCGCCTCGACCATTTGCTCCAACGAGTATGTTCTATCTATGACCGATTTTAATTTCCCTACCTCAATCAGCTCTTTGAGGGTGACTAAATTTTCTGTCGTATAGCTTACATTTCCAGATATCACTTGCTTACCGCTTCTCCCCGAAGTCCATCCACCTCGAATCGTCTGGGATAGACTGGGATTAGCTAGAAGAAAGCGTCCATTTTGTTTCAGCGATCCTATGCTGCCTGAATACGAACTCTTACCTACTACATCGAAGATCACATCGTAGGTCTCTCCGAGTTTGGTGAAATCTTGTTGCGTGTAATCAATCACCTGGTCTGCACCAATCGAGCGCAGCATATCCAATTTCTCCGTTCTGTCCACACCGGTCACTCGTGCCCCAAAGTACTTGGCAAGCTGAACCGCAAATGTTCCGATGCTTCCACCGGCGCCATTAATCAAGACCTTTTCCCTGTTCTGTATATTGGCTTTGCTCATAAAATGGAATGCTTCGATTCCCCCAATTGAAACAGGTGCGGCTTCTTCGTAGGTCATATTATCCGGTTTTAAAGCCAATACCCCATTTTCCGGAAGACACGTATATTCAGCATAAGTGCCCATATTGAAACCGGGAGTCCCAAAAACCTGGTCGCCTGCTTTGAATCGTTCTACATCTTTTCCTACTGATTCTATCTCCCCGGCCAGCTCCTGCCCAATTATCGTTATTCTTGTTGGTTTTCTAAATCCATTATAAATTCTCATTGGAAGCCTGTAATAGAATGGGAATTTGAGATTTCGAAGTTCACAGTCACCAGCAAATACTGTTGTCGCATATATTTTGATCAGTACTTCATTCTCTTTGGGAATAGGCTTCTCTACTTCCCTTAATTCAAGCACATCCGGTGGCCCATATTTTGTCCATACGATCGCTTTCAATTGAATGCCTCCAGGATTATTTTATCTTCTTTGCGGCAATAAAATAGACCGGTTCAGACGGATCTAAATGCTCAAATTCAACAATCTGAAAATTTCCGTCAGTAATTAAACTTTCCAATTCAGAGAATTTAAACATTTTCACGTATGGAACTATGCCAATTCTACTGATCAAGGATAGGAAAATACCCAAAAATGCCAATCTTTCCCCTAAACAAGGTGTCGCAGAAATAATTAATCCATCCGCAGTCAATAATTCGTTTATCCTTTGAATGACCATCGGTGTACCTTCTAATAAATGCAGAATATTGAATGCCAAAATCACATTAAATGATCTCTTTTCATATCGATCATCAAAAATCGTTGTTTGTTGGTAATGGACATTCTCAATATTTTCTTCAATTGCCCTTCTTTTTGCCACTTCGATCATCTTGGACGATATGTCAATGGCGTGAATCTCTCTCACATGGGGGGCAATATCATTGGTAATTGAACCTGTCCCACATCCGAAATCTAAAAGAAGATCGCCATTTCTGAGATATTTTTTTGATTTTTCCATGGCAAAAATGGTAGGCTGTTCAATTTCATTTCCCCGTTTATCCCATTGGTTGGCTATTCTGTCCCAGAACTTTTCTGATTTCTTCATTCTTTGTATCTCTATAGATTCAAAAAGCAGATCGACCAAGCGAACCTGACCCTTATGAAGAACAACGGAATACGGGTCGGGACTTATTATTTTCCACCTTGATTAAGTCTTTTGCACGCATGTTGGCTCAGGCAGTTACTTGGTATTTTCTGGAATGAGTTTATTTCTTTATGAGTAGACGTGCTCAATTTATCTCCTCTACCTCTGTTTCTGCATCCAGAGTCCCCGCGTTTACATATTCCCGACTTAATGTCAACAGCAGCAGGATACTGATTGCAATAACAGCATCGAAAAAGCCCTCAAAAATCCTGGCACCAACGTATCCAAGGGCTAAACTTTCGCTATGCTCTCTAAAAATTGGGTACATCAAAATTGGGATGGCAACAACAGAAGCGGTTAATAATAACTGAAAGAGCACTCCTATCAACACTTTATTTTCATTTGCAGAAACGGTAGTAAGATAATCTGGATCATCTACAGATCCTGAAAGACCACTTGACATCGACGAAACCAGCGCAGTGATAAATAATACCCCCACAATTACCAGAGCGATAACTGATGAATTGATTCCGAAAACAATAAACCAAACTGCTAGAACCAATTCATTTAATATCATTGGAATAGCTAAAAAGATCACGGAATGGCCGAACATACGTAAGAAGCCCATTGCTAATATCAATGCGCCGCCAACAAGACCCCAGACTGATAACCATCGAGGAACGAGTTCGGATTGATACAATGCATAATTCAAAATCAGAACACCTAGGCCGTATGGAAATTGTTCCACAACACCGGTCCAATATTTTAATCCGAGTAATATAGCGCCTGAAGTTTGAAAAGAGGAAGCATCCCTTGCGGCTTTTTCGTTTGAGTCCATTTTTCTGCTCCTCATTCGCTATTGAAATTCATGATCGTTACTGGCAACGTCGGTAAAAGTTGTTTTGGTTTCTTCTGTGCTGCAGACGACATAATTGACTAAAATCAACGGTAATCTCAGGGAATAGGGCCAAATTAGCAACCCGTTGTTAGGATTTACTACTATGTCCCACAGTTATGACTACATTTCCCTTCTTTTGTCCTGATTCCACATACCGGTGCGCCTCTGCAGTTTGTTCCAAGGGGAAGCGTTTATCGATGACTGCTTTAATCTTTCCTGCTTCAACAAGCTCTTTAGTGAGAACCAGGTCTTCGGGTTTAGCGACCAGAATCGCGCATATTGCTTTCTTGCCGCCGCCAAATGAAGTTCGCAACATGTCAACAAAGTCTCTCATCTTGAAGCTGGTCATGACATATTTACCCGCTTCCTTCAGAGAATCTTTGCTTTGTGAGAATGAACTCATTCCCAATACGTCAACGATCAGATCGTAAGTTTCACCGTTTTGGGTGAAATCCTCTTTGGTGTAATCAATGACCTTGTCCGCTCCAAGGGACTCCACGAATCCAAGTCTCGGAGTACCACAAACCCCCGTCACTTCTGCCCCAAAGTGCTTTGCGAGCTGCAGTATTCCCGAACCGATCCCTCCACTTGCCCCATTGATGAGAACTTTCTGTCCGCTTTGGATGTTTACTTTTCGTAGCAAATCCAAAGCCATGAGTGCACCATATGGAACGACGGCAGCTTCCTCATAGGTCATATTGACCGGTTTCAATCCCACTGACCCGTCTTCAGGCATACATCGATACTCGGCATAGGAACGCATGCCTTGGCTGGGATATCCAAAGACCTGGTCGCCTGGTTTGAAAGAAGTCACATCTTTACCGACAGCTTCTACTTCCCCGGCCAGCTCATTACCCAGGATAGAGTTTTTCGGTTTACTAAAGCCAAATTGAAGCCTTCCGATCAGGTAAAAGGGCAATGGCATAAAGAATTCACGATGGGAAATGTTTCCGAAATTTCGGGCGGCAATATCCCCGAAATTCACCGATGTGGCATGTATTTGTATGAGTACTTCATCATCCTTTGGAGTAGGTTTTTCTACCTCTTTGAGCTGCAGTACATCCGGCGGTCCGTATTCTGTGTATACAATTGCTTTCATTTTATTAACTGACCTGCTTGTGCTTTTATCTGGAGTGTTCATTGGAATCTCCTTTGTAACGTTCGGCTAGGAATTGTCATTATGCTCCACAGTGATGACGACATTTCCCAGTTTGCCCCCTTTATCGACATACTTGTGAGCAGCGACGATCTGTTCCAGTGGATAGGTTCTATCGATGACCGTTCTTATCTTTCCTGCCTCGATCAGATCCCTAAGGAAAATTAGATCATCAGTTGATCCGCTTGCTGTCTCCATAATGACCTTCCTGCTGCTCGTCATCCTGGTCCAAGGTCCTCGAAGCATTTGTCCCCTAATAGGATTGGCTAAAAGGTAAGTTCCATTTTCGGTTATCGATCTTGCACTACGGGAAAATGAAATCTTGCCAACCACATCAAAAATCACGTCATAGACCACGCCGTTTTCGGTGAAATCTTCCTGGGTGTAATCGATGACATGATCTGCACCAAGTGAGAGCAGCATATCCAATTTCGCTGTGCTATCGATAGCAGTCACTTCCGCTCCATCGAGCTTGGCAAGCTGTACCGCAAAGGTTCCAATGCTTCCACCCGCGCCATTGATCAAAACCTTTTGTCCGCTCTGGATATTTCCCAATCTGAGGAAGTGCAGTGCATCCCTTCCCCCAAATGGAACTGTGGCAGCTTCCTCGTAGGTCATATTGACCGGCATTTTCGCCACCATACCTTCCATCTCCCCTGGTTGTTCTGGCAAGCATATATACTGTGCATTAGCGCCAAACTCCGTACCGGTGGATCCAAATACCTTGTCACCCACTTTAAATCGTGTTACAGACTTGCCTACTGCTTCAATTTCACCTGCCAGCTCAGTCCCTGGTATGGTATTTTCTTTT